>BNJU01002142.1_pt1 | contig 154924 bp, 155 predicted proteins | sample 8539281 | NCBI WGS metagenome assembly BNJU01 (sample SAMD00202456, study PRJDB9452) | human saliva metagenome | isolation source: human saliva | place: Japan
TCGTGATTGCAATCAGGGTCTTCCCGATCAGCTCTTCCGGCTCGTAGTAGGCGTGAATGCCGCTTAAAATCGTGCGATCCGTGCCCGTTCCGTCATCTAAGGTAAACTGCAAGAGCTTCTTCGACTTCGGCACTGCCTTGCAGTCCTTTACCTTGACCGCGCGGAAATCACTCTTCGAGAAGGTCTCAAAGTCTACGGTCTCCTCGAACAGAGGCTCTACCTTGACCTTCGAAAAGTCAATCTTTGCATTCGGCGTGAAGAAACCTTCCTCCGCCTCCGTTTCCTTTTCCGCCTCTCCCGCCTCTCCCGCGTTCTTTCCGAGGGTCTTCATGGTCGGGAACAGCAGTACATCGCGGATGGCCGGGCTGTCGGTGAGGAGCATCACCAGACGGTCGATGCCGTAGCCGATGCCGCCGGTCGGCGGCATACCGACATTCAGCGCGTTCAGGAAGTCCTCGTCCGTGTGGTTCGCCTCTTCATCGCCCGCCGCGGCCAGTGCGTCCTGCGCCTTGAAGCGCTCGCGCTGGTCAATCGGGTCGTTCAGCTCGGAGTAGGCGTTGCACATCTCTCTGCCGTAGATAAAGAGCTCAAAGCGCTCCACATAGTCCGGGTTGTTCGGCTTCTTCTTCGTGAGCGGCGAAATCTCAATCGGGTGGTCGGTCACGAAGGTCGGCTGAATCATGTGCTCCTCGCAGAAGGTCTCAAAGAAGAGGTTCAGAATATCGCCTCTCTTGTGTCTCTCCTCAAATGCGACCCCCTTCTCCTTTGCGATAGCTCTCGCCTCTTCGAGGGTCTCGATCGTCGCGAAATCGACGCCGCTGTACTCCTTGACCGCCTCGGTCATCGTGATACGGCGGAAGGGCTTCTCGAGGTCAATCTCGGTGCCGCTGTACATAATCTTCGCGCTGCCGTTTACCTCGCGCGCCACGTGACGGAACATCTCCTCGGTGAGGTTCATCATGCCCTCGTAGTCCGTGTACGCCTGATAGAGCTCCATCAGCGTGAACTCGGGGTTGTGGCGGGCATCCAAGCCCTCGTTCCGGAACACGCGGCCTATCTCGTAGACGCGCTCCAGACCGCCGACAATGAGTCGCTTTAAGTAAAGCTCCAGGGAGATGCGAAGCTTCACATCCTCGCTCAGCGCGTTGTAGTGGGTCTCAAAGGGACGAGCCGCCGCGCCGCCCGCATTCGATACGAGCATCGGGGTCTCGACTTCCATGAAGCCTCTGTCATCCAGATATCTCCGGATCGAGGAGATAATCTTGGAGCGCTTCACGAAGGTCTCGCGCACCTCCGGGTTCATGACGAGGTCAATGTAGCGCTGACGGTAACGCTGGTCGGTGTCGGTGAGGCCGTGGAACTTCTCCGGGAGCGGCTGCATGCTCTTCGTGAGCAGGGTCAGCTCTTCCGCGTGAATCGAAATCTCACCTGTCTTGGTCTCAAAGACCTTGCCTCGAACACCGATGATATCGCCGATGTCGTACTTCTTAAAGAAGGCATATGCCTCTTCGCCGACCGCATCGCGCGCCACATAAATCTGAATGTCGCCGCTCAAATCGCGAACCGCACAAAAAGACGCCTTGCCCATGACGCGCTTACTCATCATGCGGCCGGCGACCGAGACTTCCGTGTCCTGAAGCTCCGCAAAGCGCACCTTGATTTCCGCGGCGTGATGGCTCTGCTCGTAGGTCGTAAGCTCAAACGGGTCCTTGCCCGCTGCCTTTAACTCGTCCAGCTTGTCAAGGCGCACCTGCATTAAGCGGTGCACATCCTGCTCAAGCGTCTCTCCGCCCTTCTTTACTTCACTCATCACTGTTCTCCTTCGTGATGCTGATAATCTTATAGGAGAGGTTTCCTGCGGGAAGCTCTACCGTGACCACCTCGCCCGCTTCCTTGCCGAGCAGCTTTGCGCCGACCGGAGACTCGTTGGAAATCTTGCCGGAAAGGGAATCCGCCTCCTGCGAGCCCACAATCTTGAACTCGAGCTCCTCATCCTCCTCGATGTCGAGCACCTTCACAAGACTGCCGATACCCACGCGGTCAATCGGGGTCTCCTCCGAGACATAAACCTCTGCGTGCTTTAAGAGCTCCTCGAGCTCACCGATTCTCGCCTCAATGTCGCGCTGCTCGTCCTTCGCCGCATCGTACTCTGCGTTCTCCGAGAGGTCGCCCTGCTCTCTTGCCTCTTTGATTTATCAGCAATCTCCTTGCGCTTATTGACCCGCAAGTCCTGCAGCTCTTCCTCATAGCGCTTCAAACCCTCTTGGGTCAAAACATTCTTTTTAATCTCCGCCATGGCGAACCTCCTTGGTTTCTTGATAAACAGTCATACTATTATAGAGAAGTACTTTCCGCTGTGTCAAGGTGATTCGCCGCCTGAAAGGCACTCTCCAGAATTTTGAGGAGTACTTCCTGACACTCCGCTGTGTTGATTGCATGTCTCCACTTTGCCGCATTCGGAAAGCCGTGCAGATACCAGGCAAAGTGGCTTCTCAGTTTTCGCACCGCCATGCGCTCGCCGTCCGCTTCTACCTCCAGGGCGAGGTGACGCCGCATGAGCTCAAAGCGCTCCGCAACGCTCGGCGCCGCGACATTTTCGCCCCGCTCGAGATAGCCCCGTATCTCGCGGAAAATCCAGGGATTTCCCTCCGCGGCGCGCCCTATCGCGATTCCGTCGCAGCCGGTCTCCCGCAGCATGTGCGCGGCGCTCTCCCCGCTCACAACGTCACCGTTTCCGATGACCGGAATCGAGACCGCCTCTTTGACCTGCCGTATGATGTCCCAGTCCGCGGTTCCCGCGTAGTACTGTTCTCTCGTCCGGCCGTGCACGGTGAGCATGGCCGCACCGGCCGCCTCTAAGCGCTTTGCGAGTTCCGGTGCGTTCTTCTCTTCCTCAGTAAAGCCGGCGCGCATTTTCACGCACACCGGCTTTTTGCTTTTTTTTGCCATTGCGGCAATGATTTCCGCCGCGAGTTCCGGCTTCGTCATAAGCTTCGAGCCGTCGCCGTTATTTACAATCTTCGGCATCGGGCAGCCCATGTTAAAGTCGATCAGGGCAAATTCGGGGCGCTCCGAGAGTGCCTCCGCAGCCTCCGCGCAGATTTCCGGCTCAGAGCCGAAAATCTGCACCGCGAGCGGCGCATCGGCCTCACAGCTCTTTAAGAGTTCCTCGGTCGCCTTATTTTTATAGTGCAGGGCCTTCGCGCTTACCATCTCGGTGACCGCGAGCTCCGCGCCCTGCTCGCGGCAGAGCAGGCGAAACGGGAGGTCGCTGACGCCCGCCATCGGCGCAAGCATGAGCCCGTTCCGCAGTTCAAGTTCTCCGACTCTCAAATTTCCTCCCCCAGAAAGACAACGCGGTAGTAAAGTTCCAGTTCTTCCAGGAGCTCTTGATGGTCAAAGCGCGCTCTTCCTATCTTCATGCCGCTCGCAATCTCATCAAAGAGATAATCGCTGTCCTCGGCGCTCGCCTGAAACAAAAGATTGCCCTCCGCATCAATTCGAGGGTCAGCACGCCGCCCGCTTCCTCCGTGATACTCACGCAGAGAATTTGCAGCTCGCGTTTGATACTCTCGGGGAGCTTCTGAAACGCGGGATTCAGATAAAACTTCTGCACATAGGAATTTGCCCCGCAGAGCACGGTGTTTTCCGCTGTATGTTCCGCCATATGCCTCCTCAGCGCGTCAGCTTTGCGGAGAGTTCCAACTGATACTCCGGAATCTCCTTCTGCATGCGGAGCGCCTCTTCAATGTCGAAATCGCAGAACTCACCGTTCTGATAGGCGACCAGACGGTTCGACTTGCCCTCTGCGAGCAGGTCCACGGCCTTGGATCCCATGATTGAAGCGTAGAAGCGGTCCTTACAGGAAGGCGAGCCGCCGCGCTGCATGTAGCCCAGTATGGTGGCGCGGGTCTCGAGTCCGGTTGCCGCCTCAATGCGCTTGCCATGGAACTCGAGTGGCCTATGCCCTCCGCGTTGATGATGATGAAGTGCTTCTTGCCGCGCCGACGGCTGTCGATGATGTTGTTGATGATCTCCTGCTCGTTGCCGTCGTAGTGCTCGGGAATCAAAATCGCATCGCTGCCGGTCGCGATGCCGCTCCAGAGCGCAATATAGCCCGCGTGGCGTCCCATGACCTCAATGATGGAGCAGCGCTCGTGCGAGGTGCTGGTGTCGCGCACCTTATCGATCGCGTCGATTGCGGTGTTGACCGCCGTGTCAAAGCCTATGGTGTACTCGGTGCAGGCAATGTCGAGGTCTATGGTCCCGGGGACACCGATGGTGTTGATGCCGTACTTCGAGAGTTTGCCCGCGCCCTTAAAGGAACCGTCGCCGCCAATCACGACCACACCGTCGATGCCGTGCTTTTTGCAGATTTCCGCCGCCTGGCGCTGCCCTTCCTCGGTCACCATCTCCATGCAACGCGCCGTGTAGAGTATGGTGCCGCCGCGGTTGATGATGTCCGCAACGCTGCGCGCATCCATGTCGATAAACTCCTCATCGAGCAGGCCGGAATAGCCGCGCATAATGCCCTTTACCTTCATGCCGTGGTGCAAGGCGGTGCGAACCACCGCACGGATTGCCGCGTTCATACCGGGGGCATCGCCGCCGCTTGTCAAAACACCGATGGTCTCAATTTTCTTTGCCATAACAGGAACCTCCTCACTGTCCCCCGTGCGCGCTGCGCCTCCGCAGTGCGCCTGAATTTCCTCGTGAAAACTATAACACAGCCCCCCTGCTTTTACAATTTCAGAGGCTCTGCTTTACGCTGGTCTTCACATTTTCCGCGCCGAAAACGGCGCGGAGCTCATCAAGCAAGCTTTCTTCCGCGGAAACGCGCCAGTCCCGCCCGAGCTGTATGATTTTTTTCTCTGCGCGGCAGTAGACCTTCACGTTGTCCTTGCCCTCGCTGTTTCCCGAGGCGAAGCATGAGCTCGCCGCGCTGCGCGAGATAGGAAGTCTCATCCGCAAACTGAATCCAGAGCGTGCGCTCTCCCGCGCCGAAGACGGACAGCCGTTCGCAGATCAGCTTGCCGGATACATCGTCATCGCTGATTGTAACACGGCCGGAGAGAAAGAGCTTGGCATCCGGGATCAGGTGCTCCCGGTAGCGCTCATAGGCCTTCGGGAAGAGCAGCACCTCAACCGTGCCGACCAAATCTTCGACTGTGAGAAAGGCCATCGTATCGTTGTTTCGCGTAATCTTAGTCGTGACATTCGTGAGCACGCCGCCGATTATGACCTGTTGACGGTCCGTGAGCGCTGCCCTGCCGCTCTCATCGTCCGCGAGGAAGTCTATGGTCTTTGCCGTCACGGTCTTCTCCCAGAGTTCCCGCACGTCGTCGAGCGGATGGCCGCTCAGATAAACGCCGACCGTCTCCTTCTCAAAGGCAAGAAGATCTTCTTTTCGGAACTCATCGACCTCCGGAAGGGCGGATTCAAGACTCTGCCGCGCCTCCTCGCCGAGAAAGTCAAAGAGCGATACCTGCCCCGCAATCGCATTCTTCTGCTTTGCCTTTTTGTCGAGCAGCTCCGGGATGAGCAAGAGTTTCTGTCTGCGGTTTCCCGGCATGGAATCCAGCGCGCCCGCCTTCACAAAGCTCTCGAGCGTGCGCCGGTTTGCCTCCTTGTTCGAGAGGCGCTCTATGAAGTCTTCGAGCGAGCGGAAGGCTCCGCCCGTCTCGCGCTCCCGCACAATCTCCTCGCTCACGGCCGTTCCGACCGCGCGTATCGCCGAGAGACCGAAGCGTATGCCCTCTCCCGAGACCGAGAACACGGCCTTGCCGTCGTTTACATCCGGCGGCAGAATCGGAATGCCCATCTGACGGCAGACCAGAATGTACTCGGCAATCTTACTGCTGTTGTCGATGACCGAGGTCATGAGCGCCGCCATAAACTCCTTCGGATAGTAGTGCTTTAACCAGGCGGTCTGGAAGGAGACATAGGCATAGCAGGCCGCGTGGCTCTTATTAAAGGCGTAGTTCGCAAAGTCCATCATCTCGTCGAAGAGATGGTTTGCGACCGCCTCGCTGATGCCGTTGTTCACGCAGCCCCGTATGCCCTCGGCCTCGTTGCCGTAGACAAAGTTCTGCCGCTCCTCCTTCATGACAGACTCTTTTTTCTTACTCATGGCGCGGCGCACCAAATCCGAGCGCCCCCAGGTATAGCCCGCCAGGTCTCGCACAATCTGCATGACCTGCTCCTGATAGACCATGCAGCCGTAGGTCGGCTTTAGGATGGTCTCAAGCTGCGGGCACTCGTAGCGCACCTCTTCCGGGTGGTTCTTGCCCTCCAGATAGCGGGGGATAAAGTCCATGGGACCCGGGCGGTACAGGGAGATGCCGGCGATGATGTCCTCGAGGGTCGTGGGCTTTAGCTCCTTCATGAAGCTCTTCATGCCCGCGCTCTCGAGCTGGAATATGCCCTCGGTGTTGCCGCTCCCGATGAGCGCCATTACCTCGGGGTCGTTGAAATCGATGCCCAGCATGTCGATCGGCTTCCCGCTCCGCTTCTCCGCCTCCGCGGCGGCATTCTGAATCACGGTCAGGGTTCTGAGCCCCAGAAAGTCCATCTTTAAGAGCCCCAGTTCCTCTAAGGTGTTCATGCCGAACTGGGTCGTAATCGAGCCGTCCGCGCCCCTTGCGAGCGGCACATACTCTTCCGCCGCCTTCTTCGAAATGACCACGCCCGCCGCGTGAATCGAAGCGTGGCGCGGCAGCCCCTCGAGGCGCTTTGACATGTCGATCAAGTGGTGCACACTCTCATCGCTCTCATAGAGCGCGCGGAGCTCCTTCGACTGCACCAAGGCCTTGTCGAGCGTCATCTTTAAATCATTCGGAATCAGCTTTGCAATCTGGTCGCAGCGCGCATAGGGGAGATCCAGAACACGCCCCACATCGCGCACCACCCCCTTGGCCGCGAGCGTACCGAAGGTGATAATCTGTACGACTCGCTCTTTTCCGTACTTTCTGCCCACATAGTCTATGACTTCCTGCCGTCTCTCGTAGGCGAAGTCCACGTCGATATCCGGCATGGAGACGCGCTCCGGGTTCAGGAAGCGCTCAAAGACCAGCTGGTATTTTTCGGGGTCGATGTCGGTAATGCCGAGGCAGTACGAGACCACCGAGCCTGCCGCCGAGCCGCGCCCCGGCCCCACGCCGATGCCGTGCTCCTTCGCAAAGTGAATGTAGTCCCAGACGATGAGGAAGTAGTCCACATAACCCATGCGACCTATGACCGCGAGCTCTTCTTCCATGCGCGCCCGGAGCGCCGCCGGCTCTTCCGGATAGCGCGCGCGGAAGCCCTCTTCCGAGAGGGCGCGCAGATAGCTCGCCGCGTCCGCATAGCCCTCGGGGACATCGTAGGCGGGGAGTTTCAATTCATGGAAGCGTATCTCGACCTCGCAGCGCGCGGCGATTTTTGCCGTGTTCTCCAAGGCCTCGGGGACCGCGGCAAAGAGAGAACGCATCTCCTCCTCGGACTTTAGGTAGTACTGTCCGCCCTCGTAGCGCATGCGGTCCTCATCGCTCGCCTTCTTACCGGTCTGGAGGCAGAGCAGGAGGTCGTGTGCCTCCCAGTCCTCGGGCTGAGTGTAGTGAATATCGTTGGTCGCAATCAACGGAATACCGGTGTCCCGCGAGAGCTGTATGAGCTGCTGATTGACTGCCTTCTGAACACTGAGCCCGTGATCCTGGAGCTCTAAGAAAAAGTTATCCGCCCCGAAGATATCGCGGTAGCGGAGCGCCGCCTCCTTGGCGTCCTCGTAGCGGTTTACCGCAAGGTTTCGCGCTACCTCGCCCGCAAGGCAGGCGGAACTCGCGATGATGCCTTCGAGAATTCGCGCAGGGTCTCAAAAATCGACGCGCGGCTTATAGTAAAAAGCCGTCGACAAAGCCCCGCGAGACAATCTTCGTGAGGTTCTCATAGCCCTCGTTGTTCTCCGCGAGCAAAATCAAATGGTAGTAGCGCGCCTCGCCCTTTTTGTTGTCCCGGTCAAAGCGGGATCCCGGCGTCACATAAATCTCACAGCCGAGTATGGGCTTAATGCCCGCCGCCTTGGCCGCCTTATAAAAATCGATCACGCCGTACATAACGCCGTGGTCGGTCACGGCGAGCGCCGTCTGTCCCAGGTCTTTTGCGCGCTGAATGAGCTCCGGTATCTTTCCGGAGCCGTCAAGCAGCGAATATTCCGTGTGTACGTGCAAATGTGTGAATGCCACTGAAAACCTCCAACGCCCTTTCTGCGGCAACAAGAAAAACCGGGCGAACTCGCCCGGCTTAAAACTCCGTCTTCTCTGTGCTTACTGGCAGAGATATTCCTCAATGCCGCTGATTGCGGCGTCCTCATCCTTGCCGTCTGCCGTCACGACAATTTCCAGACCGTTTGCGAGTCCAAGGGTCATCATGCCCATGATGCTCTTTGCGTTGACGCGCTTGTCCGCATCATCCACATAGATGCTGCTCTCGTACTGGCTCGCAACCTGGACCAGCATCGCAGCCGGCATGGCATCCGCCTTTCCGTTTAACTTCACTACCATAGACTTCTTAATCATCTTTATCCTCTTTTCTCGTGTCCGCGCAACTCATCCGCATACTCCGAGAGTTTCCGCAATCTGTGGTTTACACCGCTCTTGCCGACCGGCGGATTCAGATACGTCCCCAGTTCTTTGAGGGACACATCCGGATACTCCAAACGGATTTCCGCCATCTCTGCAAGTGTCGACGGCAGATTCTCGAATCCCTCCGCATCGCGAATGTATTCGATGTCCTTCCGCTGTTTTAAAGCTGCCGCCACCGTCTTTTGTAAATTTGCCGTCTCACAATTGACCGTGCGGTTCACACGGTTGCGCATGTCCTTCACCACGCGAATTTCTTCCAAGGCAAGCAACGCGCGGGAAGCTCCCATCATGCCGAGCAGAGCCACAATGCCGTCGCTGTCCTTGAGATACACGACATAGTGTCCCTTTCGCTGCACAACTCCGGCCGTCTCACCGAGGGCGGAGAGGAGCAATTTCAGATACCAAGCCTTGTTTTCATCCGGACAGACAAACTCCAGATGATAAAAACGCTCGGGATCGGAAACGGACCCCGCCGCGAGAAAGGCGCCCCGCAAAAATGCGCGTCGCTCCTCCTCCCCGGAGAGCTTCTGCTCTGCTTTTCTGCCGATCTGCAACTCCCCGTTTTCATAGCCGAGCGCGGCGCTCTCAAGGAGCACGGCGGCGTCCTCACGGGAGAGAAAGGCAGTGCAGGCCTTGTTTTTTCCGTTCGGATGCTGCGTTGTGATGGCAAAATCTGTTTTGATTCTATCCGTTTTTCTTATGAATGTAAAGTATTTCTTCGCACTTTCCTCGTGTTCGCTGAGGAAGCGCAGTTCCGTCCCGCCCTCTTTTTCCGTCAATTTCGCGCCGTAGAGCAGCAAGCCCTGCAACTCCGCCGTAAAGAGCGAGAATTCTGACGGAACCATCTCGGCAAGTTCCTCCTTGACCTCCGCTGAAAACGACATGCTCAGAACTCCCCGAGGAAGCGAATTTCGGGCTCGAGCCGCACGCCGAAGCGCGCCTCGACCCGATCGGCCGCCGCCGCGAGCACCGCGCGCACATCCGCAGCGCTCGCATGTTCCAGATTGACAAGGAAGCCCGCGTGCTTTTCCGAGATGGCCGCACCGCCGATGCGAAGCCCCTTGCAGCCCGCCTCGTCGAGAAGCCGCGCCGCCGTATCGCCCGGCGGGCGCTTAAAGGCAGAGCCCGCACTCGGAAATGCAAGCGGCTGCTTTTCGCGGCGGGACTCTGCGTAGCGCTTCATCTCCGCAAGTATCTCGTCTTTCTCACCCGGCGTTAAAACAAAGGTCGCGGAGAGCACAATTGCCCCCAGCGCAGGAATGTTGCTGTGCCGGTAGCCGAGTTCCAGCTCTTCCCCGGTAAAGCAGCGCACGCTGCCGTCCGGCAAGAGGAGCTCGGCGCTCTCTAAAATATCCTTCATCTCGCCGCCGTAAGCGCCGGCATTCATGACCAGCGCGCCGCCGACCGTGCCCGGGATGCCCGCCGCAAAGGCAAGGCCGCTAAGCCCCGCATTCGCGGCCGTTCGCGCCAGTTTTGCAAGCAGCGCCCCCGCCTCGGCTCTCAGGCGGTTCCCATTCACTTCGATGGCGCCGAAGCCCTCGCCGAGGCGTATCACAGCGCCGCGAAAGCCCTTGTCGCCGACCAGGAGGTTCGAACCGTTACCGATCACTGCGCTCGGGATGCCCTCGGCCTTGCAGCGCGCAAGCAGGGACTTGAGCTCTTCGGCCGTTTCCGGCTCATAGTAATAATCCGCCGCGCCGCCGATTCGAAAAACTCGTGTGGCGGGAGAGCGGCTCTTGTTCCGACTGTCTTCGCAAGTGAAGCCCTCGCTTTCTTTTTAATTCAACTCCCCGACATCCGCGCTGTCGGACTCAATCCGGTAGCCGCTCCGTTCAAACTCCCCGTAGTGCGGCGGGAGATCGCTCTGGTCTATCGTGTCGAGGTGGCCCAGAATTTTTGTCCTTGACCTCCAGGTTCAGTGCCTCACCGATGCGCTTCCGCTCGGCAATCAGTTCCTCTTCGCGCCGCTCTCTCTCGTGTTCCTCGGCGCTCTTTGCCATAGTTTTCGCTGACGCGGCGGTAGAGTTCCTTCGCCGCGTTATAACCCATCTTCTTCTGGCGGCGGTTTACGGCTGCGGTCTCGCAGATAATCGCTAAGTTTCGGCCCGGACGTATCGGCAGGGGTGTTACAGACCACGCGCACGCCGAGAATCTCCGTGTACTGATCCTCCATGCCGAGTCTGTCGTAGTCCTTACTTTTGTCCCAGTCCTCGAGCTTAATGACCAGGTCCACGGTCTGCACATCCTTCACGCACTCTGCGCCGAACAGCGCGCGCACGTCGATGATGCCGATGCCGCGGAGCTCAATGAAGTGCTTGGTAATCGCGGGCGCACGTCCCACCAACGCAACCTCCGAGACCTTGCGAAGCTCCACGACATCGTCCGCGACCAGACGGTGTCCGCGGCGAATAAGCTCAAGCGCCGCCTCACTCTTTCCGACACCGGAATCTCCCATAATGAGAACTCCCTCGCCGTAGACATCGACCAAAACGCCGTGAATCGAAAGCTGGGGCGCGAGTTTGGTCTTTAACCAGCGGATTAGCTCCGAGGTCAAATCCGCCGTGGTCTGCGAGGTCACCATGCAGGGGACGCCGTACTCGTGGCACTTCTTTAAGACGGTCTCATGCGGCTGTAAATTCCGCGAGAAGATGAAACCCGGCACCCGGAAGCGGCACATATAGTCAAAGATTTCTTCCCGCCGCGCGTCGTCCATGAGGCCTATGTACTCGGTCTCGGCATTGCCGATGACCTGCAGTCGCGCGTTGTCAAAGTGCGCGAAAAAGCCGGTCAGCGGGAGCGCCGGGCGGTTGATATCCGGCGCGGAGATGATTATTTCGTCCGTGTTGATCTCCGGGGTCAGATTTTTAAAGTGGTTTCTCTGAATCAGTTCCGTCACTGTCACGCCGTGCATCTTCTTGACTCCTTTCCCGATGAAAATATCGATAGACTTCCTCCGCGACCCGCGCGTTGAAATTCGGAAGTGTGCTGAGTTCCTCGACCGAGGCCGCGCGTATGCCCTCCACGCCGCCGTACTGCCTGAGCAGCGTCTTTCGCCGCACGGCACCGACACCCGGAATATCATCGAGCACCGAGTGCACCTCCGCCTTGGAGCGGAGACTGCGGTGGTACTCAATGGCAAAGCGGTGCGCCTCGTCCTGAATGCGGGTGATGAGCTTAAAGCCCTCGCTCCGCTCCGAAATCGGAAGTTCTCTTCCCTCGAACCAGACGCCCCGTGTCCTGTGCCTGTCGTCCTTGACCATGCCGCAGACCGGGATCTGTAGGTTGAAACGCTCGATTACTTCGAGGGCAATGTTGACCTGCCCTCTGCCGCCGTCCATCAAAATAAGGTCCGGGAGCTTCACGAAATTGCCGTCCTCCGCCGCGACACTGCGCTGCAAACGGCGCGTCAGAACCTCGCGGAGCGAAGCATAGTCGTTCGGCCCGACAACGGTCTGAATGCGGAATTTGCGGTAATCGCTCTTCTTCGGCTTGCCGTCCTCGAAGACAACCATGGAGCCGACCGAGAGCGTACCGCTGATGTTCGAAATATCGTAGGCCTCCATGCGGTGTACGTCCCGCAAGCCGATCAGCGCTTCGATTTCCCGAACAGCGCCCTTGCTCCGAATCTCGTCCATTTGGAGCCGCTGTCTGTCCTTTTCGAGTATCATATCCGCATTCCGCGCCGCGAGCTCCATGAGCTTTTCCTTCTGTCCCTTCTTCGGAACCACAAGTTTTACGCGCGCACCGCGCTTCGCGGAGAGCCAGTCCGTGAGGAGCGCCGTGTCCGAGAGTTCCTCCTGCAGCCAGATTTCCTGCGGGATAAAGGGTGTCCCCGCATAGAACTGCTTCACAAAGCTCTCAAGCAATTCCCGGCTCTCGTCCTCCATCGCAATGTGGAGGTAGTGGTGCTCTCTCCCGACAATTCTGCCCTCGCGGACAAAGAAAATCTGGACGACCGCCTCTCTCTCATCGCGTCCCAGCGCAATGATGTCCCTGTCCTCCATGCCGTCGGAGGTAATCTTTTGTCTCTGTTCGATGTGCTCTATGCTGCGGAGAAGATCCCTGACTTCCGCGGCGCGCTCAAACTCCATCTGCTCTGCCGCCGCCTCCATCTCCGCCTGTAACTTCTTCACAACAGGCGCAAAGCGACCGTTTAAAAAGTCGAGCGCGGCTTCCACGTTTTCGCGGTAGGCTGCCTCGCCCATATACCCCGCACAGGGTGCACCGCACTGGTGAATGTGGTAGTTGAGACAGGGTCTCTCCTTGCCGATGTCCCGCGGCAACACCCGTTTACAGTCCCGAAGCTGAAACGCCCGGTACATGAAATCCAAGGTTTCCGCACCGACTGGGCGGAACTGAAGGGACCGAAGTACTTTGCCTTGTCCTTCTTCATCTGCCGCGTCATAAAAATGCGCGGGAAGGCCTCCCGCACCGTGACTTTGATATAAGGATAGGTCTTATCGTCCCGCAGCATCGTGTTGTAGCGCGGGCGGTTTTCCTTAATGAGATTATTTTCGAGCACCAGGGCCTCGAGCTCCGAGTCCGTCACGATGTACTCGAAACGGGCTATGCGGCTCACCATCTGCATGATTTTCGGGCTCTTGCCCCGCGAGGACTGGAAGTACTGCCGCACGCGGTTGCGGAGCGAGATTGCCTTGCCGACATAGATGATTTCATCCCGCTTGTCGTGCATGATGTATACACCCGGGCTCGGCGGGAGCTTCTTCAGCTCCTCGGCGATGTCAAACATGGCGATGGCCGCGCTCTTTTTCGTAGCGCTCCTGCAGGCGCAGTGCCGCAAAGGCGTTCCGAAGCTGATCCTCCGGCTCCCCGCTGTCCTCGAGTTCCAGCGCCGTCGCGATGCGCGCAATGTCACGCACGCTCAGATTGTCTCTCTCCTCTTCGAGGAAGATGCGGCGCTCGCTCGGGCTCTGCAGCTCCAAAAAGTGTAGGAAAAGGCGGTCCCGCTCTTCCGGTGCGGGCTCCGGAATGGGCTGACGTTTTTCCGCCTTGGCTTCGCACAGTTCTTCCGCTGCTGCCTCGACTTCGCCCTGCTCTCCTGCGGAGGCCTCGGTCTCGACAACGGATCCCGGTGTGTTGCAAGTGCACGCAGAGGTCTCCGCGCACGGCACTTCCGTCGGCTGAAAGAGCTCGGCAAAACGCGATTCCCGATACGCCTCGAGTCGGAAGTCTCCGAACAAGGCCTGACAAATGACAAGGGACTCGCCGCTCTCCGCATCGATTGCGAGGCAGCGAACCTGATACAGCTTTTCTTCGCTCTGCCGGTAAAAGGCCCCCGGCATTGGGCACGCATGCGTATTCATAGCGAAAAGTATACCACATTTTCTCGGAGCTATGATACAATCTCGTGCGTGTATGATGTCACCCGACACAGGGCCGGGCGGCCTCGCGCAAAGGAGTGGATATGAAAATCGGTTTTGACAACGAAAAATACCTCAAGATGCAGTCCGAGCACATTCGCGAGCGCATTTCCAAGTTCGGAGACAAACTCTATTTGGAATTCGGCGGCAAACTCTTCGACGACTACCACGCTTCCCGCGTTCTCCCGGGCTTTCAGCCGGACAGCAAGCTCCGCATGTTGCTGCAGCTCGCGGATCAGGCGGAAATCGTAATTGCCATCTCCGCGGCGGATATCGAAAAGAATAAGATTCGCGGCGACCTCGGCATCACCTACGATGTCGATGTGCTTCGCCTGATTCAGGCCTTCCGGGACTCCGGTCTCTACGTCGGCTCCGTTGTCATCACCCGCTATACCCCCGCAGCGGATCAATTCAAGGCAAAGCTCCAGTCCATGGGCGTCAAGGTGTATCGCCACTACTCGATTGACGGCTATCCGGCCGACATTCCCTTCATTGTAAGTGAGAACGGCTACGGCAGAAACGAGTACATCGAGACCACAAGACCGCTGGTCATTGTGACCGCACCGGGGCCGGGCAGCGGCAAAATGGCAACCTGCCTCTCCCAGCTCTACCATGAGAATCGCCGCGGCATCAAGGCGGGCTATGCAAAGTTCGAGACCTTCCCCATTTGGAATCTCCCGCTGAATCACCCGGTAAACCTCGCGTACGAGGCTGCGACCGCAGACTTAAACGATGTCAATATGATAGACCCCTTCCATCTGGAAGCCTACGGCGTGACAACCGTCAACTATAACCGCGACGTGGAGATTTTCCCCGTGCTCTCGGCCATGTTCGAGGGCATCTACGGCAGCTGTCCCTACAAGTCCCCGACCGACATGGGCGTTAACATGGCGGGCAACTGCATTGTGGACGATGAGGCCTGCCGCGAAGCGGGCCGCCAGGAAATCATTCGCCGCTGGTACACCGGCATGAACCGCCTCGTGGAGGGCGATGCCGAGAAATCCGAGGTCACCAAGATTGAATTCCTGATGAAGCAGGCCGGTGTCACCGCAAACAATCGTCCCTGTCGTGCATGCGGCCCTCCTCAAAGCAGAAGTCACCGGCGCGCCGGCGGCTGCCCTGGAACTGCCGGACGGCCGCATTGTGACCGGCAAAACCTCCGAGCTCCTCGGCGCGAGTGCAGCTGTGCTCTTAAATGCCGTGAAAACGCTCGGCGATATCCCGGACGAGATTAAGCTCATCTCCCCGACCGTCATTGAGCCGGTGCAGACCTTGAAGGTCAAGTACCTCGGTTCAAAGAACCCGCGCCTTCACACCGACGAGATTCTGATTGCGCTCTCCATGAACGCGGCGAGCGATCCGAATGCGGCGCACGCCCTCGAGCAGCTGAAAAAACTCCGCGGCTGCCAGGTTCACACCTCCGTCATGCTTTCCGAGGTGGATATCCGCATCATGAATAAACTGGGTCTCCAACTGACCAGCGAGCCGCGCTACGAGAATAAGAAAATCTATCACTGAGAAATACTTCTCCTACAGAAGGGGACACCCGTTGGGTGTCCCCTTGCTTTTATCCGCATGTGGGCCGCGTTGTAAAATTTCATACAAGGCCCCCCCACAAGAAGGACAGCCGGCATGCTTCATGATATTTTCCTCCAAAAAACCCGGAAACACGCGCGCTCACGCAAATGTTTCCGGGCTTTTTATTTTGCGATCCGCCTCAGATCAGGATGGGCTCCTGCTCGGAGAGCGGGGTCGGCAGGTTCTTCACCTTACGCAAAATCTGCATGAACTCCTTGCCGGTGATGGTCTCTCGGTTAATCAGGAAGTCCGCAATCTGATCCAGCACCATGCGGTTCTCGCGGAGCAGGCCGAGGGCGGTCTGATACGCCGCCTTCAGAATGCGCTCCACTTCCTTGTCCACCTGTGCCGCCGTCTGATCGGAGCAATCCATCACGCTGCGACCGGAGAGGTACTGGTTCTCAATCTTTGCGAGTCCCATGAGTCCAAAGCTCTCGCTCATGCCGTAGAGGGTCACCATCGACTTTGCGATGTTGGTCGCCTGCTCAATGTCGTTCTGTGCGCCGGTCGTGACATCGCCAAAGACCAGCTCTTCCGCAGCTCTGCCGCCGAGCATCGAAACCAGTCTCTCCTCGAGCTCGCGCTTCGACATGAGATAGGTCTCCTCCTCGGGTACGTACATGACATAGCCGAGAGCGCCCATGGTGCGCGGCACAATCGTAATCTTTTGCACCGGCTCCGTGTTCTTCTGGAGTGCGGAGATCAGCGCATGCCCCACCTCATGATAGGAGACAATGCGTCTCTCCTTCTGGTTCATCACGCGGTCCTTCTTCTCCTTACCGACCAGAACCACCTCGACCGACTCAAAGAGATCCTTCTGGCTCACTGCCTTGCGCCCGTTCTTGACCGCAAGGATGGCCGCCTCGTTCACCATATTGGCGAGCTCAGAGCCCACCGCGCCGCTGGTCGCAAGGCCGATGGCATCGAAGTCCACCGTGTCATCGAGAAGCACATCCTTCGCGTGTACCTTGAGAATCTCGATTCTTCCCTTTAAGTCCGGGCGCTCCACAATGACGCGGCGGTCAAAGCGACCCGGGCGCAGCAGTGCGGGGTCCAAAATCTCCGGTCGGTTGGTTGCACCGAGCACCAGGAGCCCCTTGGAAGAATCAAAACCATCCATCTCCGAGAGCAGCTGGTTCAGGGTCTGCTCCCGCTCGTCGTTGCCGCCGCCGTAGCGCGAATCACGGCTCTTTCCGATTGCATCGATCTCATCGATGAAGATAATGCAGGGCGCAGCCTCCTGCGCCTGGCGGAAGAGGTCGCGAACACGGGAGGCACCGACACCCACGTACATTTCAACGAAATCGGAACCCGAGAGCGAGAAGAAGGGCACATTGGCCTCACCCGCGACTGCCTTTGCGAGCAGGGTCTTACCGGTTCCGGGCGGTCCCACCAAGAGGGCGCCCTTCGGCAGCTTTGCGCCGATTTCCCGGAAGCGCTCGGGGTTATGCAGGAAGTCGACAATCTCGGTCAGACTCTCCTTCGCCTCATCCTCACCTGCGACATCGGCAAAGGTCACGCCGGTCTCCTTCTGCACATAGACCTTCGCATTGCTCTTTGCGACACCGCCCATGAAACCGCCGCCGCCCCCGCCGACGCCCATGCGCCGCATGAGGAAGTTCATCGCGCCGAAAATCATAATGACAGGCAGAAAGAGAGCCGCACCCGAGAGCAGCACACTCATGATATCAAAGCGCTCCCGCGTCACGACCGCGCCTGCCCGGTAGAGCTTCTCGGGGAGATCCCGGTCGCTGTCCATGCGGGTCGTCACATAGTGACTCGCGTACTTCTGTCCCTCCGGCTTCGCGTCGAAACGTATAACAGAGTTGCCGATTTTGGCGCTGACAACGATTTTCTCATCGACCATGCGCAGAAAGTCGCTGTAGCTGACTTCCTTGCTCTGCACACTGCCCTGTCCCCCGCTGAGCGGGCGAATAAAGTTAAAGATCAAAAAGACGACAGACAGTAGGAGCAACAAGGGCATCAGGAAACTTCCGCCTCCGCCGCCCTTTCTGCCCCGGTTATCACCGCCGTCCCCGGAGCCGCCGCCCTCGGGCACATCCTCGTCCTCATCATCCGGTTCAAAGTCACCGCCGCGCAGCCAGCCGAAAAACAGCTGCGCCTTTGTTTTCTTTACTTTCCGTTTGTTTTTTGCCATAAAAATAAGACCTTCCGGCGCGCGCTGCCAAAGCGGCAGGCCGCCCAAATCATTCTGTTGTTCTACTTAGTATAGCACTTCTTTTCTTTTTGGTGTGCGAATCTTTTCTTTCGACCGTCCCTGTGCTATGCTTTTCGGACACACAATTACGATTGTTTCAAAAGGAGACCTCCATGCAGTCCAAAAGTCAGGCACCGTCCATTACGACAGGGCCCATCACCGCGCAACTTCTGCTCTTTTTCTTTCCCATCCTGCTCGGTACCTTCTTTCAACAGCTCTACAATACGGTCGATACCATTATTGTGGGCAATTTTGTCGGCACCAACACCGCGCTCGCCGCGGTCGGCGGCGCGACGGGACAGCTGGTAAATCTCTTTGTCGGTTTCTTCATCGGACTCTCTTCGGGCTGCGGTGTCATTATCTCCCAGTACTACGGCGCGAAGGATCACAGGGCTGTTTCAAAGAGCGTACACACGGCTCTGGCCTTTTCGCTGCTCTCCGGCGTCGTAATCATGGTGCTCGGCCTTGCGCTGACAAACGTTTCGCTCCGCGCGATGTCCCTCCCGGAGGAGATTATGCCGGAGGCCAGTGCGTATCTCCGCATCTTTTTCCTCGGCATGATTCCGAATCTCTTTTACAACATGGGAGCCGCCGTGCTTCGCGCAATCGGCGACTCCAAGCGACCGCTCTACTTTTTGATACTCAGCTGCTTATGTAACATTGTGCTCGACCTTATCTTTGTCGCCTACCTCCGCCTGGGTGTCTCGGGTGCGGCGCTCGCGACCATACTCTCGCAGCTCGCCTCCGCGGTCATGGTGCTCTTTGTCCTGCTCCGCACCAAGAGCGACGTGCGCCTCATTCCGAGTCAGCTGCGGCTTGAGACCTTCTGGCTCAAAAAGATGATTTACGTGGGGCTCCCGGCCGGTCTGCAGAGTACCATGTACACGGTTTCGAATATCATTGTTCAGGCGACCATCAACAGCTTCGGCACCAACACGATTGCCGCGGTCACGGCTTACGGCAAGATGGACGTGATTTTCTGGATGGTCATCAATGCCTTCGGTATTGCCATCACAACCTTTGTCGGACAGAACTATGGCGCGGGAAAGACCGATCGCGCTTTTCGCGGCTTCCGTGCCGCACTCTTACTCTCGGCAATCGGCACCCTGCTGCTCTCCGGCATCATTTGGCTCTTCGGCATGAACTTCCTGCGCTTCTTCACCAAAGACCCGGATGTGCTTGCAATCTGCAATCGTCTGATTCACTTTGTGGTGCCGTTCTTCATCACCTACATCCCGATTGAGATTTGTTCCGGCACGCTCCGCGGTATGGGCAACAGCTGGATGCCGATGATACTCACCATGCTCGGGGTCTGTGTGCTCCGCATGTTCTGGATTTTCCTGGCCGTGCCGCTTCACCGCGACATTCTGACCCTCATGACGGCCTATCCGATCAGCTGGATCACAACCTCCGTTGCCCTGAGCCTCAGTCTCTTCCTGACGCGCCGCAGATATCTGTCTCAGCGCTCCGAGAGCGAGAAGTCATCGTAAATGGCGCGCACGGCCCTTCCATTCTTAAAGAGTATCATGACCACCTGATTGGAATAAATCTCATCTCCGAACTGGTAGACCATATTGGACGTGTGGTTTTCATCGTCAAAGGTTTTTGAGAAGGGCTCGCCGTAGACATCCGCAATCTGCTGTCTCGTGGCCCCCATCGGTATTCCGTAGAGCGTGAGCTCCGGATCCGGTTCCGCACTGCCGATGTCGATGCCTTTAATCGTACATTCCTTGACCGGCAGGTCATGGTCCGCGTTGTTCCGGACATTGATGCGGATGTGCCCGAAGGATCCCCGGTACTGCACCCGGCAGCTTCCGGTTGCCCCGGCCTTTACGATGTCGTTTTCGCCGCTGAAGACCGCACCTTCTTTGAGGAGACCCTCAAAGGAAGTCGGCACCGAAATGGTACGCTCTCCTGCGCGCACCATGTGTCGTCCCTCCTGCTTGTGCTTCTCAATCTGCAGGGGGACGGTCACGGTCTGCGCCGCCTCCTCGCTCTCGGCCGCCTCCGCGGATGCGGCCTTGATATCCGGGATGGCGGTCTCCGCCTGAATTTCCAAGGCCTTTGCGCTGCTCTCGGTCTCGGCCTTACTTTTTCCGCCGCAGGCCGTGAGCAGTCCGAGCGCTGCGGCGAGTACCGCCGTGCCGATGCGCGCGTTCAACCCTGACTTACCTTGCTTCACCTCGTTTCCTCCTCTGGCGTAGTCTGACCGGGTTCCAGACCCACTTCGACGGACTCCGCCGTGAGGTCTCGAAAGCGACATCCGTCGCCCGGTGCGTTGCTCCGAATTTCTTCTTGGGTCGCTGCGCTCCCGCGTCCTGTCTCGCCCGCCCGGCAGGCAGTGAGGCCCGCTGTCATCAGCAAACAAAGCACAGCCAAAGTACCGTAAGTCTCTCGCCGCGTCATATGCGCATCCCCCCCTTCGGTTTCGATTCTCGCTCTATTGTACTATCCTTGCATTTAGAATGCAAAAGCGGTTCACGGCCCCAAGGCCCGTGAACCGCTTTTTTGAAACCGCCTACCTGCGCCCGACAGGACTTGAACCTGCACGGTCTCCCACCGGAACTAAATCCGGCGCGTCTGCCAATTCCGCCACGGGCGCCAACCTCTGTTATTCTAAGCAATGCAAGCCTTACTGTCAATTGAGAAGCGCAGGACTCCGTTTTATGGTATGATAAGAACTCAGTATGTTTCGCAGACCGTTTGCCGTGATTCTGATATGGAGGCTTGCTTGGATACAAAAAATCTCAAATATTTTGTGGGTGTTGCCCGCTACGGTTCCATCAATCAGGCCGCAAAGGCCATGTATATTTCCCAACCGCAACTTTCTCACATCATCAAGAGCATAGAAGAGGAAGTCGGCTTTGATTTGTTTCAACGCACCAATCAGGGCGTGCGCCTCACCAGAAACGGCGAAAGTTTCCTCTCCCACTGCCAAATTATTCTGGAAGAGATGAACAGTCTGGACCGCTTCATCAATCAGACCCACCGCCAGGGCAGTCGCCTTGTGGTCTCGATGACACGTTTCTCGCACACCGCGGTCTGCTTTAACGATGTCGCCTGTCGGCATCAGGACAGGGAGAGCCTCTTCCTGCGCCTCCGCGAGACCGATTCCATGGATGTGGTGGACGATGTGGCCAGCGGCTACTCCGAAATCGGTGTCCTGCATTTCTCCGTCTCCGAGAGCGAGAGCATGCTCCGCAATTTCGAGAACAAGCGGCTTCGTTTTCAGAGCATAGCCCGCTTTAAGCCCTATGTCTTTCTCTCCGCGGAACATGAATTGCTCCGCGATAAAGAGGTCAGGGAACTGGATATCCGCGATCTTTTGAACTACGGCTTTGTGCGCTACATCGGCCAGTACGAGGACTTCTTCTACCACATCGCAACCGAGAACGGTGTTGTGGACCTGAACGACTCTGCGAAAATCATCTACGTGAACGACCGCATGGAACAAATCCGCCTGCTCGCGCACTCGAATTTTTACACCATAGGCATCCCGAAGTATCCGGATGAGGGACTGCACTATAAAGTCGCCAACATTCCGCTTCGCGCGAGCAACGAGCACCTGCGTTTCGGAATTATCACAAAAGATAATAAGCGCCCCACCGACATTGAGGCGGAATTTATCGACGAGGTCACAACACGCTACCGTGCCCTCTCGGACGCCGCAGAGGCGGATGTAATGTAAAGCTTGCGTTGCCTGCAAACGCTGTCTCGATACTGTTTTCCGTCCCGGCCTTCTCGGCAGCAGTACGTTATAAAAAATCAAAAGAGAGAAACCGCATTTCGCCGCGGTCTCTCTCTTTTTTTCTTTTTTTGCGGTATTCTCCGTCCGCGCAGCAGCCACAACCGTTGCTCCGCTTTCTTCGCCAATCCCTCAGAGCCTTCTGCGCCAACTCTCCATGCGATAGCAGCTGTGCTCCCGTGCTTCGCGCACCTCACGAAGGAGACGCGGCAGGTCCTCATTAAAGGTGCCCGCAAGCGCCAGATAATTCGAGGCATGATTCGTACGGAACACCGTTCCCGGCGAGTCGATATGCGTTAAGAAGAGCTCCGTCTCATCCATAATCTGATCCGGTTTTAAGAGCTCCATCTCCCCCCCGCTGAATCTCCTTCGCCATGGGCGACTCCGGCGAGAGGTGCAGGGTCAGAATGGAAGCGTATTCCGGGTTCATCGCGTTGATGAGCTCCGCGGACTTCACTGCGTGTGCTTCCATGCCTGCACTGCCGCCGAGGCCGGAAATTAAGGTCACCGAGGTCTGAATGCCGCAGCGCTTCAACTTTTGACCGGCCGCGATAATCTCGGCCGCTGTTTCGCCCTTTTGAATGTGCACGAGGACTTCATCGTCCCCCGACTCCGCGCCGAGGTAAATCATTGCGAGTCCGGCTTTTCGAAGCGCTACCAGCTCTTCCTCCGACTTTCGGAGCACATCCTTCGCCGTTCCGTAGGAGGTAATGCGCTCCGCATAGGGGAAGTTTTTCTTCACATAGTGTAAAAGTTCCAAGAGCAGTTCCGTCTTCACAACCAGCGCGTCGCCGTCCGCGAAGAAGACACGCTGCACGTAGGGGCCGTAAGTATCCCGGCACTCGTCGAGATCCGCCAGTATCTCCTCCCGTTTCCGCACGCGGAACTGCTTGTCCGTGTACATATGGCAAAAGGTGCACTTATTGTGCGAACATCCTATGGTTACCTGAATAATTAAACTGCGCGCCTCACTCGGCGGGCGGTAGACATCGCCTTCGTATTGCATCTCTCTAAAACACTCCTTTGCTTCTGCTTTGCTCGCCCCAGTATAGCCGATTTCCCGCAAAAAGGCGAGAACAGTAAATTTACCGTTCAATTTATTGACTTATTTCTCGCCGTATTCTAAGCTATCTACATAAAGGAGAAACATATGAAAAGTGTCATGAGTGCATTGCGGGACACAGTTCCAATCAATCAGTTTAATCGCGGCTTGGCCGGCAAAATTTTCGAAGAAGTCAAGAAGAGCGGCGCTAAGGTCGTTATGAAGAACAATACTGCGGAATGCGTACTGCTTTCTCCGGAGGAGTATGCAAAACTGATTGATGAGATCTGTGATGCGCGTCTTCTGTTGCTTGCGTCGGATCGGATGTCCCGTGCGGACCTCTCAAAAACCGTTACTCAAGAAGAAGTTTACCGTGAACTCGGTCTTTCTGCCGCCGACCTGCTCGGAGACGAAGATGTGGAGCTCGAATGAACTGGCAAGTAGAGTATCTTCCGGAAGCGGTCAAGGATTTAAAACGTTTGGACGCTTCTTCTCAAGTACTTACCCTGAAAGCGATTCAAAAAGTACAGGCAGACCCGAGGCCTGCGGAAGAAGGCGGTCTCGGGAAACCTTTAGGCAATAAGGGAGGTCAAAACCTGAGCGGTTTTCTAAAAATAAAACTTCTAAAGGCAGGAATCAGAATTGTCTACACCCTGGTGCGTGAAAAAGACAAGATGCTGATTGTTGTCATAGGTGTTCGTGCTGACAACGAAGTATATGAACAGGCCGCCAAAAGACGCAAAAGCCACGGACTTTGAACGACAGCGTACAAAGAGACAAACAGGAAAAGCGCCCTGCCGAAGCAGGGCGCTCATTTCAGAGAGCGATAGACGGGACTCGAACCCGCGGTCTCGACCTTGGCAAGGTCGCGCGTTACCAACTACGCCACTATCGCATATTTACACCCTGAAAACCGCACACAGAATTCTATCTATTCATCTCTTTCCCAAACCCTTTGGTTAAACCCTCGACCGATTAGTAAGAGTCAGCTGAACGTGTCACCACGCTTACACCTCTCTCCTATCTACCTTGTCGTCTTCAAGGGGTCTTACCGCTTTCGCATGAGATATCCCATCTTGAGGGGGGCTTCACGCTTAGATGCCTTCAGCGTTTATCCCGTCCCGACTTGGCTACCCGGCCATGGGGTTGCTCCCCAACCGGTGCACCAGTGGTCAGTCCATCCCGGTCCTCTCGTACTAAGGACAGCTCCTCTCAGATATCTTACGCCCGCGCCGGATAGGGACCGAACTGTCTCACGACGTTCTGAACCCAGCTCGCGTACCGCTTTAATGGGCGAACAGCCCAACCCTTGGGACCGACTTCAGCCCCAGGATGCGATGAGCCGACATCGAGGTGCCAAACCACTCCGTCGATGTGAACTCTTGGGAGTGATAAGCCTGTTATCCCCAGGGTAGCTTTTATCCGTTGAGCGATGGCAATCCCACTTTATACCACCGGATCACTAAGTCCTACTTTCGTACCTGCTCCACCCGTCGGTGTCGCAGTCAAGCTCCCTTCTGCCTTTGCGCTCTTCGAATGGTTTCCAACCATTCTGAGGGAACCTTTGAGCGCCTCCGATACTCTTTCGGAGGCGACCGCCCCAGATCAAACTCCCCACCTGACATTGTCCCCCATCCGGATTACGGATGTGGGTTAGAAAATCCAGTGCCACAGGGGTGGTATCCCAACAGCGGCTCCGGAAAGACTGGCGTCCTTCCTTCTTAGCCTCCCACCTATCCTGTACGAGTAACACCGAATCCCGGTATCAAGCTGGAGTAAAAGCTCCATGGGGTCTTTCCGTCCTGGCGCAGGTCACCAGCATCTTCACTGGTACTTCAATTTCACCGGGTGCATTGTTGAGACAGCGCTCAAATCATTACGCCTTTCGTGCGGGTCGGAACTTACCCGACAAGGAATTTCGCTACCTTAGGACCGTTATAGTTACGGCCGCCGTTTACTGGGGCTTAAATTCAAAGCTTCGCTTTCGCTAACCTCTCCTCTTAACCTTCCAGCACCGGGCAGGCGTCAGCCCATATACCTCACCTTACGGTTTCGCATAGACCTGTGTTTTTGCTAAACAGTTGCTTGAGCCTTTTTCTCTGCGGCTGCATCTCTGCAGCACCCCTTCTCCCGAAGTTACGGGGTCATTTTGCCGAGTTCCTTAACAATGCTTCTCCCGCCGGCCTTAGGATTCTCTCCTCATCCACCTGTGTCGGTTTGCGGTACGGGCTGACATGATACAATAGCGGCTTTTCTCGACAGTCCCTCCACCGGCTTCGCTACTTATATTTCGCTCCCTATCACGCTTTCGGATTGTGCGGCGGATTTGCCTACCGCACTCCTAGCTTCGCTTCGCCCGGTCTTTGCTCTCCCGGGTCCGGTTTTCGTTCCTGTGTCCCCACAGTTCTGATCATGTCAGGTGCAGGAATATGAACCTGCTGTCCATCGACTACGGATCTCTCCCTCGCCTTAGGGTCCCGACTTACCCAGGGCAGATCAGCTTTACCCTGGAATCCTTGGATATTCGGCCATGATGATTCTCACATCATTCTCGCTACTCATTCCGGCATTCTCTCTTCTCAGAACTCCACGCTTCCTTACGGTAACGCTTCGGCACTCTGAGATTGCTCCTCTACCAATGTATTGCTACATTCCTAAGCTTCGGTATCGTGTTTTAGCCCCGGAAATTTTCGGCGCAGGACCTCTCGACTAGTGAGCTATTACGCACTCTTTGAATGTGTGGCTGCTTCTAAGCCAACATCCTAGCTGTCTTCGAAATCCCACATCCTTTTCCACTTAACACGTATTTTGGGACCTTAGCTGTAGGTCTGGGCTCTTTCCCTTTTGACTGTCCAACTTATCTCGTACAGTCTGACTCCCGACCATCATCAGTGCGGCATTCGCAGTTTGATATCCCTTGGTAGGCTTTGACGCCCCCTCAGGAATTCAGTGCTCTACCTCCGTCTGACTAAGTCGAGGCTAGCCCTAAAAAGCTATTTCGAGGAGAACCAGCTATCTCCGGGTTCGATTGGAATTTCTCCCCTATCCACACCTCATCACCACCCTTTTCAACGGATGTGTGTTCGGTCCTCCATTCCCTTTTACGGGAACTTCAACCTGGACATGGATAGATCACCCGGTTTCGGGTCTGCCGATGCTGACTGTAAGCCCTATTAAGACTCGGTTTCCCTTCGGCTCCGGACCTGTAGTCCTTAACCTTGCCAGCACCGGCAACTCGCCGGACCGTTCTACAAAAAGTACGCGGTTGTGCGTTCATGTATCGCACTTCCACTGCATGTAAACATAGGGTTTCAGGTTCTTTTTCACTCCCCTCCCGGGGTCCTTTTCACCTTTCCTTCACAGTACTATGCACTATCGGTCACTAAGTAGTATTTAGCCTTAGGGGGTGGTCCCCCCGTATTCCCACAAGGTTTCACGTGTCTCGTGGTACTCTGGATCCTGCCGAGTTTCGAATCGTTTTCCCGTACGGGGCTTTCACCCTCTCTGGCGGACTTTTCCAAAGTCCTTCCGGTAACCATTCAATTCCCTTACGCAGTCCGAACCCCGCGGTGCACGCACCGCGGTTTGGGCTCTTCCGTGTTCGCTCGCCACTACTTACGGAATCACTGTTGTTTTCTCTTCCTCCGCCTACTTAGATGTTTCAGTTCAGCGGGTTCCCGGCTGTACGCTATGGATTTACGCACAGTCACTGCAGGTCTTCTGCAGTAGGTTTCCCCATTCGGAAATCTGCGGATCAATAGATATTTGCTCTTCCCCGCAGCTTATCGCAGCTTATCACGTCCTTCATCGGCTCTTAGTGCCAAGGCATCCGCCCTACGCTCTTTTCTGTTTAACCTCTTACATGTTCTCTAGCGTAAGAACATGCGGGTTGGTCAACTCTGCTCTCACAGAGTTACGTATTATTTACATTATAGACATGACTTTCGTCACATCTATCGGATACGACTTTCGTCATATCACCTCGGATGTCTAGATATTCTTAATTGAATATTCATTCTGTATGCGATTTTCAAGGTGCAAAAGCTGATTTTCATCAGCCATAGGAGCGTTCCAGCCTTGCGGCTCAAGCGTTCCGATCGCTTATGAAAAAAAAGAAAAATTCCGGCGCCCACCTATTCTCCCATGCCGTTACCAGCATAGTACCTTCGGCCGTCTTCCTCTTAACCGTCGTGTTCGGGATGGGAACGGGTGTTTCAAGAAGACGTATCGACACCGGAAATCCGGTGCGAACCTTCGATCAAAAACCAGACAGCACAAACAACCCTTACTTTTTCCTTAGAAAGGAGGTGATCCAGCCGCACCTTCCGATACGGCTACCTTGTTACGACTTCACCCCAGTTATCCGCCCCGCCTTCGGCAGCTCCCTCCTTGCGGTTGGGTCACTGACTTCGGGCGTTGCTGACTCCCATGGTGTGACGGGCGGTGTGTACAAGACCCGGGAACGTATTCACCGCGACATGCTGATTCGCGATTACTAGCAATTCCGGCTTCGTGCAGTCGAGTTGCAGACTGCAGTCCGAACTGAGACGTTATTTTTGAGCTTTGCTTAAACTCGCGTTCTCGCCTCTCTTTGTTAACGCCATTGTAGCACGTGTGTTGCCCAAATCATAAGGGGCATGATGATTTGACGTCATCCCCGCCTTCCTCCCGGTTATCCCGGGCAGTCTCGCCAGGTGCCCAGCTTTACCTGCTGGCTACCGGCAATAGGGGTTGCGCTCGTTGCGGGACTTAACCCAACATCTCACGACACGAGCTGACGACAACCATGCACCACCTGTCACTCCTGTCCCGAAGGAAAGCACCCATTACGGTGCGGTCAGAAGGATGTCAAGATTTGGTAAGGTTCTTCGCGTTGCTTCGAATTAAACCACATGCTCCACTGCTTGTGCGGGTCCCCGTCAATTCCTTTGAGTTTCATTCTTGCGAACGTACTCCCCAGGTGGAATACTTATTGCGTTTGCGACGGCACCGATGCCCTTTGGGGCACCAACACCTAGTATTCATCGTTTACCGCGTGGACTACCAGGGTATCTAATCCTGTTTGCTCCCCACGCCTTCGAGCCTCAACGTCAGTTTTTCGTCCAGCAGGCCGCCTTCGCCACCGGTGTTCTTCCTAATATCTACGCATTTCACCGCTACACTAGGAATTCCGCCTGCCCCTCCGATACTCAAGTCGCACAGTTTCCAAAGCAGTCCCGTGGTTAAGCCTCGGGATTTCACTTCAGACTTGCGCAACCGTCTGCGCTCCCTTTACACCCAGTAAATCCGGATAACGCTTGCCCCCTACGTATTACCGCGGCTGCTGGCACGTAGTTAGCCGGGGCTTCTTACTCAGGTACCGTCATTTTCTTCCCTGCTGATAGAGCTTTACATACCGAAGTACTTCTTCACTCACGCGGCGTCGCTGCATCAGGGTTTCCCCCATTGTGCAATATTCCCCACTGCTGCCTCCCGTAGGAGTTTTGGGCCGTGTCTCAGTCCCAATGTGGCCGGTCATCCTCTCAGATCGGCTATCGATCGTCGCTTTGGTGGGCCGTTACCCCGCCAACTGGCTAATCGAACGCGGGTCCATCTCATACCACCGGAGTTTTTACCCCCGCACCATGCGGTGCTGTGGTCTTATGCGGTATTAACAGTCGTTTCCAACTGTTATCCCCCTGTATGAGGCAGGTTACCCACGCGTTACTCACCCGTCCGCCACTCGAAATGAAGGCTTCCGCCCGAAGGTTTCCATCTCCATTTCTCGTTCGACTTGCATGTGTTAAGCACGCCGCCAGCGTTCATCCTGAGCCAGGATCGAACTCTCAATTTAAAGTTTGTTCGTTCCGGTCAAAATAACGTTGGTCTTTCTCAGTTATTTTACCCGTTATTACTTGGTTTGGTTCTTTTTGAAATTCTTTTGGAAGCTCACGAACACATTCGAAAAATGTCCGCAAGCCCTCTGTTTTCACAGAGATTTCAGGGTTGTTTGTACTGTCTGATCTTTGATTTTCAAGGTTCTCGGCCCGCCCTCACGAGCAAGCTTGTGTACTATACCACCCCTGTAACCGAGCGTCAAGCGTTTTTTCAAACTTTTTCATTTTTATTTTTGAAAATCGTAAAATCGCATTTCCCCGTCCGTCTTTTTGATCGAACGAATATCGCCGCAGCCATAATTCAGCCCGCGCTTTTCTTGCCCGCATCTATTATGTGAACCGATTATTCCGTTCCGGTAATTCTGTCCAGCGCACCGATTCGTTCTATCCCGCGATTTCATCGGCAGAAAAAAAGAGAGGCCGGGAGGGGGAACCCCTACCCGGCTGTCTCCGATCTTCTTCCTTCTCTCTGTGCCGAAGTCTTATTTCAGTTTTTCGCCCTTTGTATCCCGGTGACCGCGCCGTATCTTCTCCGGGTTCACTTTCTTCCCGTTAAAGACAAACTCCTCCATGGGGGGAAGAAGCAGCGCTTTCTGTACATAGTCCCCGGTGCCGAGTCGCATGCCGCGCACACCGCGCGCATTCTTCTTCATCTGCGGGGTCTCCTCTGCATAAAAGCGAAGCGCATAGTTTTCACCGCTGAGCAGCAATACTTCCTGTTTGCCCTTCCCGAGTACCGCCACTGCCGTCACCGTATCGCCGTCTCCCAACTTGGTCGCAACCACGGTCTTATTGGCGGTCTCGAACTCCGCGCCGTCGACCAACTTCACATAGCCCTCGCGGCTCACAAAGAGGAGCTGTTCCTTGCTGAGGCTGCCCGCCGCAGCGACCAGATGGATTTCTTCTTTCCGCCCGTCAAAGCGACTCAGATTGTCAATCGGCACGCCCTTGTCCTTCAGCTTGCCGGCGGGGATATCCCGCACCTTAACCTGATGCAGAACCCCCGCACTGGTATAGAGCTGTATCCTGCCGCTCGTCATAATCGGGATAACCGCGCGGTACTCGCTCTCAATCTGCTCCCGGTTCTTCTCATAGCTCGCGACATCCAGAAGTTTTGCGTAGCCGAAGCGATCTAGGAGGAAGATAAGATGCTCATCCTCCGGCTCCTTCTCCACGACCACAGCCTCCTTACTGTCCTCAAGCCGGGTGCGGCGCTCGTGCGCGTACTCTTTCTTAATGGCCTCGAGATCCTTAATGAGGAGCTTATCGAGCTTTTCGCGGCTCGAGAGATAGCCCTCATAGGTCTCAATCTTTTTCAGCGTCTCCGCGTGTTCCTTTCGAGCGCCAAAATCTCGAGTCCGATCAACTTATAGAGACGCATTTCGAGTATGGCCTGCGCCTGGCGCTCCGTGAAGTGCAGCTGCATGGCATCCCGAAGATAACTCGGGTCCTTAAAGTAAATGCGACTCGCATCGCCCGTCGTGAGGCAGGCTTTCGCGTCCTCCAGTTTCTTCGCGCCGCGGAGTATCGCAATGATCAGGTCAATGCAGTCGCAGGCGGCAATCAGTCCCTCCTGCACTTCCTGCTTTAAGCGTTCCTTTTCAAGCAAAGTCTCGTACTTCTTCTCGGCATTCGCATACTGGAAGGCGAGGTAGTGCTTTAAGATGCCCTTTAAGTCGAGGGTCTCCGGTCTGCCGTCCGCAATGGCAAGCATGTTGACGCCGAAGCTGTCCTCGAGCTTGGTCTTCTTATAGAGCATGTTCTTCACGCGGTCCAGGTCTGCGTCGCGGCGGAGCTCCAGAACGATGCGAACGCCCTCCTTGGAACTCTGGTTCGAGATATCGACGACTTCCGGGAGCTTTTTGCTCTCCACGAGCGCCGCCACATCCATTAAAAATTTATCGATGCCCGCGCCGACCATGGTATAGGGAATTTCGGTGATCACCAGCTTGTCGCGGTCGCTCCGCTTCTGCCCGAGTTCCACCTCAATGCGGCCGCGCAATTTGATTTTGCCGACACCGGTCCTGTAAATCAGCGGAAGCTCGCTTTTGTTGGCGACAATGCCGCCGGTCGGAAAATCCGGTCCCTTTAAGAGGCCCAGGAGCTTCTCGTATTTAATCTCCGGGTTTTTGATGTAGGCGATGCAGGCATCGCAGACTTCCCCCAGGTTATGCGGCGGAATCGAGGTCGACATGCCGACCGCAATGCCCTCCGCGCCGTTCACGAGGAGGTTCGGAATGCGCACCGGCAAAACCTCCGGTTCCTTCTCGGTCTCGTCGTAGTTCGAGACAAAGCGGACGGTCTTATCGAGGTCGCGGAGATAAACCTCCTCCGCAAACTTCTGAAGCTTCGCCTCGGTGTAACGCATGGCCGCAGCGCCGTCTCCCTCAATCGAGCCGAAGTTGCCGTGGCCGTCGACCAGCGGCATGCCGCGCTTAAAGGGCTGGCTCATCACAACCAGGGTCTCGTAAATCGAGCTGTCGCCGTGCGGGTGGTATTTACCCATGGTATCGCCGACGATACGCGCGGACTTTCGGTGCGGCTTGTCGTGACTTAAGTGCAGCTCGCTCATATCATAGAGCACGCGCCGCTGCACCGGCTTTAGGCCGTCCCGCGCATCGGGAATCGCGCGGGCGGTAATCACACTCATCGAGTAGTCGAGATAGCTCTTTTGCATCTCCTCGGAGTATTCGGTTCGAAGAATTTCTCTGCCATGGTATTCCTCTCTCGCCCTTATGCGTCGATTTCCGCTTCGTCCGCGTGGTCATGGATAAAGTCGCGCCGCGGTCCCACGTTGCTGCCCATTAAGAGGGCCGTGACCTCGCTCGCGAGGCGGGCGTCCTCGATTTCGACCCGCTTTAGCATGCGCTGTTCCGGGTTCAGGGTGGTCTCCCAGAGCTGCTCCGGGTTCATCTCACCGAGACCCTTGTAACGCTGCAGCGTATAAGTTCCCTCTTTGTGCTTCGCCTTGAATTTTTCGAGCGCCTTGTCGTCGTAAATGTAGACGCCTTCCTTGCCCTTGCCGCGCGTGGGCACTGCCTTGTAGAGCGGCGGCATCGCAATGTATACATGACCGTCGTAGATGAGTTCCGGCATGAAGCGGTAGAGGAAGGTTAAGAGCAGTGTGTCGATGTGGCTGCCGTCGACATCGGCATCCGTCATCAGAATAATCTTGTCGTAGCGCAGCTTCGTGATGTCAAAGTCGTTGCCGTAGCCCTCGGAGAATCCGCAGCCGAAGCTGTTAATCATGGTCTTAATCTCCGCGTTCGCAAGCACCTTGTCCATGGATGCCTTCTCGACATTCAGGATTTTACCGCGTATCGGGAGTATGGCCTGGTACATGCGGTTGCGCGCGGTCTTTGCGGAGCCGCCTGCGGAATCTCCCTCGACAATGAAGATTTCGCACTTCGAGGGATCCCGAGACTCACAGTTCGCGAGTTTTCCGTTCGAGTCAAACGAAAAGCGCGGCTTTGCAAGGAGGTTGGTTCTCGCCTTCTCCTCCGCTCTACGTATCTTTGCCGACTTTTCGGCACAGGCAATAATCGCGCGAACCGTCTCCAAATCGCGGTCAAAGTAGCGCGTGAGCTCATCGCCCGCAATCGAAGAGACCGCCTTCGTCGCATCCGCGCTCGCAAGTTTGGTCTTGGTCTGCCCCTCGAAAATCGGATCCGGATGCTTGATTGCGACAATGGCCGTCATGCCGTTTCGCGTGTCCGCACCGGTGAAATTTGCGTCCTTCTCTTTTAAAAATCCGAGTTCGCGCGCGTAGCCGTTGATGAGCTGCGTAAAACGCGTCTTAAAGCCCTGTAAGTGCGTGCCGCCCTCGGCCGTGTAAATGCTGTTGCAGAAGCCGAGCAGTTTCTCCTCGAACGCGTCCACAAACTGGATTGCGCACTCCAGCTCAATATCCTCAAAGCGACCCTTGATATAGACCGGCTCGTGCACCGCAGTCTGCCCCTCGTTCAGCGCACGGACATAGGCAATCAGCCCCTCGGGCTCGCGGAACACTTCCTGTTCCTCTTCGCCGGGGAGCTTGTTTTCGTAATAGATGGTGATGCCGGGATTTAAATAAGCGGTCTCGTGAAGTCTCGACTTTAACCAGTCCGCGCGGAAATGCGTCTTCTCAAAGATTTCCGGATCCGGCAGAAAGTTAATTTCCGTGCCGCTCTCCGCCTTTTTCCCGACAATCGGCAAGAGGCCGTTTTTCAGTTCCGTGGTCGGGACGCCCTTCGCGTAGCTGTCTTCGTAGACCACGCCGCCGCGGCTGATGCGCACTCGCATCCTTTTGGAGAGCGCGTTCACGACCGAGGAGCCCACGCCGTGCAGGCCGCCGCTCGTCTTATAGGCGTTGTTGTCGAACTTGCCGCCGGCATGCAGGGTCGTCATGACCACACGCTCGGCCGAGACCCCCTTCCGGTGCAGCTCCACCGGAATACCGCGCCCGTTGTCGCGCACGGTACAGGATCCGTCCTTCTCGAGGACAATGTGAACCTCGCTGCAATAACCCGCGAGGTGTTCATCGATCGCATTGTCCATAATCTCGTAAATCAGGTGGTTCAGCGCCTTCTGGCCGACGCCGCCGATGTACATGCCGGGGCGTTTTCTGACCGCATCGAGCCCTTCCAGCACGGTGATGCTGTCAGCCGTGTACTGTGTCTTTGCCATCCCTCTCCCTCCGTGCCGTGGAAACGGCGAAAAAAAAAGAGACCGAAGTATGCCTTCGGTCCCATGCCAGCAGGCGACGGGAATCGAACCCGCGTCACAAGCTTGGGAAGCTTGTGTTCTACCATTGAACCACGCCTGCATCCAGTCCAGTATACCGAAACTCATTCGGCTTGTAAACCTTCTTTTTCTTTCCGACAGGCCTCGCAATAGCCGTAGAGCACCGTGCCCTCGCATTGCAGCGCGAAGCCGTGACCGCGCATCAAATGCTCTCTGACCTCATCCATAAAGTCACAATCCATATGGATAATTTTGCCGCAGCGAACGCATTTCAGGTGTAAATGCTCCGCGCAATGACGGCCCTCCGCCTCGAGCTGATACACCGCTTTTTCGCCCTTTTCCGCGACGTATTTGAGAATCTTCTTCTCCTCGTACAGGCGATCCAGATTGCGGTAAACCGTGGTAGGACTCACGTTCAGACCGACCGCCTGCAAGTGATTCAGGATATCGGATGCGCTCACGGTTTTGCCCGCGCTTGCCTCCAAGTACTTCATAATCTCTTGTCTGGACTTCGTGCTGTAAGTTCCGCTTCTCTTCATGGCCGCCTCCTCGGTGCAAAGAATAGCACAGAACATGCGTTTTGTAAAGAGAACGGCGGGCGGCGGAGCGGCTGTTTGAGCCGACTCCGCCGCCCGCGGCTAGCCTTTGCCTTCTAAGTTCGGGGCTTAGAAGAGGCCTGTAATCTTTCCGTTCTCATCCACGTCGATGTGCTCGGCGGCCGGAACCTTCGGAAGACCCGGCATGGTCATGATATCGCCGGTCTTCACAACAATGAAGCCCGCGCCCGCCGAAACCTTAACCTCGCGAACCGTAATCTTAAAGCCGCGCGGCGCACCGGTCAGATTCTTGTTGTCCGAAAAACTGAACTGGGTCTTCGCCATGCAGACCGGATAGGAGCCGAAGCCGAGTTCCTCGAGGCGCTTTGCCTGCTTTTTCGCCTCGGCCGTGAGCACCACGCCATCGCCGCGATACACTTCGCGCACAATTTTGTTGAGCTTCTCCTCGAGGCTGTCGCTTTCCTCATAGGCGAAGCGGAAGTGGTTATCCGCCGTATTCTCGCAGAGACGCACGACCTCGCGCGCGAGTGCCTCTCCGCCTTCGCCGCCCTTCGCCCAGACCTCGGAAAGCACAACATTGACACCGAGCTTCTTGCACTCGTCTGCGATGCAGTTCAACTCCTCCTCGGAATCAAACGGGAAGCGGTTAATCGCGACCACGGTCGGAAGGCCGAAGACCTTTGTCATGTTCTCGACATGCTGCAAAAGGTTCGGAAGGCCCTTTTTAAGTGCCTCGACATTCGGCGTGTTGAGCTCTGCCTTGTCGACACCGCCGTGGTGCTTCAGCGCGCGCACGGTTGCGACCACGACCGCGCAATCCGGACGCAGGCCCGTCATGCGGCATTTGATATCAATGAACTTCTCGGCGCCGAGGTCGGCACCGAAGCCCGCCTCGGTGACCGCATAGTCGTTCAGGCGGAGCGCCAGTCTGGTTGCGAGCACGGAGTTGCAGCCGTGCGCAATGTTTGCGAAGGGGCCGCCGTGAATGAAGGCCGGCGTGTGCTCTAAGGTCTGTACGAGGTTCGGCTTCAGCGCGTCCTTTAAGAGCGCCGTGAGTGCGCCCTCAGCGTGGAGATCGCCCGCGGTCACCGGCTCATTGTCCATGTTGTAGCCGATAATCATGCGCGCCAGTCTCTCCTTCAAATCCTTTAAGTCCTTTGCGAGGCAGAAGACCGCCATGATTTCGCTTGCGACCGTAATCTCGAAGCCGTCCTCGCGGACACGTCCGTCGGTTCTCTTGCCGAGACCGTCGATGATGTTGCGGAGCTGACGGTCGTTCATATCGACCGCGCGCTTCCAGGTGATGCGCTTGTCGTCGATGCGGAGCGCGTTGCCCTGGAAAATATGGTTGTCAATCAACGCCGCCAGGAGGTTATTTGCCGCCCCGATTGCGTGAAAGTCGCCGGTAAAGTGAAGGTTAATCTCCTCCATCGGCACGACCTGCGCATAGCCGCCGCCGGCCGCGCCGCCCTTTACGCCGAAGACCGGTCCGAGCGAAGGCTCGCGAAGCGCGACCGCAACGCTCTTTCCGAGGCGCTTTAAGCCGTCCGCGAGGCCCACGGAAGTCGTCGTCTTGCCCTCGCCCGCGGGCGTCGGGGTAATGGCCGTGACCAGCACAAGCTTGCCGTTCGGCTTGCCCTCTGTGTCCTTTAAGAGCTGATAGCTCACCTTTGCCTTGTCCTTGCCGTACTGCTCCAGATATTTTTCATCGATGCCCTCGGCGCGGGCTATTTCTTCAATCTTGGCTGCCTGCGCCTCCTGTGCAATCTCAATATCTGTTTTCATACGTGTTCTCCTTTCGCCCCCGCCCTGCGGGGTGCTTGTGTATTTTGCTGCGATGTCTCGGACAAACCAGTGTAGCGACTTAGATTTCTCTGGTCAGCTCGGAGAGCGCAAAGATTTCGCGCTCCGCCGCAATCGCCTGCTCCTCGAGCGCCGCAACGCGCGCGCTGTACTCGGCGACAAAGTCCTCATCCTCAATCGAGGAGAGATTAATCTTCACGTTGAGACCCGCGCCGATCACAGCGGTTCTCGCCGCCATCGCCGCGACAAGGCCGTCGGTCACGGCATTCGTATTGCCGCGCTCCACAACCGCCTTTGCAAGCGGGAAAATGCGCGCCGCGGTCTCCGCGACATGGCAGGGCACCTTGGCCGCAGACTTTAAGCCGTTCTGCATCGCTGCCTTTCGCGCCGCCTTCTCTTCGTCCGTGTCCTTCGGAAGCGCCATTGCCGCCATGAACTCGTTAAAGGAATCGGAGTCGCGGTCAATCTCCTCGACCAGCTCTTTCTTCAGCGCCTCGGCAGCCGTCGCGATTTCGCGCATTTCCGCATCCACCTCGACATACTTCTTCTTGCCGACGGTCAGTCCCGCGACCATGCCCGTAAGCGCTGCGGAGAGGGCTCCGAAGAGTGCCGATACCGAACCGCCGCCCGGCGCCGGTGCATCGGAAGCCGTGAGATCCACAAACGCGGCGACACTCATATCTTTCAGCTTCTCGCTCATGCCTCTTCCTCCTCATCCTCAAGGAGCCAGTTCTCCATGATCTGCTTCTTCGCGTCGAACTTCATCGGTCCGAACATGCAAGCCTGCAGGTAGTACTCCGCGCAGTCAATCAGGGACTGCATCGGCACGACACCGACAATCTCGCTCTCGAGGACATTGACACCGTAACGGCGCGCCTCCATCTTGACTGCCTCAAACGCGCGGTAGATGGCCGTCTTTTCAAAGTTCACGAGGTTCATCGAGACCTGCGCCACGGTATCTCTGCCGGAGTAGTGATCCTTCAGCTCGACGCCGATGGCCTTGATGAAGTGGTAACCGCCGCGAATGTTCTTGACCGCATCCGCAATGTTGTTTGCAATCTCCATATTGTCCGTGTCGAGGTTCACGTTGTACGCAATAAGCGGCATTCTCGCGCCGATTGCAACAACACCCGCGGTCGGATGAATGTGATCCGGTCCGAAGTCCGGCGTCCACAGTTCCTTGTCCTGAAGCTTCTCCGCCATGCCCTCAAACTGGCCCTTGCGGATCTTGCGAGATTCGTTCTGTGCGGCGCGCTTGCGGAATCCTCATACAGGAAGACCGGGATGCCGAGCTTCTCGCCGACAGCCTTTCCGACTTCTTTTGCGATTGCATCCGCCTCTGCGACCGTCGTATTGCGGCAGGGGATGAAGGGAACCACGTCAACCGCACCCATGCGCGGATGCTGTCCCTCGTGCTTGGTCATATCAATCAACTGTACAGCAACTTCAAACGAGTCGATGACTGCGTCGCGAAGCGCTTCCGGCTCGCCGACTGCGGTAATTACGCAGCGATTGTGGTTCACGTCTGTCTGGCAATCCAAAAGGCGAACACCTTTTCTGTTCTTGAAGCAAGCGGCAATCTTTGCCACCTTTTCCATGTCGCGCCCTTCGCTGTAATTCGGCACAGTCTCAAGAAGTTTCTTTGCCATTTGTCTCCTCCTTTTTCGTATGCGGCGACCGTCTGTCGCCACCGTTATTATTATACTCGGCTTTTCCGCATTGTGCGTATTTATTTCTTTTTGAAGTACAAAACCAAGGAAGATCCCGATATTTTTCTTGTACCGCCGCAGGTAAAGTGGCAAATATTGTGCTAAGTACACAAATACCCATCAAACACATCGGTAACTCGGCGCACAGCCGGTACCGCACAAAATCGACCGAAATCTCGTCACAGGCCTACACGAAGTCAACGCAGCGCCCGGTGCGGTAAGAGCGCGGCGCGACTTCCGGTGTTGCAAAAAAAGAGACAGCGCCGCAGGGCGCTGTCTCTTTTTTTATAGTTCTTTATTATAGTTTTTTTCTGTTTCTACTGTTCGTCCTTCTCCATCCGTCCGTTTCTTCACGGCGCTCGAAACCCGCTCCGACGCAATCTCTGCGCTTCTTTGCGCCGCGGCGCAAGTACTTTCGCCCGGTTTGCGCAGCCGCGGAAGCAGCTCAGTTTCCGCTGTTTTCCGGAAGCAGTTCCGTGAGTTCCGGCGCTCTCTGAATGAGTCCCTCCTGCTTCATCCAGTCTATGTTCTCCTGCCAGGAGCTCTCGGTCTGGGAGAGGAAGGGAGCCGTCTCTGTCTCCATTTTGGGAAGCAGAACGTCCGCGCTCTTTTGCTCAACACTCTCGCTGAGCGGGAAGTTTTCGGCATTCTGCTTCTCGAGCAGCAGCTTCACCGAGGCCGCGGGATTGCTCTTAAAGTCTTCAAAACCCTTCTTCGACGCGCGCACAAACTTCTCCGCGAGCTCGGGCTGTTCCTTCAACACCTTATCGTTGGTGATCAGGCAGAGTTCGTAGTAGTTCGGCACGCCGTAATCGCTCGGCGAGAAGTAGTTGAGCGCAAAGCCCTCTTCCTCAAGCTGCGGCACCTCGTGGTTCACAAGGCAGCCTATGGTCGCATCCACCTGGCCAGTGGTCATGGAGCTCATGAGGTCAAAGCCCACGTTCTTTAAGGTGAGGGCGCTCGTATCCGCGCCGACATTGCGCATGAGCACCGTGATCATGGCCTCGGAGAGCGGGGTTCCCGCGTAGCCGACCGTCTTGCCCTCGAGGTCCTTCGGGCTCTGAATATTTTTATCCTTCAGCGAGAGGACAATGTTCAGCGGGCTCTGGCAGACTGCCCCGAGCGACTTCACCTTGACGCCCTGGTCCGCGACCATTTGGATGATATCCTGCTGGTAGTAGAGACCGAATTCCGCTTTCCCCGCAGAGACGAGCGAAATTGCATCGTTCTCGTTCGAGGGGAACTGCACATGGACATTGAGTCCCTCCTCCGCGTAGTAACCGCGCTCAATCGCCTCGTAGATGAAGGCGTGAATCGCATTCGGATACCAGTCGAGGACAATGTTTACGTCCCGCAACCCCGCCTCCTTCTTCTTGGCACCGCAGGCCGCAAGCGAAGCCGCAAGCACCAGCGCCGAAGCGGCCGCCAAAATCCTCTTTCCGAATCCCTTCTTCATCTGTCCTTCCTCCTTTGTCTTACTTCCTGTTCTGTCTCTTGGTTGTTGCGGAAACGGAGCGCCCTCGTCTCGATGCGCTTTGCGAGCTCCGTTAAAAGCATGGCCGCGAGACTTAAGAGCACAATCGGCGCAAAGACACCGGCGCCGTCCAGCTGTGTCATCATGCGACGCGAAAAATAGCCGAGCCCCGCCTGTGCACCGAGCCATTCGCCGATGGCAGCGCCGATCACCGAGAGCGGGATTGCCATTCGTATTGCCGTAAAAAAAGTAAGGCAGCACCGCCGGTAGCTTGAGTTTCCAAAAGAGCTGACGGCGCGAGGCCCCGAGGGTCTGCATGAGCTCCGTCATCTCCGGCGGTATGGCCCGAAAACCGTCCGAGAGCGTGACTGCAATCGGGAAAAAGGTCATGAGCACCGCCGCGAGTACCTTACTCCAAATCCCGTAGCCGAGCCAGAGCACAAAGAGCGGCGCGAGCGCGGTGGTCGGTATGGTCTGCGAGGCGACGAGGAGCGGGTATAGCGCCCGCTCCGCGGTTCGGCTTTGGTCCATGAGAACTGCGAGAAACACGCCGAGCGCCGCGGAAATGGTGAGCGAGAGCGCCACGACCGCCATGGTCGCAGGCAGATGCACCAGAAAGAGCGGCGCTCTGAGTTCATAGATGCGCCGCACAATCTGCGTCGGCGCAGGCAAAATATAGGCGGCATTCATGCGCCGTGCGAGCACTTCCCAGAGAAGGAAAAAGCCCGCCATGGTGAGGAGGGACGGAAGTCGCCCCGAAAATTTTTCTTCTCTCATGCCCGCATCTCCCGCGACAGGAGTTCTATTAACTCCCGCTTTAATGTAAGCGCCCCCGGCTCGCCGAGACTCTCGACACTCCGCGGATAGGAAAGCGGCACACGGAATTCACGCAAGTGCCGCACCGGCTGCTCGGCAATCACCAGAATGCGCTCCGAGAGAAAGACGGCCTCTTCGACATCGTGGGTCACAAAAAGTATGGTGCGTTTCTCCTGCTGCCAGCGCTCAAGGAGCCATTCCCGCATGGAGAGCCTCGTCATATAGTCGAGCGCAGAAAAGGGCTCATCGAGTAAGAGGAGTTCCGCGCCGGTGAGCAGGGTGCGCGCAAAAGCCGCCCGCTGTCGCATACCGCCGGAGAGCGCAAGCGGACTCTTTCCGCCCAGTCTCCGAGGCCCACCGCCGCCAGCACTTCCTTAACTCTCTCTTTCCGCTCCGTGACACCGTCGGGACGTTCTCCGAGTTCCAGCGGCAAGCCCACATTTTCCGCAACCGTTCGCCAGGGAAAGAGGAGATCCTGTTGAGGCATGTAGCCGCAGCAGCGCCTCTTTTCCGAAACAGGCAAACCTCCCACCGATATGCTGCCGCTCTCCGGCGCGAGCAGGCCGTTCATCAGACGAAACAGGCTGCTCTTACCCGCGCCGCTCGGGCCGAGTATCGAGACAAATTCTCCCGCTTCCACACGAAAGGAAAGCCCGTCCAAAAGAAGGGGGCTCTCTGCCGTATAGCGGAAGCGGACCTCCGAAAATTCCAGTGCCGTCATTGCTTCTCCTCAAGATTCCAGCCGTGATCCAGGGGCCCGCTGCCCTTTCCGAGCGATAGCCCCGAAAGCAGAGCGCCGCGCACATAGGCCTTCGCGCGTATCACCGCCTCCCCGAGTGCAGCCCCCTTTGCGAGATTCGCCGCGATTGCGCTGCTCAGGGTGCAGCCGGTCCCGTGGGTGTTCTCGGTCGCAATGCGCTCGCCGAAGAGCCACTCTCCGCCCTCGGCTCCGCGATAGAGATAGTCGTCCGCACGCGTTTCATCGTGCCCGCCCTTTAATAAGACCGGGGCGCCGTAGCGCGACCAAAGTTCTTTTGCGGCCTTCTCCATGGCCTCCGCGCCGTGAATCGGCGCACCGAGCAGCAGTTCTGCCTCCGGTAAATTCGGCGTAATCAGACTTGCGAGCGGAAACAGTTCTTCCGTGAGGGCCTGTACCGCCGTCTCCTCAATGAGACGCGCCCCGCTCGTTGCGACCATGACCGGATCCACCACCAAGCGCTCGCTTTTGTAAAAGCGAAGCGCTCCGCCATGGTGCGGATCAGCGCCTCGCTCGCACACATACCGACTTTGACCGCCTCCGGCGGAATGTCCTCGTAGACCGCATCCAATTGCGCCGCGAGAAATTCCGGCGTTACGGTCATAATCGCCGTGACCCCGCAGGTATTCTGCGCGGTCAGCGCCGTGACCGCACTCATCCCGTAGACCCCCAGGGCGAGGAAGGTCTTTAAATCCGCCTGTATGCCCGCGCCGCCGCTCGAATCGCTGCCGGCAACCGTAAGCGCTGTTTTTCGATCCATATCGCTTCTCCTGTAAAAAAAGACAGAGCTGCCTCTCGGCATCTCTGTCTGTCTGTGAGATTCCTACGTTGGCATTACCCAAATCAGGTGTTCGGGTTCCGGTTTCCCGGTCTCAGCTGCGCGCAGCACCCCGTCTCGTTTCTGTTCTGTTTTATTCTAGTTTGCCGCATTCCGACTGTCAAGTCAGTCTCAGTGCACGTAGACCGGCATGCCGACCGTGACGCGCTCATAGAGCTGCTTTGCAAAGGCCGGCGGCAGGTTGATACAACCGTGGCTGCCGTTCGACTTGTAGATGTTCCCGCCGAAACTTCCGCGCCAGGTTGCGTCGTGCAGGCCGATGCCGCCGTCAAACGGCATCCAGTAGCTGACAAAGGCCTCGTAGAGCTTCTGCGAGCCGCGGAGGATGCGGTTTCTCTGCTTATAGTTGATGCGGAAGCTGCCGTAGTGGGTTGCGCGCTCGCGGTTCGGCGTTCCCGTCACACAGGCGCTCTCCATGACCTTTCTGCCGTTTTCAAAGAGGATAACTCTCTGCTTCTCGATGCTGATGTCGATGTAGGTCAGGCCGTGTCCCAGCTGGAACTCGGGGTCTGCCGCGAGCACCGGGACGAAGATATCATCCTTTGCCATCACGACTTCGCCGTTTAAGGACTTCGGCGCCTCGCGGCTCGGCTCTGTGCTCTCCGCCGCCTCGGACGACTGGCCCTCGGGGTTCAAACTCTCAACCGTTTCGCTTTCCGCCGGTGCGGCACCTATGGTAATCGTATCGCTGCCGACCGTTTCGACACGCACCGTCTCGGAGGGCGTTGCGAGTTCCGGCTCCGCCGCCGCTTCATCCGGCAAGTTCTCGATAAAAATGCCGTCCCGCAGTTTTGCAACCAAAATCGGGTTCTCGGCATCCGCCGCTCTCTCTTCCTCGGACCTTAGGGTCGCAATCAACTCGGGGGCGGGCGTCTGCTTTGCCTCGGCTTCCCGTAAAATCTGCTCCGCCTTTTCCTTGTTCTTCTCACGCTTTGCCGCGCGCTTTGCCTGTTTCAAAATCTTGGCGTTCGCCGCCTCGCGCGTTCTCCGCTGTGCGTCGGTCTCCCGGGCCGGGCGGTTAATACCGAGCTTGTTGCAGAGAATCTGCATGGTGAGCTCGCTGTCCACGATATAGTTCTCACCGCCGTTTTCCGCGGACAGGCTTGCGAGCGAGGGGGTGAACTGATCCTGCAGGCCGTTCACATAGGCCTCAATCGAAGCGTAATCAAGTCCGGTCGCGCCCTCCCGCGTCTCAACGAGCCAGCTGTTCAAGGTCGCGCTGTCAAGCTGCTGGGTCACCGGACCGATGAAGAAGGTGAAATTGTGACGCACCAGCAGATTTCTCGCGTTCATCTTCTCGGTGAGTGCCGCATCGTCCGTCTGTATCGCGGGCTGTACCGCAAAGGTATCGGTGAGATCCAGTTCCGTCCGATCTGATACCAGCGCCTGCTCCACAAGATTCAGAATCTCGTCTTTGTTTGCGCTCCAACCGGTCTCCGCCGGGACTATCGAATAGCCGGCATCCTCCGAAAACTCCGAGAGCGTTGCATCCTTCGCGGGGAGCGAGAGTTCGAAAAGCCCCTGCTCCTCCAAGTGTTTCAACTTCCTCGCGGTGCACATCCAGCGTGCGCTTGCTCAAAAGTTCGTGTCTTCGGAACAGCGCAAGCGGCCAGGCAAACGAGCTTCCCTCCGAGAGCGCTTCCTTCCAGTTGTCCCGACTCTCGACCCCGAGCACATCCTTCCGGTGCAAGGAATAACTCAAGTCCTTGACGCGAATCCCGAGAGAGCCCTCGGTCGCCGCCGCCGTGATCAACGCCTGCGCTCTCGTATAGGAGAGCAGAGACGCATCTTTCCCGTCCACCGTCGTATTGGGGTAGGTGTGCCCCGCAAAAAAAGCAGCGCCGCCCAAGTAACAAGCACAGAGAGCTACCGCAGCGCCACCCAGTATTTTCTTTTGTTTCCGTTCCATCGCCTTGTCTTCGCCGTTCCTCCGTCTTAATGAAATCTTTATCCTTCATTCTAGCATCCTCCTCCCGAATTTGGAAGCCGAAGGTGAAAAAACCTTGCACCCTTCTTTCACGCGTGCTATGCTGATACGAAATTTTTATTTCGCTCAGCAGAATGGAGGCAAACCATGGCACTGGTCATTCCGGAGCACTACGATCCCGTGCTCTCTGTCCGTGAAACCCAGGAGGCAATTAAGTTTATTCGCGATTTGTTTCAGAAGGAGTTCGGCCGCCAGATGAATTTGGAGCGCGTCTCCGCGCCCCTCTTTGTGACCGAGAAGAGCGGATTAAACGACAACTTAAACGGCGTTGAGCGGCCGGTAAACTTTGACCTGCTTACTCTGCCGGGCGAGAACATTGAAGTCGTTCAGTCCCTCGCAAAGTGGAAGCGCCTTGCCTTAAAGCGCTATCACTTTAAGCCGGGCGAAGGCCTCTATACCAACATGAACGCAATCCGCCGCGACGAGACGCCGGATAATCTCCACTCCTTCTATGTGGACCAGTGGGACTGGGAGCGCGTCCTTAGGAAGGAAGACCGAAGCCTTGAGGTGCTCGAGGACACCGTTCAGCGCATCTACACCATCATCAAGCACATGCAGCATGAGGTCTGGTATAAGTACCCGGATGCCTGCTACCGCCTCCCGCGGGAAATCACCTTCATCACTTCGGAAGAGCTTCTTGAAGCGCTACCCGACACTCAGTCCGAAGGAGCGCGAAAATGCGATTGCGCGTGAGTGCGGCGCGGTTTTCGTGGAGCAAATCGGTGCGGCACTCTCGAACGGCGAGCCGCACGATCTCCGTGCGCCGGACTACGATGACTGGAGTTTAAACGGAGACATTCTCTGCTGGTTCGAGCCCCTGCAATGCGCGCTCGAACTCTCGAGTATGGGCATACGCGTCTCCCCGGAGAGCCTCGACGCCCAGTTGAAACTCGCGGGCTGCGAGAACCGCCGTGAACTTCCCTATCACAAGGCGCTCTTAAACGGCGAACTGCCCTATACCATAGGCGGCGGCATAGGCCAGAGCCGTCTCTGCATGCTTTTACTCGGCAGAGCGCACATCGGCGAAGTGCAGGCCAGCATATGGCCCGAGGAGATGATTGAGACCTGCGCGGCCCACAACATCACCCTGCTCTAAAGCGCAAAGACCGCGGCCTTTCGGGCCTGCATCCGTATGCAAAGCCCATGGCAGACATGAAAAATCCGCAGACAGTCGACTGTCTGCGGATTTTTTGTATCTGCTTTGTTTTCCGAATTTATACCGTTTCGATCGCGTCTTTTCGAGTTTCATCGTTTCGATTTTTCGTCTTATCGAAATATCGTCTTTTTGAATTCAGCATTTCCGCTCTTTTCCGCTCAGAGTGTGAGCAGCTGCTCCGCCCGTAGCTCGTACTCGCCGAGGGTCTTGCTCTTTTTGAGTTCCCGCACCACTCTCTCCTGTTCCGGAAAGGCAAGTCCCAAATAGTCCCAGACCTCCTTCATGCGGCAGAGCGTCGCATTCTCATATAGAAAACTCTCCCGATAGCCCTGAAGGAGTGCCGCGTGGAAGGCATGGCGCTGCCGCTTCTCTTCTTCCGGGGAGAGCGCTGCCTCAGCGCGAAGGCGTCTCAGATAGCGCGCCGGGAGCATGGGGTCTCGCAATAAGCCCCGCCCGAGCATGATATGAGAGACCGCAGGAAAACGCTCCAGGATGCGGTCTATATCCTCTTCGTCGATCAAATCTCCGTTATAGCCGAGCGGCATCTTTGCCCCCTCCGCGGCCAGAGCGAACATATCGAGGTGAACCGTTCCCCGGTAAAACTCCTTCTGAATCCGCGGGTGGACTATGAGTTCCGAGAGCGGAAAGTCGTTGTAGATTTTGAGTATCTCCGGAAACTCCGCCGGGTCCTTTACCCCGAGTCTCGTCTTCACGCCGAGCTTCGTATCCGCAGGCAAGTTGCGAAAAACCTCTTCAAAAAAAGTGCCTGAGCGCCGTGAGCTCCGAAAGAAAGCCCGAGCCCTTCTTTTTTGCCGTAACCGTGCCCGAGGGGCAGCCGAGATTCAGATTGAGTTCCTTGTAGCCGTAGTCTCTCAGGATTTCCGCCGCACAGAGAAAATCCTCCGCGTTGTTCGTGAGTAGCTGCGGGATCAGCGGCACGCCCGCATTGTTCTCCGGCAGAATATCGCGCCGGTCGCGCTTCGTGATACCCGCTCCCGCATGCCCCGGCGAGATGAAGGGCGAGTAAAAGCGCGCAACGCCTCCGTAGCAGCGCTTCAGCGCATTGCGATATACATAGCCCGTGATGCCCTCCATCGGCGCGAGCGAAAAAATAAGTTCTTTCATGCAACACTCCCTCATTTTTACATGCCCACCATTGTAGCGAAGTTCCCGAAAAGACGCAAGACAATGGACAGACGCAAAATCTGTGCTACACTTTTCTTAGAAAGTGAGGGCTCTGCCATGTTGGAAGAAGTAAATCTCAAAACGAAACTCGAGAAAGCCGACTATGAGGCTGTGATGCCCGCGCTGAAACAGCAGCTTGCCGCCCTGGATGCGCCGCTGCGCAGCGCCGGACTCCCGGTCATCATCCTCTTCGAGGGCTGGTCCGCAGCCGGAAAGGGCAAGATGATAGGGCGTCTCATCAAAAATCTGGATCCCCGCTGGTTCAAGGTCGTGAACACCCAGGCGCCGACCGAACTCGAGCAGCGCTATCCCTACCTTCGCCGCCACTGGCTCACCATCCCGGAGGAGGGCATGTTTTCGATTATGGACCGCTCCTGGTATCAGGAGGTCTCTGTCCGCGCGATTGCGGATAAGCTCTCCGCGCGCTGCGTGGAAACGCGGCTCGCCGACATCCGCCGCTTTGAAAAGACGCTCACGGACAACGGCTACCTGATTTTTAAAGTTTTTTTCCTCCACATCTCCGAGCGGGAGATGAAGACGCGCTTAAAGGAACTCTCCGAGAACCCGGAGACCGCCTTCCGCGTCGTGAAGTCCGACCGGAAACAGCTCGCGCACTATGAGGACTACTACAGCGCCTTTGACCGCATGATAGAAAAAACACAGTCCGCCGAAGCGCCCTGGACTCTGGTCTCCGGCATGGACAGTCGCGCCGCGACGGTTCAGGTGTTCCGCACGGTAATCGATGCCGTGCACGCACGGCTTGACGCACGGCGGGGCGGCGAAGCCGAAACGTCTCTCTGCCTCTGCCCGCCTCCGCGAAACCGCTTTCCCTTTCGGATGTCGACTTAACGCAGTCCCTCACGAGAGAGGAATACAAAAAATGCCTCAAAGAAGAAAAGGCACGCCTCGCGAAGAACCAAAATCTCCTCTACTTAAAGCGCATTCCTCTGGTTGTCGGCTTTGAGGGCTGGGATGCGGCCGGGAAAGGCGGCTGTATTAAGCGCCTCTCCTCCCCGCTTGATGCCCGCGGCTACGCGGCGCTCCCCATTGCGAGCCCGACTCCGGAAGAGAAAAAGCGCCACTTCCTCTGGCGCTTCTATGCCCGCCTCCCGAAGAGCGGCCACATTGCCATCTTTGACCGGACCTGGTACGGGCGCGTTCTCGTCGAGCGGATTGAGGGCTTTTGCAGCGAGGCGGATTGGAAGCGCGCCTACGGGGAAATCAATGACTTTGAATCCTACCTCGCAGCGAGCGGCACCCTCGTGGTCAAATTCTGGATCCACATCAGCAAGGACGAACAGCTGAAGCGCTTCCGCGCCAGAGAGCGCACGCCCGAAAAGCAGTGGAAAATCACCGCCGAGGACTGGAGAAACCGCGAAAAGTGGGAGCTCTACGAGACCGCGGTGAACGATATGCTCCGCTACACCTCGACCGAAACCGCGCCCTGGCACATACTCGCCGGAAACGACAAGTACTTTGCGCGGATTCAGGCGCTCCGCATTGTGAACGAGGCGATTGAGGCGAGACTTAAGGAAAAGGGGTAAACAGCACGGATAAGAAAAGCGGGTCTCTCCGAAAAGAAGGCCCGCTTTTCCTATCTGTAATTCAACCGCAATTCTATAACTTCACTTGATAATCCAATTTGATTTCCGTTTCGTTCCGGTCTGTCTCAAGACACCCTTTTCCTGCAGTGAAGCAAAAATCCTAGAGACTGTTCTTTTTTACCTGCTCCTGCTCTTTTGTTGCCGGAGTATTAACGCCACCATTAGTGCCATTGGCGTTAATTTTGGCATTATTCGTGGCGTTATTTGCTGCACTCTTGTAATTCAACCGCAATCCTATCACCTCATACAATCTGAGGGGCTGAGAATTTTAGTACTGCTGCCGGAATCAGACTACTGGTATCAATAAAGATTTTCCTCTTATTCCTCAGCTCTCACGGATTTGGCAAGCTTCATAACATCTTCCTCGCTCCGGATCGCTGCTGCCTCTGCCTGTCCTTGCATACCCTCCTGTAAAAGTTTCATCGCATAAACCGCTGAATTGATGATTCTAACCTCCTCCCTGGCTTACAACAAAGGTCACACGGTCTCCCGCCTCTACGCCCAGAGCCTTCCTGACATCCTTCGGAATCGTAACTTGTCCTTTTGGCATCACTTTCGCGTTATCCGTAAAAACAGTTGTCATTGTATCCATATTCCGCCTCTTTCCCTGATTTCCCTACTTGTCATGCTTCTAGGATATAACTTACTCGTGCAAAATGCAAGTGACACCCCCTCCGCAGACCTGACACCATCCTTCATCGGCAGCAGTTTACTTAGCGCAGGTTTGCAAGCGACCTCATCACGAGGTCAATGTCCTGGTTCTCGAGTTCCTGAATCACATGCAGGTACGTTTTCTGTGTTGTGGTCATACTCGCGTGGCCGAGGCGGCGCGCCACACTCGCAATCGAGACACCCGCATAGAGCAAAATCGAGGCATGCGTGTGACGAAGGCCGTGCACGGAAATCACGGGGATGTCGAGTGCCCTGCAGTAGCGCTCCAGACGGTCATTGACAGTTGAATTGTAGACCTTCTCTCCCGGCACAAAGATCGGCTGATCCGTCGGCAAGTCTTTTACCAGTACGGCGAACTGCATAATCAGCTGCCAGTCAAGCTGCACTTTCCGCACCGAAGAACGGTTCTTGGTCGGCGCGAATCCGCCGCCGTCCTTGTAATTCCAGGTCTTTGTGACCGATAACGTCTGGTGTGCAAAATCAAAATCCGCCGGTGTGAGCGCGAGCGCCTCCGAAAACCGGAGGCCTGTCTTTGCCACCAACAAGATGAACCAGTCCCAATCTGCCCGCTCTCCGAGTTTCAGACTTCGGAGCAAGGCGTGCAGTTCGAACTGGTTCAGATACTTCCGCTTCTTTCGGCAGGCAGTTTCCCCTTGATAATCACTTTTCGGGTCGGATCGCGGGGAATGAGTCCGTCATCGACCGCGTCGAGAATGGCGCCTTTTAACTGGTGATGGAAATCCATGGTCGTTTGGCGCTCATGCTCCAATGCATAGGCATTCAGGAGCTGCTGGTAAGCAACCCGGGTCAGCTCGCAGAGTCTGAGACTCGGTGCGAGCCGCTCCACCCAGGCGAGGCTCATCCGGTACTTTGCAAGTGTGACTTCGCGGATAGCGCCCTCCTTGTAAACAGAAATCCAGGTTCTGTAGTAGTCCTTCAGGCAGTCAGTCGGTTGAAACGCATTTGGCATAGTTTCTCCTTCCTACGCCGATGAAGGAGGCCATCCTTGTCGCCTCATTCCACCTGCTGCCTGTCACCCCCAGGAAGCGGGATGTCAAATCCACCCGCCAAAATGAATTCCTTGAGCAGTTGTTCCAGGCGATTGTTGACAATGAACAGTGGGAGCGACTTTCCCCCTCTATCTCCTCAAAGTAGCGCTTTGCCACCTCTATGTCGATGCTCTTTTTCAGGCGGTCAAATCTTCCGTACTGATTCAGTTCATCTTCCGCGATATGCTGTTCTGTCATCTCCGTCAGCAGCGTTTCATCACAACCGGTGTACCTCACCACGCGACGTCTCTGCTGTGTTTTCTCCCGGTTTGCATACTCCGCGAGATAATCGCGAAACCCCTTGCCCGTGTCCAGACTAATGGTACCCGCACCGACATCGGCGAGAAAAAGATCGGCCAACCGCTGCTCTTCCTGCGACAAGTAGGCAAAACTTTTGTGCAATTCCTCGAGTGTCTCCGCCCGCTCCTCCGCTGTGGCACTGCCGTCATTCAGCTTCCGCAGATATTTCCGGAAACGGGAGTTCATATAGTCATTGTCAATTTTTCCTGTCTCCAACTCCGTGAGATAGGGATCCAGCGAAAAGGTCGGCATTTCTTCCGGATCCCCCTCCATCGCCTTCTGTCTTTCCCGGACGGAGTTCCTTGTAGCGCTGCAGAAACAACATAAAATGCGCCTCCGTCGGCTTTACGACGATTGTCTCGCCTCCGCCTTCCGCGTCCGCTTCGGCGGAATAGGTCTGCTTATCCCAGGTGAAGCCCTGAATCTCTGCTGCTTGCAAATAGGTGCAGAACTCGCGAAAGGTCTCGGCAAACTTTGCCCTGAGAACCATATCTTCCGGCAGATGGTCGAGGTCCGGAATACCCGCCTCTTTGAAAATCGCCATCATATCCTCAAAGCTCTCATTCATATGCCGCAAATGATCCGGTAGATGATCGGCAAACAAACCAATCGGCCTGTCTCCGGAGTAGAGCTTCACCGCTGCCTCAATGTTACGCTTCATGCTGTGCGGGTAGCGGTAATAGCGGATGGAGCCAAGGGCTTCTCGTTGCTGTTATAGAGGCGATTCGTGCGCGAAAACGCCTGAATCAGATTCTGGTATTCAAGGACCTTGTCGAGGTAGAGTGTATTAATCCACTTCGAGTCAAAGCCGGTGAGCATCTGATTCACGACAATCAGAAGATCCAGCTGCTGCTCCGGCTTGACACGCTCATACGGTTTTTTGTGCGCAAGCCGCGCTGCCACATCTTTCTTGAACTTGTCATAGCCGCCAATGTCAAAGCGCTGTCCGTAGCGCGCGTTGTAGTCCTCGAGCATCGCTTTCAAGCCCTCTTCTTTGTCGAGAGTCTTTTTCCCGCCCTTGTTGTCAATGGTCGGGTCAAAAAGTCCGGTCACGCGAAGCTCCGGATACCGCTCGCGAAACTTCCGATAGTAGCGCACTGCCTCCGGAATGCTGTCGGTTGCAAAAATCGCATGAAATTTGCTGCCGCGGCTCAGTGTATTCCAGTTCTCCCGGATATGATCGACAATCTCCCACTGGTACTCATCTGTCAGAACAAGATCCCGGAACGCTCTTCCGTGCAGATAGTCCTCAATTCCCTTCTCGTAAGTGCCGTCTTCCTGCCAACTCCCCGCCATCGGCACATCATTCAGAAACTCATAGTAAATGGCACTCTTCTTCGGGTCCTGCAAGACCTCTTCCTCGGAGCTCGCGCCTGCCTCATGCAGTGCGACCATCTGCCGGAGCTTTTTATCCGGATAGACACAGACCATCAGCGGGTCAAAGCCGAGCACATTCCTGTCGCGAATGCCGTCCGCAATGCTGTAGCGGTGCAACTCATCGCCGAAAATATCACTGGTTGTGCTGAGCGCCCGCTCATTTTCCGTAAAGACCGGCGTGCCCGTAAAGCCAAAGAACAGCGCATTCGGAAAAGTCCTCTTAATCGAGGAGAGCATGTCACCGAATGTCGAGCGGTGGCACTCGTCAATGATGAACACAAGACGCTTGCTCTGCATCTCTTCGAGATCCCGCCCGCGGAGCTTTGACTCGGCATCGTCCTTAATATTGCTCATCTTCTGAATCGAGGAGACAATCAGCATATTCTTTGGATCTTTGCTCTTTAACTTGGCAATCAGCGCAATCGTGTCCTCGGTGTCCTGCACATCGTCCGCGCGGTCCGCAAAGGCGCGGTACTCTTTCAGGGACTGGACGCCGAGCTCAATCCGGTCCATCAGAAAGACCACCTTGTCGGCATCCTTCGTATAGGAAATCAGCTGCGCCGCCTTGAACGAAGTCATAGTCTTGCCGGAGCCTGTCGTGTGCCAGATGTAGCCGCCGAGCTGATTGCCGCTCTCCCATTTCTGCCGCTGCACCCGCGTTGTAATCTGATTGACCGCCCAGAACTGATAACTCCGTAGTACCTTTAAGACGCCGTCGGCATCGTCCGCGACCGTATAGAGACCGATGAGCCGGTGCGCCATCGGAATAGAGAGCAGACTATCGGTCACCCGGTGCCACTCGTTCATCGGCTCATTGTTCATATCCGCCCAGTGAAATAGAAATCCGGATTGAATTTGCCGTCGGGCCCCGGATTTGCAAAGTACAAAGTCTCTTCCGGATTCATCGCGACAAAAATCTGCACCAGCGAGAAAAGCCCCGTGAAGACACCCTCGTGCGCATACTTTTCAATCTGATGCACCGCCTCCGTGACCGGCACACCCGAGCGCTTTAATTCAATGTGGAAGAGAGGCATCCCGTTGATTAAGAGCATCACATCCCCGCGCCTGTCCTGCAGCACCGCATCGTGCCGCGGAAAAACCGGCTGTTCGACAATCTGATAGACACTCTGCCCCGCCATAATTTCAAAGCGGTCGTAGATTTTGAGACTCACCTCTTTGCCGAAATGCAGGGTATCCTCCGGGTTCTTCCGGGTGATTGTGACCGTGCGCCCGTTGATCAAGCCGTTCAGCGCCAGCGGGGTACGCTGCGACTTGATTTTCTCGATGAGCTCCTGCATCTCCTCCCGAAGGAGCGGCACATGATTCAGGCGGTCCACATCCTGGTTATTCTGGTATAAGATATCCGCCCAGTTCTGCAGCAAATCCTCCTCGGTCGGACGGTAGAGAAGGGCTCTGTCCTCCCAACTGTTATTCTGGTCGCTCCGGTCATTCTTCCAACCCTGACGCTGGAGCGCAGCAATCAGCGCCCGCTCAAAATCCGCCTCCCGGGTAAAAGCTTCCATGAAAAAACCTCCTGATTCTGTGAAATGCGAGGGTCAAACACTGTCGATGATGAAGGGAGAGAAGGGAATCTAACTCATTTAAGAATCTCGTTACCGCTACTGCCTCTTGTACTACAGGAATAGGGAGTTCTAAGTTCATGAGAGAATCTATTTTAATATATGGCATAGCTCCACCAATAGATTCATTTTTAATTCTGTCAGGCAGAAATTTATGAATTGCATGTTCTATGTACTCATAATCCATAACAAAGCCTTGTAATACATATGTTCTTTGATAAGTATTGAATTTTTCCAACATATTTTTCTTGTATATCCTAAATCACCATTTCCATTAATAAGAATTGCTTCTCCATCAAAGGCATATGAATTTGTCTTCAGTATTTCCTTCCCACAAGTAAAAAAATTATATTCTCCATCCTTTTTCGCTGCATTAGCATCTAACTTTCCTGTAGTGATAAAAGCCAGTTCCCCCAGCTTACGCTGTTCCCAAGAAACATTCTGTCGCTTCGAAAATCTTGATGCTCCTCAAAAAGGCTTACGCTGATGAAGGGAGAGAAGATGGTCGAGACCCTTGAAATAGTCTCCCGTTTTCTTCTGTTCAGATAGTGATGGAACTAGTATTGACTGCCTCATAAGGTCATCAATAACAAGCTCATTCATCATGGTTCCTGCTTTCGTAGAACGAACAAGCTTTTGCCTCATAACCCGCTCATCATGTATGTAATACTTCCAAAAGGTAAATTCCTGTTTAGTGATAGGCCTTAAAGTCGTAAATCTTGGCGACATTATGCCATTTCCTATATCATTGAGCCCGAACCTTCCGTATCGAAATTCTTTGTTTGTATGCCCTTCAAAAGCTATATCCCCAAGACGGAGAACTTTATAGAAATCAATTGAACTGTCCGCCGCACCATTTCCTAATTCATTAAAAGTCATTGTCGAAATTGAAATTGTTTTATTCTGACCGAACTGTCCGTTGTTCCGCTCGTCATTTCTTTCATATAACTCGTTGAACTTACGCTGTTCCCAAGAAATCTCCTCTTCTTCACAATACCTTCTTTCATCTTCCCCACAAGAAAAGCACCGCAAGTCACCAAAAGACGCTCACGATGCAATTCAGTGACATGATTTCTACTCTACTCCGTTTTTCCGACCATTTTCTAGCCTCGAATTCTCAGACAAACATTCTCTCTAGCATAGACTTCTTAATTTGGCGCAATTTTTCGAGCTTACGCTGATGAAGGGAGATAAGGGAATCTAGCTTATAAAATAGACCTCCGAGCTGTGTCTGCTCACCCATATCAACTGGTATTAAGAGAGACTTTGAAAGCAAATCCTCTTTCGTCATTCCCTTTATGGATGTTCCTTGTACTACTTCCAATTCTTCTTGCAACATGTGATGAATGCTATATACAGCAAAGTACGGTGCTACTTGAAGCCGACTCAACGATACAAATCTTGGCTTGTAGCATAGGAATGCGGCATAAGTGCAAGTTTTCCCACACCTACTCGTGTCACAACAGCAATCGAATTAGCTTCTACAAGCTGTGTTGCTGATTTATTCAGTCCAATCTTAGAGACATACTTTCTTGGTTTAACTTCAAATAACTCATCTTCTTTCAAATCAGAGGATTGTATCCAAGGAATATCTCCATTCCAATATGTTTCATTAGACGTCTTAGGGGTTCCCCCTCCACGCGTCTCAGAAGCAACTTCCTCTAGCTTACGCTGTTCCCAATCGTCCGTAAATCCTGAAAACCGAATTTCCGGAACTTTTGCCCCGTTTTTCGGGAACATTTTTTCGAGCATCGCTTTCTTGAGAATTTTCAGTTTTTCAAGCTTACGCTGATGAAGGGAGAGAAGAGAGTCAAGTACGCTCATCGCTTTAGCTATTTTTTCTTGTTCAATCTTGCAAGGTCTTCGTACTAATAATTGTGCCAGCTTCCCTACAGCTAATCCAGGTTGGGCTGACTGATCTGAATATTGTCCCAAGTTCATATTATCACAACAATAGAACAAAAATAGTGTGTCGTTATCGGAATTTGCTTGCGTTATTACTGCATGCTCAGTGAAATATGCCTTTCCCCGAGAAAAATTCATATTTCCACACAGCGCTCCTTGACGCCCAATAAGTGCAAATTCTCCCTCTCGATTATATTTGCTTGTATAGCCACGTAATCCATTCCCACCATACACTGGAATGGCTCCATATTCAGTTATATCCTCTGCAGAAATAAACTCTCCGCTCCTCAATTCAGAACATATTTCTCCCAGCTTACGCTGTTCCCAATCTTCCTCAAATCCTTTGAAGCGGATTCTCGGCACTCTTCTCTCAGCCATGGATATCCTCCCCGAGAAGTTTCCGGAGTTCCTCGATACCCGCCATATCTGCTTCGGAGCCGGTCAGTTCACCGAGCATGGCTGCGAGTTCGCGCTCGGTCTCGCGTATCTCGGCATCGAGTGCGCTCATCGTGACCGCATACTTTTTGGAAAGCGCCTCAATCTCCTTCGTGAATTGCCCGAGCAGTTCTTTCGGGAGTTCCTGAATGCCGATTTCAATCGGCGCCGCCCACTTCTCGTGTAAGAGTGTCCGCACTTCTTCGTCCGTCAGCACCTGTATCACGCATCTGGTCTCCTCATGCAGCGCATCTTCCGCTTCTTTGATTTCTGTCTTCAGGCGTTTTTCTGCGGCACTTTTTGCATCCGCCTGCTTCAGCGCCCGAATCAATTCTGCATTTGCCGCCTTATCTTCCTGCAGCTGCTTTACTACGACCTTGATATTTTTAAAGACAAAGGCATCGTTGTTCTCATTCAGCGCATCGGAAATCTGCTCTTTCTCATCCTCGCTGAGATTTTCGAGCAGCTCTTCATAGGCACCCGGAATCTCCGCGAGTTCCTCCCGCTTTTCCTGCAACGCATGTAATTTTTTTCCGGGAGGCAAACCTGTTGCACCAAGTCAAAGGGCAGCACATGCCCCTTCCAGCCTTCCTGCACTTCGGCGTCCTTGCCGTTCCGCTTTTTGATGACCATGTTCGGGTCTACCTGTCGCACGGCCTGCATCCCCTCGCTCTGAAGAATCTCGAGATCCCCCGAAATCTCGGTAAAGTGGTGCGCAAAGAGCTCATACGCCCGGTAGGCATCGAGCAGCGGCAGCGCTTCAAAGCGCCTAAAAATATCGGCGGCAAGCGCCTCCTGCGCCTTTGGAATCGAGAGTTGCAACGCATTGTCAATCAGCGCCTTGTCCATCTCCGCGCCAAAGTCCGCAAAGGCTGCCTCGCTTGTTCGGAGAAACGCGTTGACATCCAGATTGTCGTGAATGGTCTCTTTCACGTTTTCCGTCTTTAAGGACAGATAGCCGTCTCCGGCAAAGAGTTCTCCTTTCAGCGAGGGGAATACCTGCCAGAACGCATCAAAATTCGAGAGTTCCTCGGCGGGGATGCCGCCGAACATCGAGGCGTAAATATCGTAACTTTCCGCGCGCTCCGAGGAGTCCACATAGCGCGGGATGTTCAGATTGTACCCGTTCTGTGCGATCTCTTCGCGGCTCACGCGGCGCGAATACTTCTCTGTATCTTTCCGCTCCCGCACGGTATCGACAATGCGTCGTATATCTGACGCGCGAAGCCGGTTGCTCTTGCCGTCTTTCTCAAAGCCCTTGGACGCATCGACAATCAGCACATCGGTATTCTTCGCTTTTGCCGCAGCACGATGATGATGGTCGGGATACCTGTCCCAAAGAAAATGTTCGCAGGCAGACCGATAATCGTATCGATATGATTCAGCTCAATTAACTTCCGGCGGATTTTTCCCTCCTCACCGCCGCGGAACAGCACGCCGTGCGGCAACACAATGGTCATCATGCCGTCCGGTTTCAGATGGTAGAGGTCATGCAGCAAAAAGGCATAGTCTGCCTTTGCCTTGGGCGCAAGCCCGTAATCCGCATAGCGCGGATCGTTTTCCTTGCCGTCCGGCGACCAGCGCTGCGAATAGGGCGGATTCGAGACCACCGCATCCACATAAAGCGGCTCGTAGGTGCCTGCGGGATCGCTCTCGTCAAAGTAGGGCCAGTCGTCCTCGAGTGTGTCGCCGTTGCGGGTGATGATGTTGTCGGGGAGGATGCCGCGCATCACAAGGTTCATCCGCGTCAGGTTGTAGGTATTCGACTTCCATTCCTGCGCATAGTAGCGGATGGCATTCGCGTGTTCCAGATACTTGGCGGTCGTCTTGCCGATGTTGATTAACAGGCTGCCCGATCCGGAGGTCGGGTCATAGATTCGGATTTCCTGCCGTCCGCGGAGATGCTCGGCAATCAGCTCCGACATGAGCAGAGAAACTTCATGCGGCGTATAGAATTCGCCTGCCTTCTTGCCGGCATTGGACGCAAACTTCTCCAAGAGATACTCATAGATAAAACCGAGCACATCGTAGTCCTGCCTGCCGTTCATCGGAATCTCGTCAATCAGATGAATCAGATCGCTCGCCGCCTTACTCTGCATTTTCGCATTTCGCCGAGCTTCGAGAGGCCCACCTCGAGCGTCTGGAAAATTCCCTCAAAGACTTTTTTATGCGTCGGTGAAATCAGACGGTTAAACGCGGAGAGCGCCACGCTCACATCGTCAATCGAAAAGTCCACGCCCTTTTGAATCCAGGTTGAGAATAGATTCTCGTAGGAAATAAAATAGCCGAGATTCTGCTGCAGGTTACTCTTGCCGGAATAAGCATCGGGCGCATTTTCGTTGACATATTCCTGAATATTTTCCGCTTCATAGCCCTTGCTGTGCAGCCACTTTTCCTCCTGCTCAGAGAGATATTTATAGAAAATAAAGCCCAGAATATAGTCCTTGTATTCATTCGCCTCAATCTTGGAGCGCATCTGATTTGCCGACTCCCAGATTTTTGCGGCCAACTGCTGTTTGTTCATCCCACCACGCCTCCTCTGACAAATGCCTGACTTTTGCTCTAGCATTATACGCACAAAATGAGGGACTTGTCACTATCCCTCAGTCCCATCGTAAGCTCTGCGGTACAAAAAAAGGCAGCAGCCTTACGGCCGCTGCCTTTTCTCTATCTTACGAATTCTGCTTCTGCTTAATCATAGAGCGCTTACGGAGCGTCGGATCCAGAATCTTCTTTCGGATGCGGAGGTTCTCCGGCGTGACCTCGAGGAGCTCATCCGTATCGATGAACTCGAGGCACTGCTCAAGGCTCATGACCTTCGGCGTGACAAGCTTCAGTGCATCGTCCGAGCCGGAAGCACGGGTGTTGGTGAGCTTCTTCGTCTTGCAGACATTGACCTCAACGTCCTCGGACTTGCCACTCTGACCGATAATCATACCCGCGTAGACCTTGACGCCCGCGCCGATAAAGAGCTGACCTCTCTCCTGCGCCTGGAAAAGTCCGTAGGCAACCGCCTCACCGCTCTCGTACGCAATGATGGAGCCCGCCTTGCGGTAGAACATATCGCCCTTGTAGGGACCGTAGCCCTCAAACTCGGTATTCAGGATACCGTTGCCCTTGGTGTCCGTCATGAACTCGCCGCGGTAACCGATTAAGCCGCGCGACGGAATATTGAACTCAAGGCGGGTATAGTTGCCGTGAATCGGCGTCATGCCGATCAGCTCACCCTTTCTGGAGGTCAGCTTCTGGATGACCGCGCCGGTAAACTCATCCGGGACGTCAACAAAGGCAATCTCCATCGGCTCCAGTCTCTTGTCGCGCTCATCGAAGTGGTAGATGACCTCTGCCTTCGAAACCGCGAACTCAAAGCCCTCGCGGCGCATGTTCTCGATGAGGACAGAGAGGTGCAACTCACCGCGACCGCTCACCTTGAAGCAGTCCGGCGTGAGTTCCTCGACGCGAAGCGAGACATCGGTGTTCAGCTCGCGGAACAGACGCTCGCGCAGGTGACGGGAGGTGATGTACTGTCCCTCCTGCCCCGCAAGCGGGCTGTCGTTGACCATGAAGTTCATCGAGATGGTCGGCTCGGAAATCTTCTGGAACGGAATGGACTCCGGGGACTCGGGACTCGTAATCGTGTCGCCGATGTGCAGGTCGGAGATGCCCGAGATTGCGACGATCGAACCGAACTCCGCTTCTTTCACTTCGACGCGGTTTAAGCCCTCGTACTCGTAGAGCTTACCGATCTTCACGCGGCGCAGCTTATCCGGCTCGTGGTGATTGACCAGCGCAACTTCCTGGTTCACACGAATCGAACCGTTGTCCACCTTGCCCACGCCGATGCGGCCCACATACTCGTTGTAGTCGATCGTGCTGATCAGAATCTGGGTCGGTGCTTCCGGATCGCCCTCCGGTGCCGGGATGTGGTTGATGATGGCCTCAAACAGCGGCTTCATATCCGCATTGTCACTGTCCAACGAATTCTTTGCCCAACCGCTGCGTGCGGAAGCAAAGATAAACGGACACTCGAGCTGCTGCTCGCTCGCATCGAGATCCATGAGTAGCTCAAGCACCTCATCCACAACCTCGTCCGGACGCGCCTCTGCGCGGTCACACTTGTTCACGCAGACCACGACATCCAGCGAAAGCTCTAACGCCTTCTTCAAAACAAAACGCGTCTGCGGCATGGTGCCCTCGAAGGCATCGACCACAAGGACCACGCCGTTCACCATCTTTAAGACACGCTCCACCTCGCCGCCGAAATCCGCGTGTCCCGGGGTGTCGATGATGTTGATCTTAACGCCGTCATAGTTTACCGCTGTATTCTTGGAGAGAGAATCGTGATGCCGCGCTCTCTCTCAATATCGTTGGAATCCATGACGCGATCCACAACCTCCTGATTGGCGCGGAACACGCCGCTCTGCCGCAGCAGCTGGTCCACGAGCGTGGTCTTGCCGTGGTCAACGTGGGCGATGATTGCGACGTTTCTCACATCCGTTCTCGTACTTCTCATTGAAAAATTCCTCTCTCTTTCTGGCTGAGCATTTCAAACGCAATGTATTATTTTACTATGCTTTGCGGTGTATGGCAAGCGGGGAAGGAAAAGCGCGCGGATGATATTGCTCACCGCTCTTCCGTGATGCGCAAGCTGAAATCGCACAGCGCATCCCCATGTCCTATGGTCTTGGTTCTGCCCCAAAAGAGTCTTCGGTGCATGTTCCCGTAGCAGATATCATCCGTGTCACAGAATCCCTTCACAAGTTCCGGACAGCCGTAGCGCACGCAGCTGTCTTGGTAAGGACATTTCACCATGTCAAAGTGCATCTCGGTCTTCGATAAAAATCGGTTTTCGCTTAAGAACCCCGCTTGCGGCACGCAGTGTTTCAGCGCCGTGTCAAAGAACAGTTTCGGAACCAGTCTGTATAGGCCCGGAATCTTCAATACCGTTCGGATGACGGGCGCCGCGCGCTCGGCAAGCCTGCGGTAGTACCCCGTCACAAACGCAGCGGCTTCCTCGCGCTCCATCCCCGCATCCGCTAAGGCATGGAACAAGGCGATGGACGGATAAATGCGCTCCCGCTTCTGCCCGGAGTACGCCGGTGGGTCGTCCTTGTTTTCCGCAAGAAGAACTTCATAGCGCTTCTGCGCCTTTTTCAGGATATCCTGTGCTTTTTCCGCTCCGTATCTTTCTTTTAAGCGCGGCGCCATATGTCGAAGATAGTTCGCTTGTTTTGCCATATCTCCCCCTTCTTCCGCTCGTTTTCTGCCCTGCATTTACCGAAGTTCCTTCATCGTCTCAGGTATTTTATCCCCTGGCAACAGATTTGCCGGCGCGCAAATTCTGCCCAATCCGCATTTGCAACAAGACACAGTTTTCACGACGCAAATCGTCCATATTTCCTTACTGCCACTTTCTGAGATCCTTTTTCTCCATTGCAACCAGCAATATCTCATCTTCTTTCAGCTGCTCTTCGGGATTACCGAACCTCCAGTTTTTCCCTTTTCCTTTCAGTGCAACCACATTCATCATGTGTTTTTTCCGGAGTTGAAGTTCTATCAGCGTTTTGCCAATCCACTCTTCCCGCACATTTAGTTCTACCACATACAAGTTGTCATCAATTTCCCAAAAATCCTTGAAAGAGGATGAAAGCAAAATTCTTGCCGACCGCATACCTCCCTCTCCCTCCGGATCAAGAATCTTATCCACACCGATTTTACGAAGAATCGAAGCTGTTCTGTCGGTTGATGCCTTTGCAACGATGAGAGGAACCCCCTGCTCCTTTGCAACCGCGACAGACATAATGGCTGCGGCGATATTTGTTCCCGTACATGAAACGACAATGTCCATATTCTTCAACCCAAGCGCAACAACTTCTTCTTCGTTCTCCATGTTTGCCTGTACAACAGACGTGCATTTCCCCGAAAAATCATTCACTACCTTTTCATCACTGTCCACGGCCAGAACATCCGCCCCCATAAGATATAAATTTTCAGCCAGACTTCTCCCGTATTTTCCGAGTCCCAGTACCGCTATCGATTTTTTCATCATTTTAACTCCCTTTACCCCACATAAAACATTCCCTTGGAATGCCTGATTGTATTGCCTGCTTTTACGTCTCCCACAAAGAAACATGCCATCGAAATCGGTCCGATTCTACCGAGATACATCGATACAATGACCACAATTCTTCCGAGCGCGTCAAGCTTCGGTGTAAGCGCTCTCGACAATCCAACCGTACCGAGTGCGCTTGTAATCTCGTAGCAGGCATCCGTCAATCCGATATTCTCAACTGCCATCAAAAACACGGTCATCATGAGTAAGATCGAAGCGCTGACCGCTACAATGGCTGCGGCCTTTCTCATCATCTCTGCCGATACGCTCCTATGAAAAATCACTGTCTCTTTTCTTCCGTTAATATAGGAATACGCATTCATGAAAACCAGAAAAGCAGTAACCGTCTTAACGCCGCCTGCGGTTCCTATCGGAGAGCCTCCGATAAACATTAAAACGTATCCTATCAAACAAGAAATCTCTGTCAGCTTTTCCTGTGGTACCGACGCAAATCCCGCAGTTCTGAAGCTTACAGATTGAAACAAACTGTTGCAGAATTTGTCCCATAAATTCATATCTCCGATGGTTCCCGGATTGTTAAATTCTGCTGCCATGATTCCGATAGCACCGGTAATAATCAGTATTGCGGTAACAAGAAGTACCAATTTCGTATGCTCCGGAAACCGTCTCACCGTTGTGACCGGTCCCAAACGATGACGGAAACCCTGCTTGATGCCGTCGACTACATCAAACCACACAACAAAGCCGATTCCACCCAGAATAATGAGCAGCATGGTGGTAAACATGAGGAAAGGTGAATCCCTGAACTCCATCATACTGTTTGGGCCTGTGACATCCATCCCCGCATTACAAAATGCAGAAACAGACTGAAAGCAAGCTGCCCACAAACCTTTCAAAATACCGTACCTCGGTATAAACCTGCTTGCATAGAATAAGGCGCCCAGACCTTCAAGCAAAAAAGTTCCTTTAAATATTCGCAACAGGAATGCCAAATGTCCCCTATTTCGCTCAATATTCAGCGCACCACCCAGCAGTTTCCGATCTCCGAGCGTAAATTTCTTTTTCCCCATCAACATAAACAACGCCCCGACCGCAACGACACCGAGTCCTCCGATTTGTATCAGCAACAGAATTACCATCTGCCCGAAAAGGCTCCAATGCGCATATGTGTCCACAACCACAAGTCCCGTCACACACACAGATGTCGTTGCCGTAAACAGCGCTGTCAAAATCCCTGTACTCTCTCCCTCCGCTGTCGCAAACGGAAGCATCAAAAGGAGGGTTCCCTAAGAAGATAGCGATCAAAAAGCTCAAGGGAATCAAACGTTCCGGCGCAATTCTCATTTGCCTGCGTTTTTATCAATTTTTTTATCATAGACTCTCCCTTTTTAACATTCATCTTATGAAACAACTACTGACAACTCATCCTTATTATACGCACACATTCTTCCCTGTCACCGTCCTCTCCCCACAGTCCCCCTTCCCGCCTTTTTCTCATTCTCCCTGTTCTCCCGAATAGAACTCCCCCGAATAAAAAAGAGAGGCCCCCGCCTCTCTCTTTTCTCTTTATACCGCGCTCAACGCACGGTCTTAACCAGCTCCGACAGTTCTTCCTCCGTCAGCGGATGTGCCTGTGTTACGACAGAATAAGAATAGCCGTCTCTCGTCCAAGTTGCGAGCGACCAACGCCCGGTCTTCCATGCGCCTTCCTTAGTTCTTCTGCTCTGCGGGAGCGGACGGAAGCTCCGTGCCGAGCCCCAGCGCCTCGCTATCCAGCACCTCGGCACTGCCGTCCGCCTTCTTCTGTACGGTCAGGAGGCAAAAGCTTCTGTCCGCATTCGGAACGGCCCGGTTGCCGCAGAGCAGGGTATAGCATTCATCCGGCTCGCCCGCGCCGCCGATGTATGCAATGGGCTCATAGATGCTGCCAACCTTGCCGGTAAGCGCTGCCTCAAAGACTTCCGTCACTGCGGGATTTGCCTGCGGATCGCTGTCGCCGCCGTTGTACTTCCACTCCGCCGTCATCTTTGCGGCCGCAACGGGCAGCAGTTCCTTGGTGCTGAGGAGTTCTGCCTTGCCATCCAAATCCTCATAGACATTCACCAGGAGATAGGCGGGTGTTGCATCCGGCACCGCCGCCGTTCCCTTGCAGAAATAGGCATAATTCGTGCCCGCGACCGGCTGTGAGCCCAGCACGGCAAGCACCTCGTACCGATAGCCTGTCATCCCCTCCACAGCCGCATCAAAGGCCTTCATCGCCGCGGCATTGTCTGCCGGCAGAAGACTGTCCTGATTTGCAAACCAGCCGCCAAGCAGAATATCATCGCCCTCTCTCGTCTCTGTTTCCGCGCTGCTCTCCGCGGCTGCAGCCGTACTCGCCTGTGTCTTTCCGTTTCCGCAAGCCGTGAGCATCACACCCATCATAACAGCCGCCATCATCATTCTCTTTTTCATCTCTTTTGCATCCTTTCTTATCTTATTCCGCCCGCTCGGGCACTTCTCTGCCTACACTGATTCAGACGGAACGGAACGCGGTGAGGTCACAGTTTCGCAAAAAAAATTGTGCAGAACCGGTCTGCACAATTTTTTTTGACGCATCGCCTCGCTCCGTCCTTTAATTCTTCTTTTTCTTTTTCGGTGCCTTGGTCTCTTTGGTCGCCTTCTTCTTGGTCTCGGCGCTCGTCTCCTTCTTCGGCTGCACCTTGCTCTGCGTTTCATCCGCCGCAGTATCGCCGGGTTTGATGCCCGGAATTCCGATTGCTTCTCCGCCTACGCCGCGCGATGGCAGGAGGCTTGCGGCCGAGGTGTGAATGTTGCAGCGCTGGTAGGGCGTCAGTCTCGAATCATCCGTTTCGACTTCCGAATCCGGCACAACCATAACCACGCGCGTCGTGGTCGGGCAGTACGTGGTCGGCAGCAGTCCCGTGACCGAGCAGACTGTCATGGTCGTGTGCTTATCGCACATCTCGGTCGGGATGGTGCCGCGCGCAAAGTACTCGGTGTAAACCGCGTCCCCGCGCGGATCCCGGCTGCAAATGCCCTTGACCGGGAGTTTACCCGACTTTCTGCAGATTTCCGCGCTCACAATGCTGTCCGGCATTGCAAAGCCCGGGTCCGGTTTATCCTGATGAATGCGCTCCATAATCTTGCGCCAAATGTCCTTGTGGAAGGAGTTGCCGCCGTTTCCGTCCGTGAGCGGCTGATTCTCATCGCAGCCGGCCCAAATTCCCGCCGTATAGTACGCGTGTAGCCCACAAACCAGACATCCACGTTGTTGCTCGTGGTGCCGGACTTGCCGGCGCTGCTCATATTCGCAGGCTTGGCCCGCGTACTGGTCGTGTTGACATTGACCCCGCTGCTTGCAAACTTACGGTTCGGCAGCATGGACTGCTGCAGGGCATCCGTGAGCAGGAAGGCCGTGGAGTCCTTGATGACGCGGCGCTGCTCCGGATTATTCTCGAGCAGTACCTTGCCGTTGTGATCCACAATCTTCGTGTAGAAAATGGGCTTCGTATAGACACCCTGGTTCGCAATCGCGGCAAAGGCCGCGGTGAGTTCCAGATTGTTGACACCCTTCGTGAGACCGCCGAGCGCCATGGCCGGGTTGTAGTCCGAGTCCGTGAGGCTCGTGATGCCGAACTTCTTACTGTACTCCGCACCGAGCTGCGGGCTCACCGTCTCCATGAGGCAGCGCACCGCAACTATGTTCATCGAGTACATGATGCCGTCTCGTATGCTGGACCAGCCGAGGTAGTTATCGTCTCCGTACCAGTTCCGGAACTGCTTCTTATTGGCCTCGTAGGGGCCGTCGTAGTAGACCGAACCGAGCGTCTGCCCGCAGGCATCGAGCGCCGGCGCAAAGGCCGCGAGCACCTTAAAGGTGGAACCCGGCTGACGGTAGGCATTGGTCGCGCGATTTAAGGAGAGCGAGACCGTCTTCTCGCCGCGGCCGCCGGAGAGCGCCTTCACCTTGCCCGTGCTGTGCTCCATGAGCACGAACGAATCCTGCGGCTCGAGGATGATGTGCATGCTCTCACCGATGATTTGATCGTCCGCGGGATTCACGACACTCGCCTTAAACGCCTCGGCATCCGCCTTCGCCTCGGCATCCGTGCGATACAGGCCGTCAAACTCCTTGCCCTTCTTCGCGAGCACGTCCTTCTCGCTGTAGTTCTGCACTTCACCGCTTGCGCGTTTTACCGAGAGGCGGTATTCCAGCGCATACTTGGTGACCGCATAGTTCTCGGGATTGTTGATTTCGCTGTCCACAATCGCCTGCAGTGTGGGGTCCTGCGTCGTATAAATCGAGAGCCCACCGCTGTACAGGAGATTGTGCGCCTGGGTGTCCGTATAGCCGAACTTGTCCTTGAGGTCCTGCTGCACCTGGCTCACAAGCTCGTCGGTAAAGTAGCTGTAGGTGTGGGTCGCCTTCTCCTTGGAAACCAAATCGGCATTTTCGATGCGGTCGTAGACATTGTCCGCGAGCGCCTCCTCCTGCTCTTCCTTGGTGATGTAACCCTGCCGCAGCATATAGCGAAGTATCACCTTCCGCTTCTCCTCATTTGCCTGCCGCCCCGTGATGGGGTTGAGCCGCGAGGGGTTCTGGGTGATGCCGGCCAGCACCGTGCACTCGGAGAGGGTAAGATCCTTGACTTCTTTGTTAAAGTAGCGGCGCGCCGCCACCTTGACACCGAGCGCGTTGCTGCCGAGGTTAATCGTGTTCAGGTAGTTGGTCAGAATCTCTTCTTTGCTCATCATCTGCTCGAGTTTGAGCGCCAGATACTGCTCCTGAATTTTTCTGGTCAGCTTCTCACCGAAGCTTTTTTCCCGACCGCCGTTGAAGAGGTTGTTTTTAATGAGCTGCTGGGTAATGGTAGAGCCGCCGCCCGAACTCGAAGTGCCGCGCAGCACACCCACAACGGCGCGCATAATGGAGCGCGTGTCGACACCGTTGTGCTTCCAGAAACGCTCGTCCTCAATCGCGACAAAGGCATTCACGAGGTTCTTCGAAGCTCCTCATACGTCGCTTCCTGGCGATTGGCGCCCGCCATGACCAGGGTTTTCGACCAGATTTCCGTCCGCATCGTAAACAGAGGTGGCAAAGCCCATGGGGGCGATGCTGTCCGCCTTCAGTTCCGGCGCGGAGTCCACAATGCCCCGAAGGGCGCCTGCCGCAAAGGCCGCACCGAGCGCCGCAGTTAAAAACAGCAGCATAATCAAGACGCGCGCTGCCGTTAGGGCAATCAGATTTTTTAGTTTGCTCCGGTGCGCGTCTTTGTCTTTCAGCGCGCGCTCCACGGAATTTCGTCCAAAAATCCACAGGGCACTCCTTCAAATAAATTTCGATGGTTCGTTTCATTATAGCACGTGCCCGTACCGAACTCCAGCGAACGCAAAAAAGGACTGTGCTCTCGCACAGTCCTTCTTCGTCACTTCACGGAAAGCCGCCTCAAATGCCTTACTGTTCTTTTCTTCTTCTGCCTAAGACTGCGTAAGCCGCAAGCAGGAAGCCCGCTGCGGTCCCCGCAAAGTTCAGCGCAAACGGTGCCTCACCGGTCTTCGGGAGTCTGCCCTTGTTGCTGCTGACCGCCGTGCCGCGGTTCGTTGCTCGCTTGCCGCCGTCCTGCGACAGCGCGTTGCCTCTATTCAGCGTATCCGCATTCTGCTGCGGGGTCGGCTCAATGACAGGCTTTTTGTCCTCACCCGTATTCGGGGTCGTGTTCGGCTGCGTGTTGCTCGGCTGCGTTCCGGTCGGTATTCCGGTCGCGACATTGTTCGGCGTGACCGTGCCGCGACGTCCGCTGCTGCTGCGGCTGCCGCCGCCACCGCCGCCACCGCTGCTGCCGCCGCTTCCGCCGATGTTCTCGCCTTCCGAATCCTTCTGGTAAACAGCGACCAGGGCAACGTCATGCGTGGTACCCGCCGGAATCGTGTTCAGGAACTTGCCGCCGACAACCTGCCAGGTCCAGAACTTAACGCCCTGCTTCACAGCGCCGTTCGGGTTGATCTCGTCCTCGATTGTGAAGGTGGTCGGGTTTGCCGCGTCGTTGACACCGCCCGCCGTATCGTAGGTGATGCGATAGCGAATGGGCTCCCAAACCGCCTTGAACGCCACGTCGCCGTCGCTGCCGGAGAGAATCTGATTGTCTGCGACACCGGGTGCCGTCACCTTCTCCCAGTGGCTGAAGGTGTAGCCGACACGGCTCGGGGTAGGCAGCGTAATGGTCGCATCCTCAATCGTGTAGGTGCTCGGAAGCGAGCCGAGACCCTGAATCGGGCTGTTCGCTGTCTCACCGGTATCGTAAGTGATGTTGTAATGATTGAGCGTCCAGCTGCCGTAATCGTCTGGTTACCTGTCGTACCTGCCGGAATGCTCGTCACGGTCTGACCGTTCATGGTCCAGCTTCCCGTGTAGCCGCGGCGCACCGGCGGTGCAAGCTGCACATCGTCATCGACCGTAAAGCTCGGCACATTGGAGGCCGGATTGGTCGGGGTTCCGATGCCCGTGCCCGGGTTCAGATTGTAGTTGATGTTATAACTATTGAGCTGCCACTTTGCGTAGTAGGTCTTTGCCGCCGCATCCGCGGTGTGAAGGGTCGTGATCGGCGTGCCGGTAAGGGCCGCGTTGTCATACCAACCCTGGAAGCTCGCGCCGTTTCGGGTCGGAATGCCGAGTGCAAAGTCCGCATCCTCAACCGTGTAGGAATTCGGGGTGACCGCAGTTGCCGGGCTGGTCGCCGAATCGTTCATCACATAGGTGATCGGATAGCTCAGCGCATTGCCCCACTTTGCGTAGTAGTGCTTGTCTTCCGCATCCATCGTGTGAAGCGTCGTGACCGGCGTGCCGGTAAGCGCCGCATTGTCATACCAGTTTTCAAAGGTATAACCGGTACGCGTTGCCGGGCGCAGGGTGTAATCCGCGTCTTCAACCGTGTAGCTCGTGAGCGAAGCGTTCGGGTTTACCGCTGTGAGACCCGCCGGAACCGTGTCGTTCAGCGTCCACTGCACGTTGTAGGCATTCGGTGCGCTCCACTTTGCGTAGACCGTGTAATTGACCGCAGTCGCCGGGTTGATGGAAGAAATCGGAGTCGTGAGACCCGCGTCCGCATACCAGCCGAGGAAGGTGTAACCCGTGCGGGTCGGTGCCTGCAGGTTGATGCTCGGATCCGTCACATCGAAGCCGCCCGGGTTAGCCGCCGGATTGCTTGCCGTGTGGCCCGCCGGCGTCGTATCGTTCAACACATAGGTGATCGAATACGGAAGCGGTGCACTCCACTTCGCATAGAGATCGGTCGGGTTCGTATCGCCCTGTGCAGTCACCAGCGTTGCCGGTGCCGCAGTCGTGAGACCCGCATCCGTAAACCAGCCGAGGAAGGTATAGCCCGGGCGGGTCGGGGTGCCGAAGGTATGATCCGGAGACTCCGCCGTGTAAGTCGTAAAGCCCGCATCCGGGTTGTTTGCCGGCTGAGCTGCGGAATCGTTCAGGTGATATGCGAGGTTATAGTTCTTTGCGGTCCACTTCGCATAGTAGTGCTTATCGCCCGCCGGAACCGCACTCGTAACCAGAGTCGAAACCGGGGTGCCCGCGAAGAGCTGGTTGTCATACCAACCGTCAAAGTTGTAGCCCGGCCAGGTCATGGGCTGAATCGTGACGTTCGGATCCGTGACCTTATAGCTCGTCACGGTGTTCGGGTCACCGCCGCGCCCGCTGTGCGGGACGCCGGGTTCACATTCGTCGTGTACTGAATGTTATAGTTGTTTTCGGTCCAGTTTGCGGTCATCGTAATCACACCGTTATTCGTGGTCACGAGGTTTGCCGGAGTCGCTCCGTCCACATAGGTCTGACCGTTCGAACCGGTCCAGCCGTTAAAGGTATAGCCGTTCACGGCAAAGTGATTCGTGAGGTTTGCTGTCCCCGTGCTGCCGGTAATGGTCTGATCCGCCATGGTGCCGGTCTCGGTCTGGCCCGCCGGTGCGTTCGCAACAAACTTCACCGTGTACTGGTGCGGGTTTCTGGTCACGGGACCCGGGACATAGGTAATCGTATAGGTACCGATTGCCGCGCTGCCCGCCGCACCGTTATCAAAGGTAGTCGGCGCAAGCGGCGTCGCATTGTCCGTCGTTGTCGCTGCAACCGGCTGGCTGTTATCAAAGTTCACGCTGACGCCCGTCACGCGGTCGTTGCCGATGAGGCCCGTCGCCGTCACATGGGAAGGATCCCAGGTGAGGGGCTCGGTCGCCGTCACGGTGCGCGGCTTCACGGTAATCGTGAGCGGCACATTGACCGCACCGCTGCCCGCATTGGTGAAGCCGCCGTTCGCGCCCTGCACGAGGAAGGAGCTGCCGCCGGTCACATTGATGGTGCCGTTGTTCGTGACATTGCTGCCCGCAGGAACACCGAGGGTCTTGCCGTTCGTGTTGATCACGACACCCGCCGGGATGTTCTGCGTCACAACCGTGTTGTTGGTCAGCGTAATCGCCGGATTGCCGTTCTGGCTAGACCATGCGATAGCGTCATCGAGGTTACTGAAGTAGTGCCTCTGGCCGCCCACTTCCACATAGGCGACATCGCTGGTGACAAGCGGAATCGACTGATCCACCGTTGTTGCGTTCTGATTATAGGAACTGAACTCGACAAAGAAACCAAAAACATAGATAGCCGGGTGCCAGTTATTCAGGTTCGGCAAATCGTTCCATGTGCCGGTACCGTGGTGAACCTGCATGAAACCTTCTTTATAACTTGTTCCGGGCATGTTCGCAGAGTCCGGCTGTCCGGGACCCCAGTTCGTATAGGCTCCGTTGATTGCACCACGTCCGTTGGCTTCATAAAATTCTGTGTTCGTCTCTGGGCCGTCCTGCCATCTCCACTGATGCCAGCTACCACCCGCTGTGTTTCCATGCTGCAGCAGGTTGGAGAAAACGCCTGTGACGCCAGCCGTACTGTTGTCGTACCAGTTCGGAACGCTCGACGCATCGTTGACACCTTCGAGACGCGCACCGCCGGACCAAGCGCCTTTCATTGTAATATTGTCAAGGGTCCGATCTTCCGATTGTGACGTAATGGTCGCAAGATAGCCCTGCATACCGTTCAGCTTATAGGATTTCGCGAGATTATAGCTCTCTGCCCAGCTGATTTCCGTATTGGCCACGGGTTCCACATACATATAATAATGCTCTGCGCCGTCGCCCGCGACCGGATTCGGAATAATTGCCTTGGTGATGGTCGCACCGGTCGGCAGGTTATTTGCACCGTTTCCAAGCGTAATCTTGACCTGCTGCGTAGCCCCTGCGCTCGGCAGATGGAACTTAATGTTATTCTCAATAAAAGTCTGCGCATCCGCCGGTGTAAGCGCCGTCGGGAAATAATCTGGTAGAACTTATGCGCACTCAGAATGTCCGTAAAGGTCTGAACACCGGTCGGCGTGCTGAGGAGCTCAATGCTGCCCGTATCGACCTGGAAGTTCATCGAGGTGATGCCGGTTCCCGGGGTGTCGGTGACCGTCACATCCTTTAACTTGTAGGCCAGACGATTGTCGTCGTCGTAGTCGAGGCGCTGAAACGCGACCGAGAGCGGCAACGGGGTCGCGGAGGTCGGCGTATAGTTCACGACCGCGAACGGCGAGAAGTGCTCGGCTGCCGCCTGCAGAACCGGCGTATTCTCATTGAGGCCCGCGCGGAGGGTATCGACCTTCTCGTTTGCCTCGTCGATGTGGAGCACGGAGACAGCGTTCTGCTCGACTTCATCCGCAGCTGCGCCCGTCTCGGCACTCGCCGCCGAGACTATCGTGACATTGCGGAAGGAAACCGCAAGCGTGCCCTTCGTGTTGTCCGGCTGAATTTCTTCGCCTGCGGCATTCAAAACCGTGAGGTCGCAGAGGAACTGTGCCGTTGCGGACTTGCCCGACGCCTCCGCGTGCTCGTTGATCTTTGCGAGCACTTCTTTTTCTTCCGCTTCGGTAAGATTTCTCGCCTTCAGGCTTGCACCCTCCGGTAAGACACCGGCCGGCGCGCTGACCTCAATGTCAACGCCGTCCAGACGCGTATGCAGTACCTTCGTCGCATTCGAAGGCGTGCCCCAGCGCTTCGAACCTGCGAGCAGGTCCTGTTTTCCGCCTGCGTCGGAAGGGCTTGCCGCCTCTCCTGCCTGCAACTGCCGCCGCACGTCTTTCGGGAGCGCGAGATCGTTGATGAGCTCCGCATCCTCCCGGAATTCTTCCGCAGACAGCGCCGCAAACGCGGGCGTTGCCGTCGAGACGTTCAGTGCAACCATCGCCGCACTGAGCATTCCGGCCAGCAAACGCTTTGACCAGTTTCTTCGTTTTCTCATACATCCTCCTTTGTTCTGCCTGAAAGCTTCAGCTATAGGGATTTATTCAAGTTTTAACCCAATATTAAGAAATAGTCAATCTTTCTAAATAGAATATTTCGTTTCTATTCTGTTTTTTTCTTACCAGTTAAAGAGTTCAATCTTCTGTATTTCCCTTCCGTTGCCATATTATCGGGATTTATGTCGTGTGATTTTAGGCATGCAATAACAAAAAGATTATGGCTGTCCGTTTCATCTTCTCCATGAAGCCATTTGCATTTCATGGTATGCTCTTAACGAATCCTTTGAATGAATTCCCTTACCGTTGTCGGCGCGCTTTCTCATTCACCGGCCAAGGAGGTCTTTATGTCGGAAACGAAGCTCTGCACCCTGCTGAAAGGCGCGCAGGGCGAATTTGAGGAAAAGAAATCCCGCTTTCTCTCGCAATGTTTTTGCGTGCGGCGCGAGGAAGAGGTCGCAGAGATACTCTCTACCCTCAGAAAACAGCACTATGACGCACGCCATGTCTGCTATGCCTATATCCTCAACGGAAACCCGCCCGTTGAAAAATCCTCGGACGACGGCGAACCGGCAAAGACCGCCGGTCTCCCCATGCTAGACTTGCTCCGCGCCGCCTCGCTCCGAAATACGCTGATCACGGTGGTGCGCTACTTCGGCGGCACCAAGCTCGGCACGGGCGGCCTGGTGCGCGCCTATACGGCGGCCGCCAAGGAGGCGCTGAATGCCTCGGTCACGGCAGAGATACTCCCCGCCGTGCAGCTTTCCCTCTGCTTGGATTACGGCTTTTACGGGAAGGTAACCCGCCTCGCGGAAGATTGCGCCGGAACGGTGCTCTCCCTTCAGTTTACGGAAGCGGTCTCCTTCTGTCTCCTCTTTCGGGAGGCGGACAGCGCGCGCTTCCTCACCGCGCTCGCCGAGCTCTCCGGCGGGAGTGTTGCCCCGGCGAAAACGGAAACGCTCTTTGCCGTGGAAACGGACGGCAAACTCTGTGCCCTGTCCTTATAAACGGACTGAGACGTTTTCCTTAGAACATACCCAACTCTTTTTGTCCTATAACTCTTGATTTGACATCGCAACGAAAAAAGTCCCCCCTCTACCGTTTTTCTTCGGTAAAGGTGGGACTTTTGATTTTGTCTCCCGTCAGAGATTTTTAACGTATTTTTTCGCTCTCCGCCTGTCTCGCAAGCTCCGTTCCCGGGAAACGCGTGCCGACTTCTTCGAAGAAGCTGTTTGCCGTATCGTTGTCGCCGAGCTCCTTATAGGCCATGGCCTTTCGGAAGAGCGCCGGCGCATAGTTCGGGTTGATTGCGAGCGACTTATCATAGAGATCGATGGCGCCCCGATAATTTCCCGCCTGATACTGCACTTCGGCGCGGCTGTAGAGGCTCAAATAGCCCTCGCTGTTCATTCGTCCCGCAATCGACTGATAGATTTCCGTCACCGAGACCCCGCTGCCGTCGTCGATGTCCGTGAGCTGTGACACGTCCAGCGTCGCATAGAGCTCGGCCGCTCGGGCAAAGTCATTGTTCCGGATATCGTTCACAATGCCGACCAATTTCTGGTACTGGGAAATTTTGCTGTTTGCGCCGTCGGTCAGCATATCGACCTCGGCCTGCAGGGCATTTTTCTCCTCCTCGGCACTGCTGTGGTTCTGCTCCGAATCGCGCACCGCACTGTTCGCGGAGGCGAGCTTCCGGTTCAGTTCCCGAATCTCCGCATTGTGCTGGGAATTCAACTCCGCTCGCTTGGTCGGCATATAGAGAAAGACGATGGCCGCCGCACCGATCAGAAGACCTATGCCGATATTCAGCGCGGTCTGCCAGCCCGTGCTCTCCCGGTAGGTCGAGGGAATCAGCACTTCATCGTCCGACATCTCCCGGTGCGAATAGGTTTTCGACCCGTTCTGCACCTCTTCGCGCGGCTTGTCCTGTTTTTTCTGCACGCGGCGCAGTTCCTGTGCCGCGGCATCCGCATAGCGCACCGCTGTCTGGTTCATGCGGTCGGTTTTTCGCACCAGGCGCAGGTAGTGATCCGCGCGCTTATAATCGCCCGCCTCTATGTAGAGAAGCGAGAGCAAAAGCCCCGCCCGCACATAGTTCGGATGCTGCGCCACAATGCGGGCAAGCTGATGAATCGCAAGGTCGTAGTTCCCGCGCTGTGCCGCATCGAGCGCCACATTGTAGCGCTCGATCATCGTAGCGAAGGATTCGAGCTGACCGCCGCGGCGTCTGACATCGTCGAGATAAAAGACCGCTCGGTTATTTTCGGTGCGAAGGTCTATGCTGATAACCCACTGCACGAGCGCATCACCGACCTCTCCCATCTCATAGAAAATGAGTCCCAGGAGATTTCTGGCCTCGATTAAATTCTTATTGAGTTCCAGGGCACGCTTAAATACGGCACCGCGCCGGATAAATCCCTCTGTTTGGCGAGCCGCAGTCCGCGGTTGTAGCAGCTGTTTGCCGCCCGATCGCAGCGCTCAAATACATTCATGCTTCTGTCTCTCCGCTCCGCTTTAAGAGCTCCATCATAATATCCTTCATATCCGTGAGATCGCTGCGGACGATGGCGTCCTCCACCGCCGAGATTTCAAGGCTCGAGCGGTAGTTGCGAATCTCCTCATCAAAATTAATCATTTGCCTTCCTCCGCCAAAATTTCACCGATGAGATAGAGCGAACCCGCGATAAAGAGTATCTCGTCCTCGCCCTGCTCTGCCCTTGCGCGCCGGTAGGCCGCGGCGACGCTCTCGCTGCTCCGAAGTTCCGTTCCGCCCGCCTCCCGGTACAGTGCTTCGAGCGCCTCGGCCGATGTTTTCCGCGCGGAATCGAGCGGGGCAAGGTAAATGCGCTCCGGCTTTAAGACCCTAAGAAAGGTCTCCGCAATCGCGTGAAGTTCTTTGTCCTGCACGGAAGTCGTGAGAAGCAGCGGCTTTTTGCCGCGTTTTGCAGCGAGCTCCGCGCCGGCTTCCGCCATGCGCCGAACTCCGTCCGCATTGTGCGCGCCGTCCAAAAACACATTCGGCTTCAGTTCCTGCATTCTCCCGGTCCAGACCGTTGCGCTGACGGCCGCCGGAAAATCGACCGCCTGTAAGCGCTTACCGGCCTCTCCGCCGAAAAGCGTCTTCAAAACTTCAAAGGCCGCTTCCGCGAGCGCCGCATTTTCACGCTGGTAGGCCGCCGGCAAAAAGGAAAAGCGCGTATCCCTCTCCTTCGGCGCGACCGGGTAGGCAGGCGCCTGCATCTCCCGCGCCTTATCGGCAATGATGTCCGTGACCGAAGGCACGGCATCCAAATAGACCACGGGCACAGCATTCTTAATGATGCCCGCCTTTTCGGCCGCAATCTTCTCGACCGTATCGCCGAGATACTGCATGTGGTCCAGGCTTATGCTGGTCAGGACGGTGAGACAAGGCGCGCAGCTGTTGGTCGCGTCGAGCCTTCCGCCGAGACCGGTTTCCAGGACCGCGACTTCGCAGCCCGCCTCCCGGAAAAGGAGCATGGCCATGTAGTAGAGATACTCAAAGTAGGCGGGAAAATTCCGACCGGCCCTAAGCTCTGCCTCTCCTTGGCGCTTCACCGTCTCCGCGGCCGCCCGAAAGGCTTCCGAAGAGACCATCTTTCCGTCGATCAGAATGCGCTCTCTTATGTCCACGAGATGCGGCGAGACAAAGGTGCCGACGCGGTAGCCCGCGCGAATCAACGCCTCCGTTAAGTACGCGCAGACCGAGCCCTTGCCGTTGGTCCCCGCGACATGGATGATGCGGAACGCGCGATCCGGCGCACCGAGTTCATCCAAAAAGGCACGTACCTCCGAAACCGAAGTCTTCTTTTCGCCCCACATCGGCAAATCGTCGGGGCAACGCCTCACTTCCGCCATGGTTTTTCCTCGTCAGTCGCCGAGCAGCTTTCTCTGCTCTCTCACCTTTACAAGCATTTCCTCATACTTTTTACGCTTCTCCTGCTCGGCAGCGACCTTATCGGCCGGTGCCTTTGCGAGGAACTTTTCGTTCCGGAGCATGCCGTCCGCGCGTGCAATCTCGTTCTCGAGACGCTCTTCCTCGCGCTTTAAGCGCTCCTTCTCCTTCTCCACATCGACCAAATCCGCAAACGGAATGTAAATCATAGCGCCCGGAATGACGGCCGAAACCGCGTCCTCCTGAATGCCTGTCTTGTCCTGCTGAAGCTTTACCTCCGAAGCGCGGCCAAGCACACGGAAGAAATCTTCCGCGCGGCGGAAGCTGTCGAGCACTGCCTTGTCCTCCGAGACCACAAAGACTTCCGCCTGCTGTCCCGGCGCAACGTTCATCGAAGTGCGAATACGGCGAATTTCGCGCACCGCATCCTTGATGCGCTCCACCTCGGCAGCGTCCTCCGGGAAGGAGAAACGCGCTTCGCACTCCGGCCAAGCGGAAATCATGATGCTCTCCTCTTCGTTGAGGCTTAAGAACACTTCCTCGGTGATGAAGGGCATGAAGGGGTGGAGAAGCTTCAGCGCGCGGCTTAAGACCTCGCGGAGCGTCCAGAGCGCAGCCTCGCGGGTCGGGTCTTCCTTGTTCCAGAGACGCGGCTTCACCATCTCGATGTACCAGTCGCAGAACTCCTCCCAGATAAAGTCATAGACCTTCTGGAGCGCAATGCCGAGTTCGAACTTCTCGAGATTCTCCGTGACTTCGCCGGTAAGGCTGTTCAGCCGGTGCAGCACCCAGCGGTCCTGCGGAAGAAGCGCCGAAGCTTCGGGCTCCGCCGGCATGGTCTCGCCGAGGTTCATCTCGATAAAACGCGCCGCATTCCAAATCTTATTCGCAAAGTTGCGCGCGGATTCCACTCTCTCCCAGTAGAAGCGCATGTCGTTGCCCGGCGCATTGCCCGTCATCAGGGTGAGGCGCAGCGCATCCGCGCCGTAGCGCTCAATGACTTCGAGCGGGTCGATACCGTTTCCGAGCGACTTGGACATCTTTCTGCCCTCGGAATCGCGCACCAGACCGTGAATCAACACCGTGTGGAACGGCAGCTTGCCGGTCTGCTCGATGCCGGAGAAGACCATGCGGATTACCCAGAAGAAGATGATGTCATAGCCGGTCACCAGCACATCGGTCGGGTAGAAGTAGCGGTACTCCGGCGTGTCCTTCGGCCAGCCGAGGGTCGAGAAGGGCCAGAGTGCCGAGCTGAACCAGGTGTCCAGCGTGTCCTCATCCTGGCGGAACTTGTGTCCGCCGCAGTGCGGGCAGCTCTCCGGTGCCTTGGCTGCGACCACGACTTCGCCGCAGTCCTCGCAGTAGTAGGCGGGAATCCGGTGTCCCCACCAGAGCTGGCGGGAGATGCACCAGTCGTGAATGCCCTCGAGCCAGTTTAAGTAAGTCTTGCCGTAGCTCTCCGGCACAAACTTGAGCTCGCCCGTCTTAAGCGCCTCAATGGCCGGCTTTGCCATCTCCTCCATCTTCACAAACCACTGGGGCTTGATCATGGGCTCAATGACGGTCTTGCAGCGATCGTGTACGCCGACCGCGTGGCTGTGCGGCACAACCTTCACGAGGAGCCCTGCTGCCTCGAGGTCCTTGACCATGGCCTTTCTCGCCTCGTAGCGGTCCATGCCGTCGTAGGGCGAGCCCGGGCAGCGCACGGTGGCGTCGTCGTTTAAAATCGTGATTTCCGGCAAATTGTGGCGCTTACCCACCTCAAAGTCGTTCGGGTCGTGTGCCGGCGTAATTTTCACGCAGCCGGTTCCGAATTCGGGATCCACATAGCTGTCCGCGATGACCGGAATCTCCCGCTCCGTGAGAGGAAGCTTTAACATCTTGCCGACCAGCGCCGTATAGCGCGTATCCTCCGGGTTCACCGCGACGGCGGTATCGCCGAGCAGGGTCTCCGGTCTCGTGGTCGCGATTTCGACATAGGCGCCGTCCTCCCCGACGATCGGGTACTTGATGTGCCAGAAGAAGCCGTCCTTGTCGACGTGCTCGACCTCCGCGTCGGAAATCGTGGTCTGACAGACCGGGCACCAGTTGATGATGCGGCTTCCGCGGTAGATATAGCCCTTCTCATAGAGACGCAGGAAGACATCCTGAACCGCTTCCGAGCAGCCCTCGTCCATCGTGAAGCGCTCTCTGTCCCAGTCCGCGGAGGAACCGAGTTTCTTCAACTGGTTGATGATGCGGTTTCCGTACTCTTCCTTCCAGTCCCAACACTCCTCGAGGAACTTCTCTCTGCCGAGCTGTTCCTTGTCTCTGCCCTCTTTTTTGAGCTTCTCGATGACCTTGACTTCCGTCGCGATGGCCGCGTGGTCCGTGCCCGGCTGCCAGAGTGCGGAGTAGCCCTGCATTCTGCGGAAACGAATCAGGATATCCTGCATCGTATTGTCGAGCGCATGGCCCATGTGCAACTGTCCCGTGATGTTCGGCGGCGGCATGACAATGCAAAACGGCTTTTTCCGCTCATCTACCTCCGCGTGAAAATAACCGCGGTCCATCCAGCTCTGATAGAGCTTATCTTCAATCTCCGAGGGAGTATAAGTCTTCGGAAGTATTTTCATATTAAGTCCTCTCTGATTTCTGCTGATCTCGGAAGCGCACTCAGACCATGCTGCGGTACTCTTCTCTCCACTGCGCTATGATTTTTTTCTCCAGCGCCCGGCGCTTTTCGGCATCCTGTTCCGCAAGTATGGCCGCGACCTCGCGCACCTCAGGCCCCTCCGCGGCGCGCGCCTTCACCGCGCGGAGTTCCTCGTCAAAGCGCTCCTTCTCTGCCTCCCTTAGGGCGGGAAGCTCTTTTTCAAAGCGCTCGCGCAGCGCCTTGTCCGGCTCGCTCTTTGCGAGAAAATACATGCGCTTCACGATATCCCTGTCTTTTCTGAGTGCATAGGCGCTTTGAAAACATTCAAAGGCGCGCTCCGTTAAAAAGAGGTTCGCGAGTGCCGCGCCCTCTCGGTCGAGGAGTGTGCTCTTGGTCGCGCGGTCCAAACTCTCCTTGGAGAGCGCGCGCTCATATGCCGCAACGGCCTTTCCGTATTTTCGGAGCGACAAAAAAAGATCTCCCTTTTTCTGCTCCGCGCGCTCCTTCGGGAACGCCAGATATTCTTTTACGCTCTGGGCAAACAGGCTTTTGCTGCCTGGGGCTCGCATAGCCGCCCCGCGCGAGAAAGCGCGACAAAATTTCATCGCTCTTCGCCTTTTCGCGCTGCAAACTCCTCAGTTCCCGCGCGAGCTCGCTGTGTCGCGCCCCGCGCGAGAGAAAGGAGAAGAACTTTTCTCCCACGAAGTTGTCGAGAAAGAGCGGCGGGTACTTGAGTATCAGATAAGAGAGCTCTTCCAGCGTCTCCACATTAAGACCGAGCTCCTCGAGATAGAGTTTCTCCCGGGGATTGGTCTCTTTGATCCATATCAGTCCCACAGCTCTACCTCCTGTTTGCTCTCCTTGCCGCTCGGCGGGAAATTTCACCGAAGCCCGCATCGACCAGCGTAAATTCCGCATGCCTCTCATCCGAGAAGCGGAAGCTTAGGTCGATATAGCAGCTCTTATCCTCGCGCTCCGGCAACACATCGAGCGCCACCGGAAGGCTCCTTACAACGCGCGCGCCGTCCGAAAGAAGAACTTGCAAGTCCTTTCCGTCCTCCGGAAGAAAACGGAAGCGAGCTCCCGCCGTCAATAAGGCCGAGCCGCGCTCCGCGAGCACCAGTTCCCGCTCCTCTCCCTCCTGCTTTACGAGCAGCGAGAGGCGCACGGGCGCACGCCCCTTGCAGACAAGGCGCGGCAATTCGCGCTTTTCGACCGCGGCGCGGCCGGCCAGAACAGCCCCCGTCGCAAAGACATTCTTGTCCTGATAGAGCTTTCTCTGCCCCTTGCAGACCGAACGCTGAAAGTTCTGCGACCAATCCATGCGGTTAAAGCCCGCTCCGGTCAGAATGACACTGGCAAAGTGGCGGTTTCTCAGCACCTTCTCCGCATTGGTCGCGAGCAAATGATCCGCATAATTCTCTCCCCTGACTGTTGTTCAAGAGCTTCAGGGTAAAGGCCTCTCGCATGTTCTGCGTCTCCGCAAGCAAGATGTCTTTATTTTTTTCTTTTTTGCTTCTGCCGGCGTAAAACGCAAACGACTTCTCCTCGAGGGCGTAGAGCCCCACCTCGCCCGCTTCGAGCAGTGCCGGCTCTCCGCGTAAAAAGTGAAGAAAACTCTCCTCCCGGCTGATGATGCGGAGCGTATCCTCCGGAAAATCGTACTGCGAAAGAAGCGTGCGCAATTCCCGCACGAAAGAAAGGCGATATTCCGGCAACACCAGCACCGTGTACGTTGCCTCCCCCCTTCTCTTCCCCGATAAGCTCCCGCTTCGCGAGTTTTAAAAAGCGCGCCAGCAGTTCGATTGCGCGGTACTCTGTCCCTTCGACCAGGATGCTGCCCCCGCGCTCACTCCCGGCGAGCAAATTTTCCGCCATGCTCCCCAGTCCCGCAAGCGCCTTTTCGCAAGCCTCGCTCCCGACGTACCAGTTCTCCTTCTCCTGCTCGCGGAAGATGACTGTGGCAAGGGAGAGCGTGCGCTCACGCTCTCCCGAAGAAAACAGGAGCGTGCTTTCGCTGTTTGAGAGATCAATCCCCAGATATTGCATTGCCATCCGCTCCTCTCTGTGCTCCTGTCAAAACCGTATTTTCCGCATTCAAGGCAAAGAGTTCGCTCCGTGCCTCACGCGCCGCGGCGTAAGCCGAAAGTTCCGCCGCAAGACTCTCCTCCTCACCGTCCAGCATAATTCCCATCCGGTTGAGGCGTGCATAACCGCTGCCCTGTGCCGTGCGCGCCGCACTCTCCCGGAGTACCGCACGCTGTACCACTTCGCCGCTCTCCGCCTCCGTCACGCGATACTCTTCCGTCTCACCGGCAAAGAGCACCGTGCTCCGTTGATAGATGCGCCCAAAGAGCTTTTTGCAGTCTGCGCGGCGGAAGTTCTCTTCCCCGGGCAAAACGCGAGACTCGATGAGGTAGCGCTTGCCCTCCTCTCCGCGGAAGGTGAAAACAGCGCGCTCCGAAAGGCTGTCCGGCAAGTTCACGCTGCCGGAGAGTTTCTTTGTCTCCGGTACGAAAATATCCCGTTCGGCGAGCGACTGTAAAGCGCTCGGCGAGTTTCTTTTCTCTGCTTCCGAGGCTCTCAAGCGACACATAATACTTGAGCAGCGCATAGGCGTAGAGTTCCGGGAGCTTCGGCATCTGCTCGGCATAGTCCTCCATGGCCCGCGCCTGGTCTGCCGTGAGCGGAAGGTCCGAGAGAACGTATTCGGCCGCACAGACCGTAAAATAAGCCTCCGCGAGTTCACGCTGCACCGCCCCCTGCTTCTCGCAGCAGGCGAAAATCCAGCGAAGTTCGCTGCGGTCACCGAGGAAGAGCTGTTCCGCGAGAAGACGTGCAGGCAAATCTCCGGCCTCCGCCCCCTGTTCTTCGACCGCGTGGAGCAGTTCGCGCATCTCCGCACTGCCGCCGTTATAATTCGCCGCCAGATAGTTGAGTATCTCGACGCCGGCCTTGCCGCTCCGAAATACCGCGAGCGCAAGCTTGGTGAAGCACTCGTCCGCGGCTGCCTTCTTGCTTCGAAGAAGCTCGGTGAGCAGCTGCCGTAAGGCCTCGGGATCCAGTTTGCGCGGCAGGTACTCCTGTACGAGCTCATAGGCCTCCTGCCACTTTTCACGCTGCACGAGCAGCGCAAAAATCTCGGCGCGCTCCGCCTCCGTGAAGAGTGCCTTGTCGCTGCTCTGTAAATACGCCTCACAGCGCGACTTGTTCGCAAGGAGGGCCGCGCGTATCTCGCGCTTACAGCTCTCCGCGAGCGGCATTTCCTCCAGGCCGTAGCGCAGGCTCTTCACGGCTTCATCGTCCAAATTCTCCGCGCCCTCTGCGGCGCGCTTTAACAGTTCTTCCAGTTTTCTAAGCAGTACCACAGGCTGTTCCGGCTGAAGCAGCTCACACTGTTCCAGATATTCGGGCAGTCAAACAGCGCCTCCCGCTTCAACGCCTTCGGCGCGCGGCGGTTGCCCGCGCTGTCCTCCGTGAGCAGTATGACCCGCGGCGAGTAGAGCGGAATATAGGCCTCTCCCCGCAGGAAATCGACCTGTTCCTCTTTTTCCAATTCCGGATAGACCGCAATCAGACGACGTGCCTCGATCCGCTCGTCCGCGACATAGTGCGTGAGCAGAATGCGCGGCAGTTCCGCCGCAAGGCGCTTGTCTATCATGCCCGGCCAGAGCAGGGCGCGGTAGATTTCCGCAAGGCTGCGGCTCACCTTGCCCGAAAGCAGGCGCTTTAAACCGAAGTCCTCGATTTCCCGTCTGTACTCGCGCCAGATGCCGGGTTCGTTCTCCCGGTTTTCGCAGACCTTCTTGTAGAGCTTGGTTAAAGCTCTCTTCTTCGAGCGTATTGTCGAAGAGAAAATATAAGAGCAGTTCCCGCGGCAGCGGCTCGACCTCATCCTCCGGCATACTCTCCAGGAGGGCCTCATAGAGCCCCGCAATGCGGAGGTCCAGGCGCACGGCCTCGCGATACCAGCGGTAAGCCTCGCGGTCACGCGCGCCGCGGCGCAGCGCCCCGCGCACAAAGACTTCCCAAGAGTTCCTGCTGCGGCAATTTCTCATAGACCGCGCGAAGCACACGCATCGCAGCCTGATCCCAACTGTCCGTTGCGGTCGCAAGTGCAGCCACCCGCCGCGCAAGCGGCTTGGTCATGGCCTGTTCTCTCAGCAAAAAGCGAATGGCCGCAAAGGTATCCGGCCCGAGCACCGTCAAGGGCTCCTTGTGTTCGCGAAGGCCCTTCGCGAGCAGCGCATAGAGATAGACGCTGCGACTGCCCTTGCGATAGCAGAGTTTTAAAAGTTTATCCCACTTTGCGGCGCGGACTTCGGGGTAAGTCGGGTCCAAAAGCAGCAAGAGGGGCAACAGTTCCGCGTCGCCGTTTTGCATGAGCTCTCGCTCCACGCGCTCGCTCGCACGGACTTTTCTCTGCTCGTCTCCGGAGAGGAGGCTTCGCAAGCTGTCCGCGAGCACCAGCTTTTGGCGCTCCGCGCTGTGACTCACGCTACCCGAGAAACTTCCGTCCAAAAGCGCAAGATACTGCTGTGCCCGCGTCGTGTTGCCGCGCGCCGCCAGAAGTTCCGCCGAGAGCAGGGCCGCCCGCTGGGCATCCAGCTCTTTGTCGCGCTCGGCTTCCCGGAGCGCTGCCTCCGCCTCGCCGAGCTGCTCACGCTTTCCGCTGAGCAGGAAGAGGGCATAGGCGCTCCGATAGCGCAGCATATGTCTGCCCTCCCGCGGCTCGTTCGCGCGGTTCTGTCCCGCCGCGCTTCTGCGCTCCTGTGCACCCGCAATCAGCGTGAGGCGTACCTTGCGGCAAATATCCCCGCTTGTAAAGACCAGTTCTCCGATATTTTTGCCCTCGTGCAGGGCATTTCTGTCAATGTCAAAAAGATACGGAAAGCGCTCTCCGAGCACTTTCTCCGGCGCAATGCTGCGCTGACTCAAGCGGAGAAAGTCTCCCCGCGCCTCGACCGCAATCGGCAAGAGCAGGGCTTCCCCGCTCTCCAGAAAGACCTTCCGCTCCGCGCGGTGCGCGGCAAGAGTTCGCTCTCCGCCGTTGCCCGGAAACTTTCTCCCGGTCTTTCTCCGAGTGCCGCGAGAAAACCGTCCATGCCGCGCGCCGTGTCGCTGCTCTTTGAAAATGCGCGGTAGAGCGCGCTCCGCTCCGCGTCCCGAAGGAAGGGCGCACTCCGGAATTCCCGGTACGCAAAAATGCGAAGCGCCGCCTCGCGGTCTGTCTTCGCAACTTTTGCAAAATCCTCTGTGCTCTTTAGACGCTCCAGAAGCTCCGTGCCCTGTCCGTCTGTCACAGTGAAGCAATATTCTATTTTTTTCTCACCGCCGTCCGTCACAAGTAAAATGTGACCGGCGATTTCATCTCCCACTTCCAGGTAGCGCGCGTCCGCCGTGAGACGAATTCGATTTCTGACGCCGCCAAAACTTTCAGTCAGCACCCGAACGCGAATGTCATCCGAGTACGCAAGTCCCTTCAGCTGTATCCCATTTTCGCTGTCCGCATGAAACTCCGCGCTGAGCATCTCCCCGCGCCGCACAGAGAGACGTAAGTTCTCCGGACGCACGGAAAGCACAGGCACTTCTGAGTTCAGTACGCCCCGCGCAAGTCGGTTGATCCTCTCTCTCATCGCCTTCCTCTGTGCCTCCATATTACCGCAAGATATTTTAACACACTTCCCCTTGCTTGCAAAGCTTGCTATACTTGCCGGGATTGGAGGTACGCATGCTGTCCGAACCCATGACACTTTATAAACTCATGATACTGTATCTGTTGAAGCAGGTGAACACCGCGCTCGCGGAGCACCGCATCACCGAATTTTTCCTGTCGCGCGAATACACGAGCTATTTCACCCTGCGGCAGGCGCTCGCGGAGCTCTGCGAGGCCGGGCTCGTTCTGGCAAACAGCACGGCGTACGGAAGCCGCTACACAGCCTCACCCGAGGGACTTGAGACCCTCTCCTTTTTCGGAAAGCGCCTCTCCCGGGAAATCTGCGACGATATGGACCGCTTTCTCTCGGACAATATGCTGCGCATCGAAAACGAACGCAGCGTGCGCGCGGAATACCGCCTGACCGAGACCAAGGAGTACCGTGTCCGCTGTGAACTCAGCGAGGGCAGTACCGCCCTCCTCTCTCTGGAGCTCAGCGTTCCCGAGGAAGCGCAGGCCGCCGAAATCTGCCGGAATTTTCCTCTGCACCCGGAGCGCGTGTACCGCCTGCTCCTCAACGAATTACTCCCGCGGGACTGAAACCTCCCCCCGCCATCTCCGCGACCAGACGCAGCAAGTCCTCTCTTCCCTGTTTCGTGACCGAGGAAAAGAGGATGAGCGGCGTCTCTTTTGTTGCGCCGAGGGTCTCGCGGAGCAGCTTTTTCTGCTTCTCCAGCTGACTCCGCTTTAACTTATCCGCCTTGGTTCCCACCAGCACGGCAGGCAGTCCCTGCTCCAGTATCCAGTTGTACATCAGAATATCGTTTTCCGAAGGCGCATGGCGAAGGTCCAGGAGCAGGAAGACCGCGCGGAGCTGCTTGTCCTCATGGAGATAGCGCTCTATCATCTTACCCCAACTTGCCTTGGCCGCCTCGCTCGCGCTCGCATAGCCGTAGCCCGGGAGGTCCACAAAATACACCGCGCCGTTCACGCGATAAAAATTGATGGTCTGGGTCTTACCGGGTTGCGACGAAGTCCGCGCGAGCGCCTTGCGGTTTACAAGCGCGTTTAAGAGGCTCGATTTGCCCACATTCGACTTTCCGGCAAAGGCAAATTCAGGGAGACTGCTCTCCGGGAGTGCGCTCGTCACGCCGAGCACAAACTGCAGCACGGCATCCTTAATTTGGCTCTTCCCGTCTTCGCCGATCAGCGGGCGGTATACCGCCGGCGGAACTTCAATCCCCTTCTTCTTCTCCCTCTCCTTCTTCACAATCTGCCGCTTTTTCCCAAAGGCACCTGCCACCGAAGGGCGTACTGTTGTCGTCTTTTTCTCCATCTGTCTCTTCTCCCCGTCCTGTCAGCGCAAGCGCCACAAGTTCCCGAAAATCTTTGATATAGTGAATCCTAAGTCCCGCCGTGATTTCAGGCGGCAGCCCTTCTACCTCACCGCGGTTCTCAAACGGCAGCGCAAGCTCGGTAAAGTGTTCCCGCGCTGCGGCAAGCAGTTTCTCCTTGAGCCCGCCCACCGGCAAAATGCGGCCGCGAAGCGTAATTTCTCCGGTTACCGCGAGTTCGGTGCGCACGGGTTCTCCGAGGCAGGCCGAGAGCAATGCGAGTGCCATGGCAGCGCCGGCACTCGGCCCGTCTTTCTGTACCGCCCCCGCGGGAATGTGCAGATGCACGTCACATTCGCGGAAAAAAAGGCGGCCGGAAGCCCGCGTTCGATTGCCTCCCGCTTTGCGACCGCGAGGGCCAGTTCCGCGGATTCCCGCATTACGGCGCCCATCTGTCCGGTCGGTTTGAAGAGCCCGCGTCCCCGGTTCACATCCACCTCGACCGAGAGCGCCACACCTCCCACGGCTGTGTAGGCAAGTCCGTAGGCAAGGCCGATTTCCGCGCGCCGGTGCATGCTCCGCTGCGGATAACGCGGCTTTCCGAGATAGTCGGACAGCGTAGCCGCCGTCACTTCGAAGCGCTCCGCCTCTCGTAACAGCAGTTTCCGCGCGCACTTCTCCGCGACCTCGCGGAGCGAGCGCTCCGCGGCGCGAACACCGGCTTCACGCGTGTATTCACGAATGAGCTTTCGCAACGCCCCGTCGGTCCAAGTGAACCGGTCCTCGCCGAGTCCCGCGTTTCGGCGCGCTTTCGGCAGGAGGAAGCGCTTCGCAATGTGAAACTTCTCCGTTTCGGTATAGCTGTTCAGATACACAAGGGTCATGCGGTCAAGGAGCGGTCCCGGTATGCCCTCCGTCGTATTGGCGGTTGCCAGGAAAAAGACCTGTGAGAGGTCCATCGGCAGTTCCACATAGTGATCGCGAAAGTTTCGGTTTTGCGCACTGTCCAGAACCTCGAGCAGCGCCGCCGTCGCCGCCATCCCGCGGTACTCCTTCGACAGTTTATCGATTTCATCCAGTAAAATCAGCGGGTTCTTGCACGCCGCGCGTCGCAGCGCCTCCGCGACCCTGCCCGGCATTGCGCCGACATAGGTTCTGCGGTGCCCCCGAATTTCCGCTTCATCCTGCACGCCGCCGAGGCTGATGCGCGCATAGCGCCGCCCGAGCGCCTCTGCAATGCTGCGCGCAATCGAGGTCTTGCCGGTTCCCGGCGGTCCCACAAGGCAAATCACTTCCTGCGCGGCCTCCGGGTTCAGTTGTCGCACGGCGAGAGAGTCCAGAATGCGCTCTTTGACCTGTTCGAGGCCGTAGTGATCCCGGTCCAAAATTCGCCTTGCCTCCCGAAGAGAGCTCTTGCACGCCGCACTGCGGTCAAAGGGCAGGGAGAGCACCGTGTCCAAATAGTTCTGCTGCAGAGCATACTCCTGCGTGCCCTGCGGCAAACGCGCAAGTCGCGCGGTCTCGCGGAGCAGGCTCTGTTTCACCTCGGCACTCGCCGTGAGCGCCGCTATCTTAGCCTCATAGCTCTCGGCATCGGTCTCGCCCTCCGCGGTCTCGCCGAGTTCCTCCTGAATAATGCGCAGCTGCTCCCGCAACATGAACTCACGCTGACTCTTGTCGAGTCGCAAGCGGAGTTTCTGCTCGTACTCATGGCGCATCCGCACAACATCGATTTCGCGCGTCAATTCGCCGGTCAGCACCTCGTAAAATTCCTCGCCCGTATTGCACTCAAGCAGGCGCTGGCCCGTCCCCCCAGGCCCAGGGAAGCTGGGAAGAGCTGGCCCGAAGGAGCTGCATGAGCCCGGTCTCGGAAATGAGCCGCGGCAGATACTTCTCCGCAAAACCCTTGTCCTCCCGCGCATAGAGCTGCAAATAGCCCTTCAGTGCGCGCAACATGGCCTCGGTCTCCTCGCCGTTCTTTTCGATCGCGCGGAGCGGCGCGTTAAAGATTTCGGCCTCATAGGCCTCGCCCTCCAGCACCAACTGCTCCACACTGCAGCGCCGTATGCCGAAGAGCATGGCGCGCCGCGTATTGTGCGAGGTCCTGGTGAGCGAACGGATCTGGCACAGGGTGCCGTAGCGATAAATGCCGGTCTCGCCGGGGTCGATTTCCTCGGGGTCTTTCTGCGCCACCAAGAAGATAAGCCCGTCCCGCAGCATTGCCGCTTCCACCGCGGCGACCGTCCGACTGCGGCTCAGGTCAAAACGAGCCACAGCGCCCGGAAGGACAACCTGCGCGCGCATCGCTACCACAGGATAACGTTTTCTTGTCCTCATGACCTCCTCCGATCTCATTGCCGCAAATGACTCAAAAGGCGGGCATATGCCCGCCTTCCTGTCACGTGTCTCGTGTTCTTACGCTATTTCGTTGTGCCGCTTAAGCAATCTCCCCCGGTCTCGAGGGTTTCTGCCGCTCGCGCTTTACGCTCGCTTCGCGGTGAACAATCTGAGGTCCTTCCTCCCTTTTTACCATCTCCTCGGTGACCGTACAGATACCTACGGTCTCGTCGGAGGGGATTTCGTACATCATATCCATCATGACGTCTTCGACAATCGCGCGAAGACCTCTGGCACCGGTCTTCCGCTCCAGCGCAAGGCGGGCAATTTCGCGCACCGCGCCGTCCGTAAACTCAAGTTTTACATTGTCGAGTTCAAAGAGCTTCTGATACTGCTTCACCAGCGCATTCTTCGGCTGGGTCAAAATGCTGACCAGCGCCTCCTCGTCAAGCAGGTCTAAGGAAACCGTAATCGGCACGCGGCCGATAAACTCCGGAATCAAACCGTACTTCACGAGGTCCTGCGGCATCACCTGATGGAAGAGCTCGTCGATCTCTCTCGTGTTCTTCGCCATGACCTGGGAGTTAAAGCCCATGCCGCCGCTGCCGAGACGAGAATCCACAATCTTCTCCAGACCGTCAAACGCACCGCCGCAGATAAAGAGGATGTTCGTCGTGTCAATCTGAATGAGCTCCTGATGCGGGTGCTTTCTGCCGCCCTGCGGCGGAACCGAGGCAACCGTACCCTCGAGTATTTTAAGGAGCGCCTGCTGCACACCTTCTCCGGAGACGTCTCTGGTGATAGATACATTTTCGCTCTTTTTGGTGATTTTGTCAATTTCATCGATATAAACAATACCGTATTCAGCACGTTTCACATCATCTCCCGCCGCCTGTATCAGCTTGAGCAGGATATTCTCGACGTCCTCACCGACATAACCGGCCTCTGTGAGCGTGGTCGCATCGGCAATCGCAAAGGGTACATTCAGTATCTTTGCGAGCGTCTGCGCAATGTAGGTCTTGCCCGAACCGGTCGGTCCGAGCATCAGAATATTGCTCTTCTGAATTTCGACCTCAGAGTCCGTATTGGACATGATGCGCTTATAGTGATTGTAGACCGCGACCGAGAGCACACGCTTTGCGCTCTCCTGGCCTATGACATAGTCGTCCAAAAAGGCCTTGATTTCCTTCGGGCGCAGCAGGTTGATGCCCTGCAGTGCCTTCTCCGCGGACTCGTCCCGGTCAAACTCTTCGCTCAGTATCTCATTGCAGAGCGCCACGCACTCATCGCAAATGTAGACGCCGTTCGGGCCCGACAGAAGTTTCCGCACATGGTCTTCCGTCTTGCCGCAGAAAGAGCAGCGCACATGTTCGCCATTCTTATTGGGCATGCTTCTTCCCTTCTTTTTTATCCGTCTCAGTGATGCGCGATAACCGCGTCAATCAGGCCGTAGGCCTTTGCCTCTTCCGCCGTCATGTAATTGTCTCTCTCGGTGTCGCGCGCAATCACTTCGATGTCCTTGCCGGTGTTCGCGGCAAGGATTTCGTTCAACTTGGTGCGCGTCTTGAGAATCTGCTCCGCCGCAATGCGAATTTCCGTCTCCTGGCCGCGGGCACCGCCGGAGGGCTGATGAATCATGATCTCCGCGTTCGGGAGCGCATAGCGCTTGCCCTTCGTTCCGCCCGAAAGCAGGAACGCGCCCATGCTCGCCGCCATGCCGATGCAGATGGTCGAGACATCGCACTTCACATACTGCATGGTGTCGTAAATTGCCATACCCGCCGTGACACTGCCGCCGGGGCTGTTGATGTAGAGATTGATGTCCTTGTCCGGATCCTCGGACTCGAGGAAGAGGAGCTGCGCGACCACGAGGCCCGCGCTGACATCGTTGACATCCTCATCGAGGAAGATGATTCTGTCCTTTAAGAGGCGGGAAAAGATATCGTAGCTCCGCTCGCCCCGGCCGGAATCTTCCACGACATAAGGTACTAAACTCATTTGATTTCTCCTGACATTCACTGAAGCTTTGCCTCTGCGACGAGGAAGTCGACCGCCTCCTGGATCTTAAGATCCATCGCGAGCTCTTCTCTCTGCTCTGCGCCGACATACTCCTTCATCTTCGCCGGCTCGATCTTGTAAGCAGCTGCCATCTTCTCGATTTCGGCGTCGATTGCCTCCTCGCTGACCGCAATGTTCTCTGCCTTCACGATCTCCTCAAGCACCAGTCTGGTCTTTAAGTTTCTCTCGGCCTGCGGGCGGAACTGCTCCTTCAGCTTCTCCACCGTCATGCCGGTGTACTGCATGTACTGCTCAAGCGGCAGACCCTGGGACTGCATGCGACGCGCATAGTCGTCGAGCATCTGCTCGCACTGCATGTCGACCATCGGTGCCGGAAGCTCGATCTCTGCGTTCTCGACCACCTTCTCAACGACATTGTTCTCGTTCTGCGCAGCAGCTGCCTTCGCCTTTGCCTCCTCGAGCTGCTTCTTTAAGTCAGCCTTGTACTCCTCGAGGGTCTCAAACTGCGAAATCTCGCTTGCGAACTCATCGTTCAGCTCCGGAAGATCCTTTCTCTGGATCTCAAGCAGCTTGCAGGCAAAGACAGCCGGCTTGCCCGCGAGTTCCTTCGCGTGGTACTCCTCCGGGAAGGTCACCTTGACATCGAAGCTGTCGCCGGTCTTGTGACCCACAATCTGCTCCTCGAAGCCGTCGATGAAGCTGCCGCTGCCAAGCACCAGCGGGTAGTTCTCGCCCTTGCCGCCGTCAAAGTGAACGCCGTCAATGCTGCCGTCAAAGTCAATCTTGACACTGTCGCCGGTCTCCGCCGCGCGGTCATCGACCGTCACGAGGCGCGCGTTCTTCTCGCGCTCCTTCTGCAGAGCCTCGTTGAGATCCTCCTCGGTCACCTCGGCATCTGCCTTCTTGACCTCAATGCCCTTGTAAGCGCCGAGCTTCACTTCCGGCTTGGTCGCAACCGTAGCCGTGTAGACCAGATCCTGATCCTTGCCGATCTCGGTCACATTGATCTCCGGGCGGGACACGATCGTGAGACCGCTTTCCTTCGAAGCCTCCGGATAGGTATCATTGATGCAGCTGTTTACAGCGCTCTCAAAGAAGACGCCCTGGCCGTAGTACTTCTCGATCACAGCCTGCGGCACATGGCCCTTCCGGAAACCCTGCACCTGATACTTCGACTTCTCGCGGTTGTACGCTGCGGTGATTGCCTTCTGAAAATCTTCCTTCGGCACGGTCACCGTGATCACTGCCATATTGTTTTCTTTCTGCTCTACCTTAAATGCCATCGGGGCTTCCTCCTAGATATCTGTTCTCTCTGAATTAGCATACTTCTTGCAAATGAGACGTATTCAGTAGAACAGTATAGCACAGAGCCCCCGTTGTAACAATGCTTTTCAAGCGCGGCGGGCGAGCATCTTCTCCGCGAGATAGAAGGCGCGGGCCGTTCGTTTCGCATTTTCGTCAAAATGACCGCCCGGATTCCACTCGAATACCAGAGCACCGGGTTCCATAAGCTCCGAAAGTTCTTCATAGTACTGCCGCATCGCGCTCCGCAGCTCGCCATCATTTCGTTTCTGGTTTTTTCCTCCTTGTCGCCGAGGCTCAGAGAGACCGCTTTGACCCTCGGCTTACGGCCTCGCTGATACTTCATAAAACCTTGGAACCATAGGGAGGGCGATGCCGCCGCAACCGCCTGAAACGCATCCGTCCGGTACGCCGCCCAGAGCGAGAAAAAGCCCGCGAGCGAGTAGCCGCCGAGTAACACCGGGCAATCCTCCGAGAGACCGAAGCGGCGTTGCAGTTCCGGGATTAAGGCGAGCAGCTTTTTCCAAAAAAAAGCGGGTGCACTGTCGCCGAAGAGGGCACTGCCCGAAGGTTGGGGCGCTTCCCAGGGGGAGAGCTCCGAAGACCAGTCGTTCACGCGGACCGCGACCAAAAGGCCGTGTCCGGGAAGCTGCCCCTTGTCCTCAAAGGCCGCGAGCAGCTTTGCTTCTTCTTCGATACCCGAAAGATCATGCTCATCCGCGGGTTGCAGCAGCAGATAGGAAGCCCCCGCTCTCCCGCAGGCCAGACATTCACGCTGTAAGAGCGTAAACTCTTCTCTCAAAAGCTCCATTGCGCTCACACCTCACCGGCTTCCCGGAGTATCTCCGCCCCCGCTTGGCAGGCATCACAGATGCAGTAGTGCTCGCCGCCCGCCTTGGCAGCCTCGGCCGCCTTCCGGGTTGCTTCCGCGCCCTCCTTGCCGAAGACAGCCTCGCCCGCCGGGGAGGAGGCAAAGGCAATGAGCCCGTCGATGTCCGTCACATCCTCCTTGAGTTCCTCCACCAGCGCCTGTCGCGCCGCTTCCTCCTCCGGGGTCCCGACCGCCTTTAAATAACGCTCTCCCGCCTGTACCGCTTCCTTGCAGGCACTGGGTGCGTGCATCAGTTTCTCGACAACTTCCTTCGAAATACGCTCTGTCATGGTCTCATCCTTTCCATACGGACGCCCTGCGCCCGAACTATCGTTCTGTTTGTATTGTACTCTTTTTTGTACAAAACTTCAAGTTCGGCGGCCGCGATTCCGCGCTTTGAGCGCTTCAAGTCGATGCGCAAAGAAGGAGCCGGCGAAGAAAATTGCCGTGGAAAAATAGACAGTGAGCGCGTAAGATAGTAATGTCTACTTCACCGCCGTCGGCTGAACGGATACTCGACTGCGCACTTGTCTTGCGACAGTCGTTTTCACACGGTTCACTCGACAGAAGACCAAGCGGCCTTCTGTCAGCCGGCACAGAGGGGAGTTCGGCACGAAAACGGAAAGACGGTTTGGTGCGACAACAGATAAGCTGTTTTTTACGAAAACAGGAAAGCTGTTCTTTTACAAAAACGGGTACGCTGTTTTTTCAAAAACAGAAGAGCCTTTTTTTACGGAAACGAAAGGTTATTTTGTATGGAACACACGGAACATGGAACACATGGAAATAGAACGCAAATTTTTAATCGACGCGCTGCCGGAAGCGCTGAGCGACTTTCCGCATCAGGAGTTTTTACAGGGCTATCTCTCAACTTCCCCGACCGTGCGCGTGCGCCGCGAGGGCGAGGACTATGTCCTAACCTATAAGGGCAGCGGCCTCATGAAGCGGACCGAGTATAACCTCCCGCTCACGGCGGAGAGCTTTTCCCATCTTCTCGAAAAGTGTGACGGGCTCCGCATCGAAAAGACGCGCTATCGGATTCCGCTCTCCGGCACAGAACTCATCGCGGAACTCGATGTGTTCCACGGGACGCTGTCGGGGCTTTGGCTCGTCGAGGTCGAATTTCCGGATGAAGCGAGTGCGCGCGCGTTCACGCCGCCCGCCTGGTTCGGGGAAGAGGTGACCCAAGATGCCCGCTACCAGAACTCGTCTCTTTGCCGCTTCGGGCTCCCCGGGGAGGAAAATACATGACAGACAAGCGAAAACGAGAACTGATTCTCATCGCCGTCCTCTGTGTCTTAGGACTGCTTTTGCTCCTTTGGCAGCGGCTCGGCAGCAACAAGCGCGGTATGCGCGTCATTGTCTCGCAGTACGGAACGGTGGTCGGCGACTATCCGCTTTCGAAAGACCGTGAAGATGTATTCCAAACCTCGGACGGCGGTGTAAATACCCTCATCATTCATAACGGCGAGGCCTGGATCAGCGAGGCCAACTGCCCCGACAAGGTCTGCGTGCACACCGGGCGCATCTCCCGCACCGGCGAGATCATTGCCTGCCTGCCGCACCGCTTGGTCGTACAGATTTCGGAGCGCTGAAGCAATCCTTGCGAGGAAAAAAGAAGCGCCCTGTCCGCTATGGACAGGGCGCTTTCGCGTTCGCACAATTCTGCCAAATCGCCGGAGCTTTACGGCAACAGCGAGAGTCTCTCTTTCTCGGGATTCCAACTTGCAAAGCGGGTTCTCCCGTCGCCCGTCTCTACCGAAAGTGCTGTATGATCCTCGAACACAAAGCAGAGCAGGTTTTTTTATTCGAGCTGTACTGCCGCCGCAGCGCGTCCATGTTCACTTTGCCGAGATCTGCCTTCTTCATGCGATAGAGCACAAGCTGCGGCGCGGGATTCTCATAGCCTTCAATCGGCATATCGCTGTAGAGCGGTGTCCCGAGATACGCGGCTCTGTCCTGTTCCTCCGTTCCGACATAGCTTTTATTCTTCCGGCTCTCATATTGCTTCATACCGAAGCTTCCGAGAAAGATTCCTATAATCAAAAACAACACTGCAACGAACCATGTTCCGTGTTTTTTCATCCCGCAAACCTCCTCCGTCCTTCCGTTTCTCTCTGTGCAATCCATGGTTTAAGCAATCCTTTTACCGCAACAACCTGCGATTACAATGCTTCAGACGTTCATCTTTGTGTCATCGCAGAATTTATCTGAATACTCCTCGTATTTTCGGGAGATACCACCTCAATTATACCTTTCTTTTGAGAAACATCATCATTTTTCCGCAAAATTCCCGTCGCTGATACAAAAGCGCCCTGTCCGCTACGGACAGGGCGCTTCTTTGATCTGTATGCGTTGCTGACTTTTCTTGTTGCCGCAGTGCTTTAGTTGATGACGCTGACCGGGCACTTTCTCGCGCAGGCGCCGCAGTTCACGCACTTGTCGTAGTCGATCTGCGCGACGTTTCCGTTCATGTGGATGGCGTCAAACTTACACTCCTTCACGCAGAGCGTGCAGCCGATGCAGCCCGCCTGGCAGACATCCTTGACCGCCTTGCCCTTCTCCTGCGACATACACCTCACGTGGTACTTTGCCTTGTAGGTCGTCATCTCGATGATGTGGCGCGGGCAAGCCTTCACGCAGAGACCGCAGGCCACACACTTCTCCTTGTCGACCACGGCAATGCCGTCCACCACATGGATGGCATCGAACTCGCAGACCTTCACGCAGGAGCCGCCGCCGAGGCAGCCGAACTCACAGCCGAGATCGCCGCCGCCCGGCATGACCGACATCTGGTTACAGTCGGTCGGACCCACGTTCTTGGCGCGCTTAATCGCCTTGTCACAGGTACCGGAGCAGCGGACCATTGCGACCTTCTTGACCGCCTCGCCCGCCTGGACACCCATGATGTCCGCAATTTTCTGTGCGACCGGCTTGCCGCCGACCGGACATTGGGTGACAGCCGCCTCGCCGATTGCAATCGCGTGTGCGCAGCCGTCGCAGCCCGGGTCCGCAGGCGCCGCAGTTGTTGCCGGGCAGCGCCTCGCGGACCGCAAGTTCCTTCTCATCTACTTCTACTTTGAACTTCTCGCTTGCAACGCCGAGACCCATGCCGCAGATCAGGCCGACGATACCGACAATCGCAAACGAGACAATGATAATGGTGTAATTCATTTCTCTCCCTCCGCTCAGCTAATCATGCCCGAGAAGCCGGTGAATGCGATTGCCATGAGTCCCGCAATGATCAACACGATGGGCAGGCCGCGGAAATACTTCGGAATGTCGTTGCCCTCACATCTCTCGCGGATACCCGCAAGGATGACAATGGCAATGGCATAGCCGGCCGCGGTGCCGACGCCCCATGCGAGACCCTCAATGAAATTGTACTCCTTCTGTACGTTGTCGAGCGCCACGCCGAGCACGGCGCAGTTCGTCGTAATCAGGGGGAGGTAAATACCGAGGGAAGCGTGCATGGCGGGCATGCTCTTCTTCATGAACATCTCGATGAACTGCACGAGAGACGCAATCAGAAGAATGAAGACGATGGTCTGCAGATAGTCGATTTTAAGCGGCCGCAGCACGAACATGTAGACCAGCGAGGAAAGAATGGTCGCGAGGAAAATCGTAAAGATAACCGCGCCGCCCATGCCGGCCGAGGTGTCCTTTTTCTTCGAGACACCGACAAAGGAGCAGAGACCGAGGAATCTGGAGAGAACGACGTTGTTGACCAAGGCGCCGCTCACCAGGAGCAATGCTACTTTTGACATCAGTTCGCCTCCTCTTTCTTCTCCGCCGCTGCCGGGCTCTGCGCCGTAGCCGCTTTGGGTGCCGCTGCCGCTGCCTGTGCCGTAGCTGCCGCCGCCGTTGCCGTTGCACCGCTTGCCGCAGCTGCCGCCGGCTTTGCGACCGGCTTCACAACCTTGGTCTTCACCTCTTCGAGGGAGGGGCCGTTGGTCTTTTTCCGACCGCGATTCTCATCCTGGTAATACTGCATTGCCGCAACCAGGAAGGCCATCACGAAGAAGGCACCCGGGGGCAGAACGAAAATCGAAATGTGGTAGGCATCCGGAATCAGCTTGATGCCGAAAATCGAACCTGCGCCGATAATCTCACGGAAGGAGCCGAGGAGCAGGAGCGCCAGGGTGAAGCCGAGTCCCATGCCGATGCCGTCAAAGAGCGCCGGAATCGGCTTCGCGCCGAGCGCATACGCCTCCGCACGGCCAAGGATGATACAGTTCACGACGATCAGCGGAATGTAAATGCCGAGTGCCGTGTAAATCGAGGGCGCGAAGCCCTGAATGAGAAGCTGCACGATCGTCACGAGGGACGCGACGACGACAATCTCCGCGGGAAGACGCACTCTTCCCGGAATCACGCCCGAAAGCGCGGAAATAATTAAGTTCGAAAACATCAAAACGACCAGAGACGAAAGTCCCATTCCGATTGCATTGACCGCGGAGGTCGTAACTGCAAAGGTGGGGCAAAGTCCCAGTGCCATGATGAAGACCGGATTCTCGGTGATGATACCGTTCTTCAGGCGTTCCATACATACTTTCACGGAATCTTTTCCCCCTCTCACTGTTTTAAGCCGTTGTTCACAAAGTAGAGCGCCGCGTTGACCGCGTTGGTCACCGCGCGGGAGGTGATGGTCGCACCGGAAATCGCGTTGATTTTCTCGTTGTCGAGTTCACCGTCGCCGGCCTTGGTCACCTCAAACTTCTCGCCCTTCTTGCCGTTGAACTGCTTGTACCAGTCGGTGTCGCGTGCGTTCATGCCGAGACCCGCCGACTCCGAAATCGAGAGGAAGGCAATACCGTTCACGGTCTGACCGTCCGCCTGAATGCCGACCGAGATCGACACCAGTCCGCCGTAGCCGTCCTTCGAGCTCGCATTGATAATGTGGCCAACCACCTGACCGTTCGCGTCGACCGCATTGACCACCTTGTCAATCAGGACATTGCCGAAGCCCTGCTCCGCGAGGGGAGCCGCATTCGCCTCAATGAGCGCCGCGCCGTCCGGATTCTCCTGAAAGTCAGCGGCATCCGGAAACACCTGCTTGTACGCCGCAATTGTCGTCGCATTCTGCGCCGCCTGAATCGGCTCATAGGTCACGGTATAGACGACGCCGAGCAGAAGGCCCGCGATCACCGTGATCAGCATGAGGCGCAGGGCATCGCTCACAAACGAAGTTTCTTTTGTCTTGCTCATGCTTTTTTTGCCCCCCTTCTGCCGAATGCCTTCGGAATGGTTGCGCTCTCAATGAGCGGCGAGAGCATGTTGCCGATGATAATCGAGTACGAGACGCCTTCCGCACCGGTACCGAAGATACGGAAGAGACCCGTGAGTATGCCGATAATCAGCGCGTAAATCATCTGTCCCTTCTTGGTGAGCGGGGTGGACGCGTAGTCGGTCGCCATGAAGAAGGCACCGAAGATCAGACCGCCGCCGAGCACCTGAGCGAGCACATAGTTTACGTTGTGCTCACCGAAGATGAAGACGAAGAGCGCGGTCGATGCAATGTAGATGACCGGAATCTCAAAGCTGATCACCTTTCTCCAGAGCAGGTAAGCCGCACCGAAGAGCAGGGCAATTGCGGAGACCTCACCGATGGTGCCCGGAATGTGACCTACAAAGAGCTGAAAGAGATTCACATCCGCGGTCGCCGGCGTGCCCGCTTTCATCGCGGTCTTCATAATCGCAAGCGGCGTCGCACCTGTGGTCGCGTCGAAGTTAATCGGCTTCGAGGTGAAGTTATTCATATACTTTGCGAGCGAAATCAGCAAGAAACATCTGCCGGCAAGCGCCGGGTTCATGAAGTTCTGGCCGAGGCCGCCGAACATCTGCTTTACAATCACAATCGCAAAGACAGCGCCGAGCGCCGGAATCCAGAGCGGAATCTCCGGCGGCATGTTGAGCGCCAGGATGAGACCCGTGACAACCGCGGAGAAGTCCGTAATCGTCACTTCTTTTTCATGCCGCGCTGCCAGAGGTACTCGGAGAGCACCGCCGCCGCGACCGTGACCAAAATGACCCAGAGGGCGTGGAGACCGAACTGCACGACGCCGTACACCGCCGTGGGAATCATGGCAATGCAGACATCCAGCATGATCTCCCGCGTGGAAACGCGGTCTCTCACATGCGGAGAGGCGGAAACATTCAATAAATTCATCGCTTACTTTGCCTCCTTTCCGCTCGCTGCCTTCTCTGCGGCAGCCTTCTGACGCCGCTCTTCGCCGATGCGGCGCTTCATCTGCTTGAACGCCTGGGTCAGCGGCCGTCTCGCGGGACAGATGTAGGAACAGCTGCCGCACTCAATGCACTCCATGCCGTAGAGCTTCTCATAGCCCTCGCTGTTACCTGCCATGCAGGTCTGCATCATGAGCACCGGAACCAGGAACTCGGGACATACTTCGCCGCAGCGTCCGCAGCGGATGCAGGGACTCTCTGGATTCTTCTCGACCTCGTCCTCGAGGAAGCAGGTCAGCGAAGAGGAGTTCTTTGTGACCGGGACATCCGTGGTATACATGGCCTGACCCATCATGGGACCGCCGGAGAGTATCTTCTTCGGCTCGCCGACAAAGCCGCCGGCCGCCTCGATGATGTCGTTGTAGTTCATGCCGGTTCTGACCTTGAAGTTCTGCGGCTCCTTCACGGCATCGCCGGTGACGGTAATCACGCGCTCCAAAATCGGGGTCTGCTTACAGACCGCATCGTAAATCGCCATGACCGTGTTCACATTGTCCACGACACAGCCCGCATCCGCCGGGAGCATGGAGGAGTTGATCTCTCTGCCGGTCACCGCATAAATCAGCGAGCGCTCGCCGCCCTGCGGGTACTTGGTTCTCAAGGGCTCCACCGTAATCTTCGGCTCGTCTTTCACGAGCGCGCGGAGCGTCTCGATGGCCTTCGGCTTGTTGTTCTCGATGCCGATTACAGCCTTTGCGTTCTCGAAGAGCTGCAGCATGACCTTGAGACCGCCGACCAGGCGCTCCGGCTCCTCAATCATCATGCGATAATCGCAGGTCAGATAGGGCTCGCACTCGGCGCCGTTCACGATGACATAGTCAATCTTTGACTCATCCTTCGGCGTGAGCTTTACGTTGGTCGGAAAGCCTGCGCCGCCGAGACCCACAATGCCCGCTTCGCGTACAATGTCCCGGATTTCCTGCTTGCTGAGCTTTGTCGCATCTCTGTCTTCTCCGAGTCCCTCGACCGCCGTATACAGACCGTCGTTCTCGATCACGATCGAGATGCTCTTCGCGCCGCCTGCGGTGACGCGGGGCTCAATCTTCTTTACTTTTCCCGACACCGAGCTGACCACGACCGCCGAGATAAAACCGCCCGCCTCAGCGATTTTCTGCCCCACCAGCACCTCGTCCCCGACCTTGACGATTGCCTTTGCCGGAGCGCCGATGTGCTGCGAGAGGGGATACACCATCTCGCCGGAGGTCGGTTTCAGCACAGTGACAGCTCTGTCCATTGAGAGTTCCTTGCCCTCAAACGGATGGACGCCGCCTCGAAAAGTTGCCAATCCCATCTGACTACCCTCTTTCTTTCGGATTCAGTTACTTCTGCGTTAATATTATAACATGCCAAAACCGTCAAATTAGAAAAAACCACGCAATGCGTGGTTTTTTTTTCGTACAAAGCTTACATGATTACATGCGCTCCGGCACTTCCATGCCGAGAACCGCGAGGGAAAGTTCTATGACACGCTCCGCGGTCGCAATCAGCGCGAGGTAACCGCGCTTCTTCTCCTCATCCGGCTCCTGCAGGATGCGAATCGCGTGGTAGAACGTGTTGAAGTGATCCGCAAGTCCGTAGAGATACTGGCAGATGCGGTGCGGCGCAAGTTCTTTCCAGGCCCCGCGCATCACCTCGGGATAGCGCGCCAAATCGAGGAAGAGGGCCTTTTCGCTCTCGCTCTCCGCCGGGCGAAGGTCTGCCGGGCTCACGGCAGCGCCGCCCTGTTCCGCGTACTTTTTGAGTATGGACTTGATGCGCACCGCCGTGTAGAGAATGTAGGGTCCGGTGTTGCCTTCAAAGGAGGCAAAGCGCTCTAAGTCAAAGACATAGTCCTTCGAAGCCTGGTTCGAGAGATCGGCGTATTTCAGTGCGGCAAGCGCCACCTGCTCCGAGGTGCGCGCCGCCTCCTCCGCCGTGATCTCCGGATTCTCCGCGATGCGGGTCGAAACCGCCTCCCGAATCTCCCGAATCAGGGTCTCTAAGCGCATCACGCCGCCCTCACGGGTCTTAAAGGGCTTGCCGTCCTTGCCGTTCATCGTGCCGAAAGCCGATGTAGATGAGCTCATGCGCCGGCGGAACAATGCCCGCCTTCCGCGCAACGCGGAAGAACTGCGTGTAGTGGAGTTCCTGACGCTTGTCCGCAATGTAGATGTAGCAGTCCGGCGAGATTGTCGCCTCGCGGTCAATCAAGGTTGCGAGGTCGCTGGTCGCATAGAGCGCCGCGCCGTCCGACTTCCGAACGATACAGGGCGGAAGCTCCTTCTTGTCGCCGGGCTCCGCGATGTCCACGACCAGCGCCCCCTCCGAGTTGCGGGCAAGACCGCTCTTTTCGAGATCTTCGATCAGACCCGGAATCAGCGGCTGCGCATCGGACTCTCCCTTCCAGAGTTCAAACGAGACCGCAAGGGCATCGTAGTTCTTCTTTAAATCCGCCTTGGAAACAGCGAGAATGTGCTTCCAGAGCGCGGTGAAACCGGGATCGCCGCTCTGCAGCCTGACGGTTGCCTGATGCGCGGCCTCGGCAAAGGCCTCATCCTCCTTGGAGCGCTTGCTTGCGGTCGGGTAAATCTCCTCGAGCTCGGCAATCGTAAACGGCGCTTCCGCGGGATAGCTGCCCGAAAAAGCCTCGTCAAAGTACGGGAGCTCCGGCTTTCTGAGGCGCAGCTCCTCGATGATGAGTCCCATCTGGAGTCCCCAGTCGCCGAGGTGCACATCGCCTATCATCTCGTTTCCGAAGAAAGCGCCCATGCGCTTTAAGGCCTCGCCGATGATGGCGGAGCGGAGATGTCCCACGTGGAGCGGCTTTGCGACATTTGCGCCGCCGTAGTCGACAACGATCTTCCGGCTCTCATCGCGCGCCGCACCGCACTGCTCCGCCTCCGCGAGCGCGCGCACGGAGTCTGCGAGTGCGGCCGGACTTACACGGAGGTTAATGAAGCCCGGCGGCACGGCGCCGACCTCCGCAAAGAGCGCTTCCCGCTTCAGTTCTTCCGCCACGGCCTCCGCGACCTCAAGCGGGCGCTTCCCCGCCTTCTTTGCCACCGCCATTGCGCCGTTACACTGGTACTCGCAGAGGTCCGGTCGGTTCGAGAGCTGCACCGAGGCCTGCGCATCCGGATACCGACTGCGGCAAACGCGCGCGCCACACTCTCATTCATTGCTTCCAAGATAGTCTTTGTCGCCATGTTTACTCCCCAAAGTGAAGAAAAGCAGCCCGACTCCGGGCTGCTCTTCGATTTCTGTGTCTTAGTTCTGTGCTCTGCCGAGATACTCGCCCGTGCGGGTGTCAATCTTGACGCGGTCGCCGATGCCGACAAAGAGCGGCACGGAAATCTGTGCGCCGGTTTCGACGATAGCCGGCTTCTGCGCACCGGTAGCCGTGTTGCCCGCGAAGCCCGGCTCGGTCTCCGTGATCTCCAGCTCGACAAAGAGCGGCGGCTCGACCGAGAACACGTTGCCGTTGTAGGAGACAACCTTGACCATCTCGTTCTCCTTGACGAACTTGAGCGCATCGCCGATCAGCTCCTTGTTCAGGGAAATCTGATCGTAGGTCTCCGTGTTCATGAAGTTGAACATGTCGTCATCGGCATAGAGATACTGCATCTCGACGCGGTCGATGCGTGCGGTCGGGAATTTCTCCGTCGGACGGAAGGTGCGCTCAGTCACAGCTCCTGTCATCACGTTTTTTTGATCTTGGTGCGCACGAATGCTGCGCCCTTGCCCGGCTTCACGTGCTGGAATTCAATGATCTGATAGACCGTGTTGTCAATCTCAAGCGTGATGCCGTTTCTGAAATCACCTGCAGAAATCATAAAGTTAACCCTCCATCCATTCGTTCCCCAAATAGTCTACTGTATTCTACGCTAGGCAGATATTTTTCGCAAGCTTTTTTCTCTTACTTTCTAGGCAGGAAGCGCCTCTCGCACCAGTTTGAGCAGACTCTCCTCGTCCGCCGCGGTACAGGTTTTGCCCGTCCAGAGCGAAAAGGCGTGAATACCCTGCGAAATCAGCATGGGCAGGCCGCCGACCGTAGGCTTCCCCGCCGCTCGCGCAAGCCGCAAAAATTCGGTCTCCGCGGGTGTGTATACAATGTCTGCCGCCGCCGCGAGTTTTTCGTAAAAGCGCGGATCCGCAATCACGGTCTCCTCAACCTTGGGCCACATGCCGACACTCGTGCACTGAATGCAGAGATAGCTGTCACCGGGGAGCTTCTCCCAGGCATCGAGGCAGTCCGCAAAGACAGGCAGCTTAGGCGCCATACCGCGAAGAGACGCGGCGAGCGCCTCCGCCCTCTCCTTGTTTCGGTTCAGAATCACGAGCTCGGTCGCCCCCTTGAGCGCCGCGAGCACGGCTGCGCTTCGCGCCGCACCGCCCGCGCCGAGAACCAGAACCTTTGCCCCCCGAATCGAGAGCCCCTGCCGCAAAAGCATGCTCTCCATGCCCGCAATGTCCGTGTTGTGACCGATATACCCTTCTTCGCTCCGAACGAGGGTATTCACCGCACCGATGCGCCGCGCTTCCTCGCTGAGGCCGCTTAAGTAGGGGATGACCGCTTCCTTATAGGGTACGGTCACATTGAGCCCCGCAATGCCGAGGGCGTGTGCGCCGATCAGTGCGGCCTCGAGGCACTCCGGACGCTTCACTTCAAAGGGCAGGTAGACCGCATTCTCCCCGCAGTATGCGGCGAGCGCGTTCTGAAAGCGCGGCGAGAGGCTGTGCCCGATCGGATTCGCAAGCAGACCGAACACCTTGGTCTTTGCGTCAATCATGCTTCTCTCCTCTCTCCTTTTGTCTCCGGTAGTACCAAAGGAAGGGGCGCTCCAAGAGGCGCTTTACGAGAATTTGAATCTCCTCCTTCGACTCCATGGGCTCACCAGGAGACTATGCATGCCGGCGCGGTTGGCGCCCCAGATATCCGTAAAGAGCTGGTCGCCGATCGCTATGGTTTCCGCAGGCGCGGTTCCCATGCGCGCCATTGCGCGGCGGTAGCCGTAGCGCCGCGGCTTCAGTGCCCGCTCCACATAGGGAAGATTCAGCGCCGTCGCAAAAGGCGCGATCCTGGGTCCCTTATTGTTGGATACCAGGCAGATGCGAAAGCCGGCTGTCTTTAAACTGCGGATCAGCGCACGGCAGCGCGCATCGACCGGCGCATCCGGCGGCACCAGCGTGTTGTCGATATCAAAGATGATGCCGCGTATGCCGCGCTCCGTCAGGCTCTCGAAGGGAAAGTCATAGACCGAGTTCACCTCGTCCTCGGGAAAGAAGGCTCTCATGCCTGCTCCTTCTGCGTGATGAGCTTGTTAATCTCCGACATGAAGGTATTCACGTCTCCGAACTCCCGGTAGACCGAGGCAAAGCGCACATAGGCAACCGGATCCACCTGTTTTAACTGCTCCATGACCATTTCGCCGATCACGGTCGAGGGAATCTCCCTCTCCTCGCGGTTAAAAAGCGCGGTCTCGACCGCATCGGTCATCGCCGTAATCTGCGCCGAGCTGATGGGCCGCTTATGGCAGGAGCTCACGATGCCGCGCTCAATCTTCGCGCGGTCATAGGCCTCTCTCGAATCGTCCTTCTTGATAATCATGAGCGGCATGGTCTCCGGCTTCTCATACGTTGTGAAACGCTTGCCGCAGCGCTCGCACTGGCGGCGGCGGCGTATGGTCGCGTTCTCGTCCGCCGGGCGGGAGTCAATGACGCGCGTATCCGGCGCATTGCAAAATGGGCATTTCATCTCTCTTTATCCTCCGTGAGACCTTGCTCTTGATAATAGCGCAGCGCGCCCGGATGCAGCGACAGGGGCAGGTCCTCCAGATAAAAGGACTTATCCTCCGCGCCCGCAAAACTCGGGTTCGATGCGGCGAGTTCCGGCAGCGACTCGTATAAGAGTTTCGTCAGCCGATAAACCAAAGTTTCATCCATATCCGCGCGCACACAGAGCAGGCATTTTACCCCGAAACTCGGGATATCCTCCTCCTGTCCGGGATAGCTTCCCTTCGGGATGACGGCCGGAAAATATTCCGTCTCTTCCGCGAGTATTTTTTCGAGTTCCGCATTCTCATAGCGGAGTAAAACACTTTCCTTTGTCGACGCCAGTTTTTTGAGACCCGGCGTCGGCACGCCCGCGAGCGCATGCACCGCTTTAACTTCTCCGCGCTCCACAAGTTCCGCGCCGCGGCCTATGCCCGCATAGTAATATTTTCCCTCCCGGGGAAAGCGGAGCTCTGCGAGTACCGCCTCGGAAGCGTGCTCGGTCGAAGAATTCTCGGGGCCTATGGCAATCGCCGTTCCCTTGAGTTCCGAAACCGTGACGATTCCGCTCTCCCGGAGCGCCATCCAGTGGCTGACACTCGGATAAATCGCGGCGATGACACGCAGCTCTTCGCCCCCCGCCTCCTCGCGCGCCTTCGACGCGATATCCGCGGTGATGAGCGCCAAATCGACCTCTCCGGAGAGCAGCGCCTTCAGGTTGCCGGTGAGCCGGTCGAGGCCTTCAGGTTAAAGCGGAGTCCCGCATCCCGCGCCGTGATCGCCGCAGCAAGTTCCGAGCCGTTCGCGTACATACTGCCGCCCGCATCCGCCGTTCCGACCGTGAGCCAGGTCGGCTTCGACGCATTCCGTCCTTGCATGGCACAGGCGGAAAATAAACACAAAAAAACAAGGGAAAGCGCAACTGCAGCGCGCTTTTTCCTCGCGGCAAACCCTATCCTCATCCTACGGCTCCTCTCGGTTTCTAAAATAAATTGTCTCAGGAAACGCTGATGAAAAGTATGCGGAATCAGGTAGTGTGTGCTCAGCGTTCTACGATTATATCATTTGAATTTCTATGCTTCAAGTTTTGTATAAAAAACACCCTGTCCGGGACGGACAGGGTGTTTTGCAGAGTTTGATTTTTGATTTACTTTCCGAAGAAGCTTCCCATCAGAGAGAGGCAAATCGGGTTGTAAATATCGTCGATGATGACGGCGAAGGAGGGATAGAGCACCCATGCGATATCGTGGTAGCCGTACTGGTCCATAACCGCCTTCTCGTTTGCAACCGCGTTCGGTCCGGAGCCGCAACCCCAACCGCAGTTTCCTGCCGCCATGACCGCTGCGCCGTAGTCTCTTCCGAAGAGATTGAAGGAGATGAAGATTGCAAAGACAGCCATGAGAGCCGCCTGTGCAACGAGGATGATGCCCATCTGGCCCGCAACCGGCGCGAGCTTCGTGATGTCGATGGTCATCAGCACGAGCGCGAGGTAGAGCTCCAGGAACATGTGCTCGATTGCCTCGGTCTCCGGCACTCTCGTGTCGACGCCGAGCGCTTCCATCACGTTTCTGCCGATGGCACCCTGCGAAGAGGCAGCCGATGAACTTCGGCATCTCAATCATCGGGATCGAGTCGAGGAGCATGTAAATCGGCATGCCGAGTGCCGCAAGGAGCAGGCAGGTCGCAAACGCATAAATCATACGCGTGTTGTCGAGGGTCGGCTTCACACCGGTTCTCTGTGCCTCCGGGCTTATCGTTCGGGTCGGACTTGAGGCCCTTGCTCGTGATGAGGTAAGCCGCAACCGGTCCGCCGATCAGGGAGCCCATGATGTTGCCGAGCGTACCCGCAGCGACACCGACCGTCGTCGCATCCGCCGCGCCCATCTTCTCAAAGATCGGGCCGAACGCGGAAGCCGTGCCGACACCGCCGGACATCGAAGCCGAGGAGCACTGAAGTGCGAGCAGCGGATTCATGCCGATCACATGTGCGAGCACCACGCCGAGCATGTTCTGCAGCGTAATCAGCAGACAAGCCGCAAACGCGATCATGATGCAGAGCTTGCCGCCCTGCGTTCTTCAACATCTTTGCGCTGAAGCCGTAGCCCACGCAGAGGAAGAAGAGGTTCTGGCAGAGATCCTTCATGATCTTTGCGTCAAAGGTGAACTCCATGATGCCGGCACCCTTGATGCCCGAGATCACGAGGGAGAAAATGAGTCCCGAAACGACCGGTGCCGGGATTGCATACTTCTGCAGTGCCTTCGACTTCGACACAATGAAGCGTCCGATGAAGATGACGATGGCCGCAAAGCCGAGCGTCGTCAGGTACTCGAACTGGAAGTTGGCAAGCTTGCCCGCCTCTGCTGCGGTGAACTTACCAAAGTACGCCATGAGTGTTTCCATAGTATTCTCCTTTCACTCATCGGAAACAGTAGTGTTCATAATTATAAAATTTTCATAAAAAGTATCAACCCTTTTTTTGAGCAGGAAAAAAGAGCGGACTCTCCTTCCGGAAAGTCCGCTCTTTTCCTGCTATTTCTCGGGCCGATAGCAGCGACTACGGCGTTTTTCACTGAAATTCCCTATACTGATACAGGATTCCGGGTCTACCGCCGGTCTGGTAATCGATGGTGCTCGTGAGCTCGCCGCGCTCCACGAGGAAAGCTCACATAGCGACGCACCGTGATGCGGGAAAGACCGATCTGGGTCGCAATCGCCTCGCTCGTGAAGCGCTGTCCGAGATGATTCCGAAGATACTCGCGCACCAGCGAGAGGGTCTGACGATTCATGCCCTTCGGAAGCGGCTCGGAGTCCTGCAATCTCTCCGCGGCGCCGCGGGAGAGCATGCGGTCAATCTCCTCCTGACGCATGCCGGTACCCCGCATCCTGCAGCACTTCTCTTCTTCTGCGGAAACGCTCCAGTCCCTCGCGGAAACGGTCATACTCAAAGGGCTTTACCAGATAGTCACTGATACCGCGGGACAGGAGCTCCTGCACAATCTCCACGCTGTTTCGCGGAAGTCACCATGATGACTTCCGGGCGAACGCCGGTCTCGTGAAGCTTGTCCAGGAACTCATCTCCGTTCATGCCGGGCGTATAGTAGTCCAGCACGACAAGATCGATTTCCTCGGTCTTAAACAGCTCCAGCGCCTCCACGCCGTTCTTTACAGACGGCAACGACCGTAAAGTCTGCGGTTCTCTCGACATAACTTCGGTCAATGGATGCCACCATCGGGTCATCTTCTACAATCAATACTCGATACATCACTCTGCTCCTTTCCGGCGCTCCGCGCTCTGCAAAGCGGTCAGACTAACCGTAAAACAACTGCCCTCACCGGGCTCGGTCTCAACGGAAATTTCACCGCCGTACTTATCCGCCACCTGTTTGACCAGGTAGAGACCCGTGCCGTGATTCTTTCCCTTGGTACTGACCCCACGCTGAAAGATATGATCCAGGAGTTCGGCACTCACCCCGCGGCCGCTGTCCTCGCAACTGATCACGTTGACACCGGGCTTCGCGAAGATACCGAGGCGAATTTCGCCGTTCTTCTCGCCGCTCTCCTTGAGCTCTTCGATGGCATTTTCCAGAAGGTTGCCGACCACGGTCACATACTCCCTGGGTTCCATCAGAAGATCCCGCTCCATCAGACTGCTGCCGGGCTCTAGGCTCAGCCGTATGCCGTTTTCCGCCGCGTGCATCATCTTTCCGATGACGAGCGCGCAGACCTCCGACACCCGAAGTGCGTTTGCCGTATCCCGAACCGACTGACTGGAAACAAGATTAGAGTTTATGATAAACTCCTTGGCTCTGTCAATTTCTCCCGTCTGTAAATATCCGAGAATGATGTGCAGCTTATTTAAGAATTCATGATTGAAGGCGCGAAAGCGTCTCCATCATATTGTGCGCGCCCGAGAGTTCATCCGAGAGACGCAGCGCCTCCGTGCGGTCCTGCAATATGAGCAACACGCCGCCCGGGCGCTTATCCGGCTCGTTCACCGGGAGCTCACTGATTAAGAGGGTCTGATCTCCCTGTACATAGACCTGATTCATCACCGCGCTTCCCTCGCGCATCACCTCTTCAAAATGCGTCTCGGGAAATACCTCTTTGAGCGACTTGCCCACCAAGGCGTCTTCCCGCCCCGCGAGCAGGGCCTGGGCAGGCTTATTGGCAAACAGAATTTTGCCGTTCGCCCCGACCGAAACAATGCCCTCCGCAAGCGAATTGATCACGCCGTCCTGCCTTAAATACAGGCTGAGGAGCTCCGTCGGCTCATGGCCGAGCAAAGTGGATCGCTGAAAGCGGAAAAACGCGCCGGTCAGCAAAATGCTGAGCAGCAGCATTGCGAGAAACATGGCGACATAGACCAGCATAATCTGCCGGCTCTGTCCCGTGATTTTAGAAACTGCAACCGACACCATGACGAAACCTTCCGTCTCACCTTTCTCGTTTTTAATCCCGTGAAAGGCACAATGCAGTGGGCCCCCGGTTCCGTCTACGGTTGTGATGTAAGGCGCCGTCCCTTTCAGGATGCGCGCTTCGGGAACCGTCTACGAACATATCGCCCGCCATATGACGACTTGTCTGATAGAAGCGCAAGCCCTTGCTGTCTGCAATCAGAATGGAGTCGATGCCCGAGACAAACTCGGTGATCGCCTCGAGCTGTTCGGTCACCTCTGTGTCCGGATATCCCGCTTCGAGCATCATTTCGAACGCCCCGAAGCTCGGCGACATAGGTCGCCGCATCGGTGATCTTTGCGATCCAACGCCCTTCGCTCTCTGGCAATATCCATGGCAAGGGTAAACCCCAAACTGCAGAGAAGAATCACCGTGACCAATACCGTCATGGTCAGGTAGAGGCGGTGTTCCATTTCGTATCTGCTGCCCTTTTCCCTCATTCTGTCCCACCTTCGCACTGTTTCTGCTGTTCGTTACTTCGAGTTCAGCTGGCAAGTCCCAAAGCCGGACGCAAGGCTTACAGGGTGCTAGTTTGTCATAAAATGCTGATAAATGCAAGTATTAGTTTCAATATTCTGTTTGAATTCACAATTCACCGACATTTTCAGCATTTTTCATCTTATTTTGTTCGTATATTTCCTTTTTATCACATCTGTCGTTTAAAGGAAAGTATTTGCGGCGCTTTTCATCTCGCGCACATACTGCCCGAGCGCTTTATCCGCCTGCTGTCCTTTTTCGCCGATGATGCGCATAATCGCGGAGCCCACAATCACGCCGTCCGCGATGCCCCCCATCTTCTTTGCCTGCTCCGGTGTCGAGATACCGAAGCCGATGGCCGCCGGGAGTTCCGGATTTGCCGAGCGCACCTCCGAAAGCATGGACTGTAGATCTGTTTCGATTTCCCGCCGCTCTCCGGTCACGCCGAGCGAAGAAACCACATAGAGAAAGCCCTTTGCCTGCGCCGCAATTTCTCGGATGCGCGCCTTGGAAGTCGGCGCAATCATGGAGATATAGTCAATACCTCTGCTTTCAAAACTCGGCGCAAATTCGGCACTCTCCTCGAACGGAACATCCGGAATGATGATGCCGTCAATACCGACCTCCTCGGCCCTCGACGCAAACTTTTCAATTCCGTAAGAAAATACAACATTTGCATAGGTCATAAAGACCAGCGGTGTCGTGAGTTCCGTTCTGAGTTCGCGCACCATTTGAAAAACACTGTCCGTCGTGACACCGCCCGAGAGCGCACGCAGATTCGCCGCCTGAATCACGGGGCCCTCCGCGGTCGGATCGGAAAAGGGGATACCGAGCTCAATGAGGTCCGCACCGGCCGCGACCGCAGCCCGCACATTCCGCTTGGTACTCTCGAGATCCGGGTCGCCGCAGGTAATAAAAGGAATGAATGCCTTTGCCGTTTTCAAATGCCTTACGAATGTTACTCATGGAGATCCTCCCTCTGTAGCGCGCAATTGCCGCAACGTCCTTGTCGCCGCGCCCCGAGAGCGTGACCACAATAATCTGATTTCTTTGTCCATGGTCGGCGCGAGTTTCTTCGCATATGCGACCGCATGCGAGCTCTCGATGGCCGGAATAATACCCTCGGTGCGGGAGAGATACTCGAACGCATCCACCGCCTCATCGTCCGTGATTGCCACGTACTCGGCGCGCTTCACATCGTGGAGATAGGAGTGCTCCGGTCCCACGCCCGGGATAGTCGAGTCCCGCCGAAATCGAGTAGACCGGCGCAATCTGACCGTACTTGTCCTGGCAGAAATAGGACTTCATGCCGTGGAAAATGCCGACTGAGCCCACATTCAGGGTCGCTGCGGTCTCCTTGGTCTGAATGCCTCTGCCCGCCGCCTCGCAGCCGATTAAGCGCACCTCTTTGTCGTCAATAAAATGATAGAAGGAACCGATTGCGTTGCTGCCGCCGCCCACGCAGGCGATGACGGCATCCGGAAGTCTGCCTTCCTTCTTCAGAATATCCGCCTTGATTTCCTCGGAGATGACGGCCTGGAAGTCACGGACTATGGTCGGGAAGGGTGGGGACCCACACTGGAGCCGAGGCAGTAGTGCGTGTCCTCGATGCGCATGGTCCATGCGCGCATGGCCTCGGAGACCGCGTCCTTTAGGGTTCGGGTTCCGCTCTTCACCGGAACAACCTCCGCGCCGAGCAGGCGCATGCGGTACACGTTGAGCGCCTGGCGCACCGTGTCCCTCCTCGCCCATGTAAACGACACATTCCATATTTAAGAGCGCCGCGACCGTCGCGGTCGCCACACCGTGCTGCCCCGCACCGGTCTCCGCAATGAGGCGCTTCTTGCCCATGTACTTAGCGAGCAGGGCCTGGCCGAGCGCATTGTTGATCTTATGTGCGCCGGTATGATTGAGGTCCTCTCTCTTTAAATAGATTTTTGCACCGCCGAGGTCTTCGCTCATATGGCGCGCATAGTAGAGGCGGCTCGGTCTTCCCGCATACTCGTTCAGAAGTTCGCTGAGCTCGCGCTTAAATTCCGGGTCATCCTTATAACGCTTGTAAGCGGCCTCGAGTTCCTGCACCGCATTCATCAAAATCTCGGGTATGTACTGTCCGCCGTGAACACCGAAGTTCCCGGCTCTCTCTGTCTCATGTGCCATCTCTTCACCTCTCTGTTTCTCGGTCCGCTCTCCGGACCGCTTCCGCAAATGCTCTCATTTTCTCGGGGTCTTTTTGCCCCTCTGTCTCGAGGGCCGAACTCACATCGACCCCGCACGGTGCCAGCGTTTTGATTGCCGTAGCGACATGTTCACAATCCAGACCTCCCGCCAGCATGTAAGGACGGGCAAAGCCTTCGAGTAAGTCCCAGGCAAAGCGCTCACCGCTCCCCTTCCCGCTGTCAAGGAGCAGAAGGTCCGCCCGGCTCTCCTTGGCCCGCGCCAATACTTCGGGCCCCGTGACCTGAAAAGCCCGCCACACGGGTTTTCCGCTCAAAGCTCTCACCCGCTCCAAACTTTCCTCGCTCTCATCGCCGTGCAACTGAATACAATCCAGCGGCACCAGCGCCGCAATCTCCGCAATCTCTTCCGGGCTTTGATCCGCAAACACGCCGACCGCTCTGATGCGGGAATCGAGTGCGCCCCGCAGTTCTCTCGCGGTCTCCGGCGTGACAGCCCTTCTTGCGCCTACCGCAAAGACAAAGCCGATGTAGTCCGGAAGGAGTTCGTTCGCAACCCGGATATCCGCCTCTCTCCTCAGTCCGCAGAGCTTTATTTTCGTTCCGGCCATCTCAGCCCTCCGCATAGCCTGCGCAGAGCGCCTTTAATAATTCCGCCTTGTTCTCCGCGCGCATCAGGGCTTCGCCGACCAGAATCGCATCCACCCGACTTCCCCGAAGCGCCGCCGTGTCCGCGGGGCTGCTTACCCCGCTCTCCGCGACAAAGAGGCAGTCTTCCGGCGCCGCTGCGCGGAGTCTCTTGCTGTTATTCATATCCACCGAAAAAGACTTTAAATCGCGGTTGTTGACGCCGATTACGCGCGCGCCGACCTCCGCCGCAAGTCCCCACCTCATCCTCGTTATGCGCTTCGACGAGCGCCGTAAGCCCGAGTTCCTCCGCAATGCCGAGATACTCTTCCAGTTCCGCGCGACTGAGCAGCGCACAGATGAGTAACACCGCCGAAGCGCCGAGTTCCCGCGCCTCGTAGATCAAATAAGGATCCACCGTAAAATCCTTCCGGATACAGGGGAGGGAAACCGAAGCCGCAATCTCGCGGAGATAGCGGTCATCCCCGAGGAACCACTTGGGCTCGGTCAGCACCGAGATACAGGCCGCGCCTGCCGCCTCATAGGCCTTCGCAATCTCCGCATAGGGAAACTGTTCGGCAATCACGCCCTTTGAAGGGGAGGCCTTTTTGACCTCCGCAATCACCGAAAGTCCCGGTTCCCGAAGCGCCGCTTCAAAGGGAAAGCCGCTGAGCGCTTCTCTTTCTTCCAGCTGTCGCTTCAGTTCCGCGAGCGGAAAACGCCGCTTCTTTTCTTCCACCCGCTCCAGGGCGTGTGCCGCGAGCGCGTCTAAAATATTGCCCGTCATTTCGCCGCCTCGTTCGACAAGCGAATGTAGTTCTCGTAGGTCTTAAGCACCTTGCCTTCGTCGATCAATTGTCCCGCGAGCTTCACGCCCTCCTGTAAGCTCTCCGCCTTGCCGCCGATGTAGAGCGCCGCGCCCGCATTTAAGAGCACCGCCGTGCGGCGGGTTCCGCGCTCCTCGCCCGATGAGAATTTCCCGCGCAATCTTTACGTTCTCCTCCGGGTTGCCGCCGACGAGCTCTTCCTTCTTGCCGCGCAGTAAGCCGAAGTCCTCGGGTTTAATGATGGCCGAGTGAAAGCTGCCGTCGCGGAGCTCGCAGACGGTGCTCGGTGCGCTCGCCGAAATCTCATCCATCTTGTCCTGACCGTAGACCACAAGCGCTCTCTTGACCCCTGAGCTTCTTTAAGACGTTCGCAATCGGCCACACGAGGTACTCGTCGTAGACGCCGAGCACAAAGTTTTCCGGCGAAGCCGGGTTCGTGAGCGGTCCGAGAATATTAAAGACCGTGCGGAAACCGAGCTCGCGGCGAATCGCGCCGACATACTTCATCGAGCTGTGGTAGTGCTGCGCGAAGAGAAAGCAGATATTTACCTCGTCGAGCAGCTTCTTGCAGAGTTCCGGACTCTGGTTAATGTTGATGCCGGAGGCCTCGAGGAAAGTCCGCCGAACCGCAGTCCGAGGACGCCGCGCGGTTTCCGTGCTTTGCGACCTTGATGCCGCCCGCCGCCGCGACCAGCGCGGAGATCGAAGAAATGTTAAAGGTCTTTGAGCCGTCTCCGCCGGTGCCCACGATTTCAAGCGTCGGCTTGTCGTATTCCACCTTGGTCGCATGTGCGCGCATCGCAGCGGCACAGCCGGAAATCTCATCCGTGGTCTCCGACTTGGCGCTCTTCGTCGACATGGCCGCTAAAAAGGCCGCATTCTGCACCTGCGAGCTCTCGCCGCTCATCACCTCGTTCATGACCGCATACGCTTCGTCGTAGCTTAAATCCTCTTTGTTCACGATTTTAATGATTGCTTCCTTAATCATAGTCCGCTTTCTCCTTTCGATATGCGTTTAAGCGAGGACCTTGGCCGCCCGCAGGAAATTTTTGACCATCTCTGTGCCCTCCGGTGTGAGTATGGACTCCGGATGAAACTGCACGCCGTACATCGCTTTCGTTTTGTGTTCCACCGCCATAATTTCGCCGTCCGCCGTCCGCGCCGTCACACGGAGCTCATCGGGCAGACTCTCTTCCACGGCCGCAAGGCTATGGTAGCGCGCCACCGCGACTTCCTCCGGCAGTCCGCGAAAGAGTACGCTGTCGGTGTCCAGTTTCGCAAGGGACTGTTTCCCGTGCATCAGCGCCTTCGCGTAGCCTACCTTGCCGCCGAGCGCAAGGCACATGGCCTGCTCCCCGAGGCAAACGCCGAGAAGCGGAATCTTGCCGCCCAGCTTTTGAATCACTTCGACCGTGACGCCAGCATCCTCCGGACGCCCCGGTCCGGGAGACAGGATAATGGCCTCCGGGCGCTTTGCCGCAATTTCTTCGACCGTCAGCGCATCATTTCGGACAACCTCCATCTCTCCGGCAAGACTGCCGATCAGCTGGTAGAGGTTATAGGAAAAGCTGTCGTAGTTGTCAATTAAAGAGTATCATCCGCCGCCTCCTCGATTGCCCGCAACACCGCCGCAGCCTTGTTGCGGCACTCCGCGTATTCTTTCTCCGGCACCGAGTCCGCGACCAGACCCGCACCGCTCCGCACATAGACCTTCCCGTTCAGGCGATACGCCATGCGTATGCCGATGCAAGTGTCCAGGTTGCCGTTAAAATCCAAGTAGCCGATTGCGCCGCCGTAGATGCCGCGCTTTTCTCCCTCCATCTCGGCGATCAGCTCCATCGCGCGGTACTTCGGCGCGCCGGAGAGGGTGCCGGCCGGGAGCACGGCGTCGATCGCATCGAGCGCGTCGCAGTCCTCGCGAATCTCGCCCCGCACCGCCGAACCGATGTGCATGACATGCGAGAAGCGGAGTATCTCCCGGAGCCGCTCGACCGTGACCGTCCCGAAGCGGCTTATCTTCCCGAGGTCGTTTCGCCCGAGGTCCACGAGCATATTGTGCTCGGAAAGCTCCTTCTCATCCGCGAGGAGCTCTTGTTCCAGAGCTGCATCCTCCGCCGCATCGCGTCCGCGCGGTCTCGTGCCGGCGAGCGGGAAGGTGTGGAGCTCCCTGCCCTCGAGCTTCACAAGCGTCTCGGGCGAAGCACCGGCGACCTCAAGCGTCGGGCTCGACAGGAAGAAGAGATAGGGCGAGGGATTCAGGCTGCGCAGGGCCCGGTAGGTATCGAGGAGGGAACCCTCGAACGCGGCCTCGAGGCGGTTACTCAGCACCAGCTGAAACACATCTCCCTCGTAAATGTGGCGTCGTGTCTTTTCGACCAGGGCCGCATATTCCGCCTCCGTAAACTGGCTCCGGAAGGGAGAAAGCACACGCCCCGAAGCGCCCTCGCGCGGCGGCTCGCGGTGCACCAGTTCGCGGAGCTCTTCCAGCGTCTTCAGCGCGTCCTCGTAGTTTTCTTCCAAGCGATCCAGCGCCACGTTCACAATCAGCACCATCTTCTGCCGGTAGTGGTCAAAGGCGATGAGTTTCGTAAAGAGCATGAGGTCCACATCCTGAAAGCCCTCTCCGCCGCCTTCCGCAAGGCGCAGGGTCGGCTCTGCGTACTTGACGTAATCGTAGGCAAAGTAGCCGACCAGGCCGCCGGTAAAAGGCGGCAAGCCTTCGATCCGCGGTGCCCGGTAATTCCGCATGAGCTCCCGTATCTCTTTCTTCGGGTGCGCCGTGCGACTTGTCTTCTCGCCTATCTTCAGCTCGCCGTCGCGGCAACTGACCGTGAGTCCGGGATCGAGGCCCAGGAAACTGAATCGCCCCCAGCGCTCCTTATCCTCGGCGGATTCAAAGAGGAAGCAGTGGGAGCCGCGTGCGCGCAGAATGCGCAACACTTCCACCGGCGTTCTGATGTCCGCGTAGAGCTCCGTCGTGAGCGCCGCCATCGTGTAAAGACCGCTGTCCCGGTATTCCCGGAGCACATCAAGACTCGGAAAAGTTTTCATACTTTGTCTCCTTTGTCTGTTCCGCACCGTCCGCCGTAAAAACAAAAAGTCCCCGGCAGACATGCGTACGCAAGCTGCCAGGGACGAAATCTAAATTCCGCGGTGCCACCCTGTTTTATGGTACAAACCATACCCTTGTCGGGATACCATCATATCCCCGGCAACTCACGTATGCCCTCACGTCGCAGAATACTTGCCTCTCGGCTTTCCCTGCGCCCTCAGCGGTCCATTTGACGACTTGTGTTTCATCTGCATCTCAGCACCGCAGACTCTCTGTAGAAGCATGATCGCCGTTATCTCCGCATCAACGGTTTGTTTCGATTTTTGGATATTTTAGACGAAGGAGGCTGCTCTGTCAAGCGGGATTCTCCGTGATGATGCGATTTAATTCGCGCTTCACCTTGAAGGTGCTGAGACCGTGCACACGGCAGGCCTCTGCGAGCGTCTCCGAAGCGGCAGCCGCACAGCCCAGGCAGTGCATGCCGAGGCTCATCAAAAATTCCTGCGTCTCCGGGTAGAGATTCGCAATTTCTCCGATCAGATCCTCACCGCTCACCGGTCCCTCTTCCAATTCAAACTCGTCCATGGCGAAGTACCTTCCTTTCCGCCGCGGAACACCGCGACTTTTTCAAAAGTATACTGTGTCGGTCCGAAAAAGTAAACGGAGAGTTTTCCGCTTGACGCTTCTCCTATCGGTAGTGCATAATAACTATCGTTAGATACTTATAATTAGTTGGTACAAAAGGGGGTTCTGTATATGAGAAAACAGCTCTATCGCATCCTTCCGGCACTCGCTGCGGCAACCTTGCTCGCGGCCTGCGGCGGTCAGAAGGCGGAGACCACGGCAGCTCCGGACAGCAGCGCGGCTTCCACGGCCGAGGCAGGTTCTTCCGCCGCGGCGGAAGAGGTTCCGGCGCTCTCCGCAGACGAATACGTGTTCGTCAAGATGAATGTGCCGTACGCGGACTACTACTACGGCGAGCTGAAGGATGTGCAGCCGGAGGCGTACTCGAAGGACGCTAAGGCGCAGCTTGACAAGGCGGATGCCGTTGAGGCTGCGGGCTTCCGGAAGGAAGGCGAGTACGACGCGGTCACCTCGCCGACCGTCGGCAAGTACAAGAAGTTTAAGGGCGCTTACGCCGAAGAGCAGGGTGAGACCTCTGTCTACAACGGTGTCGCGGAAGTCAATGTCGCAATCGTAAAGCCCCTCTACGAGGACGCAAAGAAGGCGATCGAAGAGAAGAAGGAAGCAAAGAATCCCATTCTCACCCTGGTCGGCAATGTGACCGGCGAAGAGAGCGCTCAGCCCGCGGAGTACAAGGTCCTGAATTCCGACGGTACCCTCTCCAAGACCTTCGGCAAGGTCACGAAGGCAGCGGATGTCAAGGCTTCGATCACGACCACTTCGAACTACGGTAACTACGAGCTCGATCTGAAGGGCATCGATGTGGATCCCGACAATATGCAGGGTGCGATCCTCGAGACCTCGGACGGCGCAAAGTACGGCTTGAAGCACCTCGACAACCTCTGGCTGAAGCCCGAGGAGATTGCGTTCTCCGCAGTCGCGTTCGAGGACAAGTCGCACAAGTCCGCAAAGCAGTACGAGAGATTCGCGGGCATCGGCGGCAAGACCATCAAGAAGGTCACCTACCTCGTGAAGGACGGCGACGATGTCGAGGTCGATCTGGATCTCTTCGTGAAGAACCAGGCACCCGCAGACTACGCGGTCACCGGCGACGAAAAGGTTACCTACTCCGCGGAAGGCACCAAGATCAACTATCAGCTGAACACCGGTTCCGATGAGTACAAGCTGGAGCGCATTGTGTACCGCCGTGCGGACTCCGATGTGAAGGTCGACACCGCGACTGCGGGCGTGCTGGCACTCCCGAAGGAGGCAAAGCCGGGCACCTATCAGTTCATTTTCTCGAACGATAAGCTCTCCGATGTCTCCTTCAGCTGCACGGTCGACTCCGGTCTCAGCGCAGAGGACTTCAGCTTCGCGGACAACAAGCTCTCCCTCAAGGAGAACGCACAGGGCCTTACGGTCGCGGATTACTTAAAGACCACGAACTCCGCAAAGATCGGCGAGACCGAATACAAGGGCGGCAAGGGACGCAAGTTCGGCACGACGGCGTTCAACGAGGACGGCAGCGTGAAGCTCGATGCGACGACCGCGGGCGACAACGGCGATGTCAAGGTCTTTGACGGCGCTTCCTCCTACCCGGTCACCCTCACGGCTGACGGTTATCCGGAGCTCAGCTTCACCGTGGAGGCAAAATGAGTTTAGTGCTTTGCCTGGCCGTCACCGGCCTCTGCTTCTCCCTTTTGGAGAAGCAGATCCGGCGGCGGCCGGTTTTTTTCTATCTGTTCTTTGTATTGCTCTCGCTGCTCAGTCTTTTTCTACCGCACAAGTTCCTGACACCGCCCGTCGCCTACGTGGTAAACCGCCTCTTAAAGCGAGGCGTACTCGCCGGCAGCATGTTCCTCTGGGTCATGTATGCGATTGTGCTGCCGCAAAAGAGCCGTCTGCAGCGCGTCATGATGACGCTCCGCGCGCAGATTGCGATCGGCGCCTCGATTCTGACCCTCGCGCACAATATTGCCTACGGACAGCGCTACTTTGTGCTGCTCTTTACGAATGCCGGGAAGTTAAAGAGCTATGAGCTGATTGCGGCCTGCTTCTCGCTCGTGATGATACTGCTGCTTCTGCCACTCACCGTGACCTCTTTCCAAGTCGTGCGGCGGAAGATGAACGCAAAGCGCTGGAAACAGCTGCAGCGTCTCTCCTATCTCTTCTACGGCCTCCTCTACCTGCACATTGCCTTCATCTACAGCAACGGGCTCCGGCAGGGAAAGACGGAATACCTCGTGCAGTTTGCGCTCTACACCCTGCTCTACGGGGTCTATCTCATGCTGCGACTCACGAAGGCCTTTTTGAAGAAACCGCTAGCAAGCGCGCCGGACTACGAGGCGAAGCGCAGTGCAAGACGACGCAAGGTACTCTGCCTGCACGGCGGCATCAGCCTTCTCATGCTCCTCGTCCTTCTCTTTGCCTTCCGCACGGTGCAGGCCGGGAAGCAAGGCAGCGCGGGCACGACGCAGGCGGAAAGCACTTCCGCCGCAGAAAGCGCGAACAGCGCTTCCTCTGCTTCCGAGTCGGCAAGCAAAGCCGAAGACACAGGCGCGGCGCCTGCATGCGGCAGCGGCATTGCCGCCGCTGTCCCGGACGGCGAATACGAGGGCAAGGGCGTCGGCTATAACGGCAACATCAAGGTCAAGGTGAGCGTTGCCTGCGGCAAGATTACAGCCATCGAAATCCTGAAGACAGACGACGACGAAGAGTACTTCTACGACGCCAAGAAACAGGTCGTCAACGCCATTTTGGAACAGCAGACCACAGAGGTGGACGCCGCGAGCGGCGCGACCTCCAGTTCCGAAGGGCATCATGAAGGCGGTCGAAAACGCCTTGAAACAGCAAAACGAATTAAATTCCGAAGGGACGTCCCGGGTCGATGATACGACCCGGGACGCTCCCCTTTCATGTTATATCGGCTTCGAAGCCAAAATCGGTTTAAGCGCGTATCGTAAACTGCGTCTCGTAGCGCGCAAGCGGCAGGCTGAACTTCTCACCGTCGAGTTCTGCCTCGCAGGTATCCTTGCCTTCGTCGAGCACCAGTTCCGCAAAGGCGCGATAGGTACCCGGCTCCTTCGGTGCGCCTGTAAGCTCCGCCCCGCGCTCGCCGTTCTTATCCTCGTAGTAGCGGATGCGGTAGGGCACCTTGACTTCCTTGCCGTGCACATAGGTGTGGAAGTGCGCGCTTAAAGTCCACCGGCTCTCCCGTCGCCTTGAACTCTTCTTCATAGGCACGGCTCAGAATCGGCGCGTAGTCATATTCCTCCCACTGGCGGTAGAGTGCCGAGAGGAACTCCGTTCTCTGCACGGCCTTCTCCTCCTCGGTCACGGCGCGCACGCCCTCCGGCTTACCGGAGAGGTAATTGAGAAGTTCCATGGCCGCAAAGCGCATCCCCTTCTCATCGACCGGCGCATAGACGATGAAACGCTTATTCGTCACCGTGGTGCCGACCACATCGTAGACGCCGTTCACGAGCACGATCGCAGCCTTGTAGAACGAAGTCACGCCGTTGTTTGCCATATACATGGCCGCGCGCGTGCCCGCCTCGGTCTGCACCAGCTTGCCCTCGTCGCTGCGGCTCACATGGTAGTAGGTATTGCTCGGCTCCTTGCCGATGTGGGTTCCCTCCGACACGGCCTGCACCGTGTAGTAGTTGAAGTACTGATCTGCCTCCTTGTAGAGCGGCAGGTGCGGAAGTAGTCGACAAAACGTCTCGCATCCGCCTCGAACTTTTCAAGTTCATTCGCGCTGTAGCCCTCGCCCGTAAAGACGATGGTCTGGTTGTTGTAATACGGCTGCGCGCCCGGATATTCGAGGGTGTTGTGATCCGCAATGCAACTCGTGTGCAGGGAAATCTCAAACTCCTTGCTCTTTCTGCTGAGCAGCTTCTCGCTGCCCTTTTCATGCGCGGTGACCGTCACGGTATAGCGTCCCGGAAGCACCGGCGGAAGCGTATCCTCGTAGAGGTGGGTAATCTCCGCCGCATAGGGCATGGTGCCGGTAAAGGAATAGCGGAGTTCCGCCGGCGGCGCATCGTGCAGCACAGCCTTTACTGTAATCGGCTTGCCGTCGCAGACCTTGTTCTCCACCTCGAGATCAATGAGATCCGGCGGCTCGATTTCAAGCGTCGTCTCGAGCACGGCGTCGCCGTAGACCGCATCGCCGATCAGTTCCGCGCGGAGGCGGTAGCTGCCCGCAGAGGTCGGTACCGCATCGAGGGCCTTGCCCGTCTCGTCAAAGTAGCTGAGCTTCAAGCGGTCGCCGAGTTCTTCTCCGGTCTCCTTTTTCCCGCCTCTCCGGACAATGACATATTGCCGAAGGTTCAGCTCGCCATCCCCCTCGCGCAGCGTATCCGCGTACTGCTGCCAGAAGAGCTTGGTAACATTCGCGTGCGCGGAGAACTGGTCGCGCAGCGCCTCCTTGCAGACCTCGCAGAAGGGGAACTGCCGTCCGAGATAGCGCATCTTGCAGTTCTGGTGCGGCTTAAACCAGCCGTCGCCGCCGTTGTCGTATTCGTAGACGCCGATGCCGTTTTTGCCGATGAAGCGGCTCCAGCGCACCTTCTTCGGGTCCGACTCCGCCGACATATTCACATATTCGCCCGCATAGCTGTTGCCGGCAAAATACTCGTCCGAGAGTATGCCTATTGTGTGGCCGAGCTCGTGGAGCAACATCTCAAGCGACTCGTCGTTTCGCGAGACAATGCTGATTTCGCCGCCCGAACCGCCGTATACCTCGGAGTTCACCATGACAATCGCATAGTCCGTATCCGGCAACTTCTCGCGGTAAATGCGACGCACCCTCTCCATGTCCTCTTCGGCAATCTCGACCAGGCGCTGCATGCCCGAAGTCCAGAAGGATGCGCGGAAGGCGCTGTCGCGCGTATCCGCATCCGCCTCCGCCTGGGTCCGCGCGTGATCCGCGCGCACGCCGCTCTCGTTCGAGCACACACCGATCGCGTAAATTTTCACCGCATCGGCATACTCGTCCCACGGGGGCGTAGCCATCATGTACTTTGCCATGCGCTTTGCCTCGGCAAAGAAAAGTTCCTGTTCACTCTCTGTAAATCCATCGCCAAAAAAGGTGAGAATCAGCGCGTCCTTATCGTTCAGCTCCGGTCGCCCGTACACCAGACGCGGTTCTCCGTTCAGAATTGCCTGCTCAGCTTGATTCATACAATGCCTCCTTTCGGTGGATGAGACGAATAATGAAAAAGTGCAGGGATATGCCCTGCACTTTTTCGATCCTGCAAAAGTGCTTCAATGTCAACGCATTGTCAAAGCGCTTTTCGCTTACATCTGAGTGAACTTGCCTCTCAGATACTCCAGATAGTACTTCGTGTTGACGTCCTCACCGGTCGCCTTGATGATGGTCTCTCTGGTCGTATAGGTCTGGCCGAGGCTGTGAATGTGCTCCGCAAGCCAGCTGTTGATATCGGAGATATCGCCCTTTGCGAGCTTCTTCCAAGCATCCGGATGTGCCTTCAGGATGCTGTTGCGGTACTGGCAGGAATAGACCAAGCCGAGCGCATAGCCCTGGAAGTAGCCGACAAAGCCCGTGCTCCAGTGGACATCCTGCAGGATTCCCTCGGAAGCGTTCTTCGGGGTCACGCCGAGGTACTCCTTGTAACGCGTGTTCCAAGCCTCTTCCATGTCATCGATCGAGAGCTTGCCCGAGAAGTAATCTCTCTCCATCTCATAGCGGAGAATTAAGTGCAGCGGCACCGTGAGCTCGTCCGCCTGCATTCTGGACCAGCCCGGGATTCGGCTTGTTCAGCGCTCTCACCACGGTCTCGACCGGGATGTCTCTGAACTTCGGCACTTCCTTCTGAATCTCCGGATAGAACGCCGTCCAGAACTCGAGGGAACGGCCGACCTGATCCTCGTAGAACTTGGACTGGGACTCGTGCATGCTGCCGTCGATGCCGCCCCAGAGGCCCGCATCCACGACTTCCTGCGAGGAGCCGTAGTTGTAGATGCCGTGTCCGGTCTCGTGCGCAGCGCCGAGCAGGGTGTAGAACAGGTTTCTCGAGTAGTTGGTCGACGGACGGGAGTCTCTCGGTCCCGCGCAGACGCAGCTCGGATGCTCCTCCTCGTAGAGAATGCCCTGGTTCCAGTTAAAGCCGTAGTAATCCATGAGCTTTCTGACAATTCTCTCCTTCGTCTCTCTGTCGACATCGCAGTCGATGACGGAGGGGTCAATGCTGTCTCTGTAGCTCTCGGTCTTCTTGAGGAGCGAAACAATCTCCGGCTTCACCTCGCCGAAAATCTTATCGATCTCTTCCAGTCTCCAGTCGGCATCCCAGCAGTTCACGAGCACCTGGAAGGCAGACTCGTTCGGGTTGATGGCATCCGCAACGCGCTTCTGCACCTCAAACTGCTTCTGCAGATAGGGCTTGAAGCCCTTGAAGTCGTTGTTCTTCTTGCACTCGTGCCAAGCCTTTCTGCCGTCGTTGTTAATGCGGCCCAGCTCCTCGCCGAGCTCCAGCGGAATCAGGGTTGCGTTCTTGTAGCGGTCGCTCAGGTAGCGCACCATGCCGCGGTCGATGTCGCTCTTGTACTGATCCTTGTCAAAGTCTGCGAAATCCGCGACCAGCTGCTTCACCTCGTCGTTCTCAACCAGCTGCTGGGTGAGCTCGCTGAGGTACATTTCCACATTGGTGGTCTGGTCGAAACCGGCCTCCGGGCCTGCATGCCACTGGTCGCAGAACATGATATTGTTCGCGGTCTCCAGCATGCGAAGTCTCACCATGATTTCGCGGATTCTCTTGATATTCGCATCGTAATTCATTTGTTTCTCCTCCTGTCATAGATGCTGTGATTCAGGATCAGCGGACCTTCCGCCGAGGCTTACTCGTACCCGTGGCAAAGCGCCTCTTTTTCACGTTTCTGCCACAAAAATGCTCCTCGAGTTCCGATTGCTTGCGCAAATTATATGGTGCGAGGAGTTTTTCCACCTGTTATTCTAGCATAACAACCAAGGGATTACCACCCCTCCCCGAAATGCGCAGTCATTTCTTTTCAATATAACGGCAGCGCACGCGGCGAATACCGCGTGCGCCGTTTGTCTTATTCCTTGGAGCTGAGTCCCATGCCCCGCGCGAGACGGCGGCTGAACAGAAGCACGAGCACGCCGACCGCAACGACCGGGATACCCATGCTGAAGAAGTACGGAATCTCCGCTCCTTCCTTGTAGAAGTTAGCGACCAGGGCGCAGAGACTTGCGCCGGTCGACTGTCCCATGAACCAGATTGTCATCATCTGCGTCGAGAACGCGATCGGTGCCACCGAAGTTGCCGCCGAAGTTCCCGCCGGATAGCAGATGGCCTCACCGACCGTCATCACGACATAGAAGCCGACCAACCAGAGCGGGCTTGCCTTCATGCCCGGCGCGTAAATCTTAAAGGGCGCAATCATGATGAGAATCGCAAGGCCGTAACAAATGGTGCCTATGCCCATTTTGGCGGGTGTCGAGGGCTGCTTCTTGCCGAGTGCCGCCCAGAGTGTCGCCATGACCGTACCGAGGATAACGGAGCAGACTGCCTGCAGGGTCTGGAAGGCCGCCGGGGTAATCTGAACGCCCAAAATATTCAGGTCAACCGAGGTCTCCGCATAAATCGAGAGTATGGTCTGACCCTGGTAGCTGATCAAGAGGGTGAAGCAATAGGCAATGAACATCGGGAGCAGGAAGAGGATGTGCTGCTTCTCATCCGGCTTGGTCTTGGGGCTCGTGATCACGTAGATAAAATAGACCACGGGCAGGAAGAGCGCGACCGAACTCACGCTGTTCGCAAAGCGCGTAATTGTGAGTATCCCGCTGCTGAACAAGAGATAGAGCGTCACCGCCGTGATCACGACAGCTGCAATCAAAATGTAGACAGCGCGCTTTCTCGCTGCCGGCGGCATAGGATCGTCCGGCTCTTCGCCTATGGTGCCGAACACCTTGCGCTCCATGATGAGGTAAAAGGCGGAACCAACGATTGCGGCCGCCGCAGAGAGGGCAAATGCCGCGTGATAGCCGAAGAGCAGGGCAACCGTACCACTGATACTCGGAATCGCCGCGCCGATGTTCGAAATGACATAGACATAGGAGAAGGCACCGTCGCGCCGCTCATCTCCCTTGGCATACAGTTTTCCGGTGAGGGCCGTCATGGCCTGCCCCGCAACCATACTGCCGATCAAGTGTATGCCCATAGCCGCCGCGTAACCGATCAGGCCGGAGCCCGGGATTGCTAGGATGATATAGGGCAGAGGACCTATCGTGACGACAATGCGCAGGGACTTTCGAACGCCGAAGACACGGTCGGACATGTAGCTGCCTACCACGCCGCAGACGACAATCAGCGCAAAGTAGAGCGATAAGAGCTGTGCCGCCTCGGTTTTCTCAAGGCCGAGACCGCCCTTTCGAAACTTCGGTATAGAGGTAATAAATCAGAACTGCCGTGAAGCCGTAATACGCAAAGGAACTGCAGAGATTCTTAACACAAACGGTGAACAAACCCTTCGGATGTCCGAGGAAACTTTTATCCCGGTACAGGGCCTCGTTCGGATCTGCCGTGCCGTTGACACTGCTGCTACCCATTTCTTACTCCTTCCGGTTTTGAATTTTGTATTCGCTTGTAAAACAAAGGGCACAGGGCGGTCGGCGATTCAGCCGCCCGCCCTGCGCGTGACTCTCCTAAGACGCTTGCCGCGTCGTTCTATTCGCTTTTCGCTGTCTTAGCTCAACTTACACTGCCGCTCTTATGCCGCTGCCGTCTCGGGTCCTTCGTTCAGGCCCATGCCCTTTGCGAGACGCTTCTCAAAGAACAGGAGGATAAGGCCGGCAAGCGCCGTGCTGAGGCCGATGCCGAGGAAGTAAACGCCCTCCGAACCCTCGTGGTAGAAGTTTGAAACCAGGTTCGCGAGGTTTGCGCCCGCGGTGACCGAGAAGCCCCAGATGGTCATCATCTGCGTCGAGAACGCCGCCGGTGCGAGCTGGGAAGCTGCGGAAGTTCCCGCCGGATACGAAACCGCCTCACCGATGATCATGACAAAGTAGAATGCGATCATCCAGAAGGGGGCTCACCTTGACGCCCGGCGCGTAAATCTGGAAGGGAATCACCATGATGAGGGCGCCGAGACCGTAGCACATGGTTCCGAAGCCTGCCTTCCACGGGGTGGAGGGCTGTCTTCTGCCGAGTTTACTCCAGAGACCGGTGCAGATGATGCCGATCACAATTGCCATAATCGCCTGAATCGTCATGAAGACGCTCGGCGGTGCCTGGAAGCCGAAGAAATTCAGATTGACCGAGGTCTCCGCATAAATTGCGAGTATGGTTGCGGACTGATACCAGACCATCATCGAGAATGCGCCCGTGATGAACATCGGAATCAAATAGGGCAGGCGCTTCCGCTCGCTATCGCTGGTCTTCTTACTTCTCAGCATGTAAACAAAGTAGATTGCCGGCAGGCAAAGGGTCACAACGCTGACAATGTTCGAGAAGCTCGAAATGGTCAGAATCTCATTCGTGAACAGGAGGAAGAGCAGACCGCCGAAGGCCAGAACACCGAGTACAAGGCAGGTAACCGCCTTCTTCTTCTGCTCCGGGGGCAGCGGATCGTCCGGCTCCATGCCGATCGGGCCGAAGGCGCGCTTCTCAAGCGCCAGGTAGACCGCACTTCCCAGGGCACCGACAATGCCGAGGATGAAGAAGGTCTTTTGATAGCCTACCACCAGAGCAATGGAACCGATGACCACCGGGAACATAGCGCCGATGTTCGAGAGCACATACTGAATCGAGAACGCACCGTCTCGCCGTTTATCGCCCTGGGCATAGAGCTTACCGAGCAGCGAGTACATGGAGCTGCCGGCGACCATGCTGTTCAGGTAGCCGATGCAGCAGTAGAGAACCACGCCGACAATGCCGAGTCTAGGAATGGCGAGGGAGAAATAGAAGAATGGCCCGGTGATGGTACAAAAACGATAGGCCCTTCGATTTCCGAACACGCGGTCCGCCATGAAGGAACCGACAATCGAGAAGATCGAGGCAAGTGCCGCATCGAGGGTGATAATCTGCGATGCCTGCACCTTCGTGAGACCGACTCCCTCGGGAGCTGCCGCATAGAGGTAATAGATGAAGATGGCTGTCATACCGTAGCCGGTAATCTGCCCCATCATAAACTTGAAGTTCATGACGCCGACGCCAAAGGGATGGCCGATGAAACAGGTTTCATTCTGCAGCTTCTTTGATTTGTTCCTGCCGCTCTCTCTCCTTTTCATCGAGTACTGCTGTTGCAACTGCTTCCATAAACAAGAACCTCCTATCGCAATGAAAAAGTTACTTCAACCAGTAAAAAAAAACAGACCTCCTTTCCCATCCGATTTTCATCGGCGAAACCGCCGTTGTAACTGTGTCTTGCTGTGACTGGGAAAATTTACCTCTCTCTGTTTGTATTGTATCACTCTATTGTTTAAATTCAAGGATATTTATCCTGTCTACCAGCTATTCTTTGTCATAATTTTAACAAATATAAAAATAAAATAAACCTCTATCGTCATTTTGCCGACAGAGGCTTATTTGACTTACGCGGCTTCCGCGTTTTCGTTGAGTCCCATGCCCCTCGCAAAGCGCTTGGAGAAGATGACTAAAATCAGACCGACCAGAAGCGTGCTGCCGCCGATGCCGAGGAAGTAGAGGCTCTCCGAGCCCTCGCGGTAGAAGTTCGACGCCAGGGTCGAGAGGTTGGCACCCGCCGTGCCGGAGAAGCCCCAGACCGTCATCATCTGCGTCGAGAACGCGACCGGCGCGAGTGCGGAGGCCGCCGCATTGCCCGAGGGATACGAAATCGCTTCGCCGATGATTACAATGAGATAAAAGCCGACCAGCCAGAACGGATTTACCTTGACGCCCGGTGCATAGAGCTGGAAGGGAAGTATCATGAGCAGGGGGCCGAGGCCGTAGCACATGGTTCCGAAGCCCATCTTCCAGGCTGCCGAGGGCTGTCTTCTGCCGAGTTTACTCCAGATACCCGCGCAGAGCGTTCCGATTGCAATCGCGAATATGGCCTGCAGGGTCATGTAGATACTCGGCGCCACGCGCTGCCCGAAGAATACCAGGTTCACGCTGGTCTCCGCGTAAATCGAGAGTATCGTGGTTGCCTGGTACCAGACCATCATGGCAAACGCACTCGAGATGTACATAGGAATCAGGTAGGGCAGACGCTTTCTCTCCGCATCGCTCGTCTTTTTGCTTCTCAGGATGTAGACAAAGTAGATGACCGGAAGGATGAGCGTAAACACACTGACTATGTTCGCAAAGCTCGTAATCGTGAGGAGCTTAAAGTCAAAGAGCAGATAGAGAATGCCGCCAAAGGCGATGAAGAAGGCAATGAGGAGGGCAACCGCCTTCTTTCTCTGTGCGGGCGGCAGCGGATCGTCGGGTTCCATGCCGAGCGGGCCGAAGGCGCGCTTCTCGAGTATCAGATAAACGATACTGCCGAGGGCGCCGATCACGCCGAGGATGAAGAAGGTCACTTGATAGCCCGCGACCAGTGCTATGCCGCCGATCACAACCGGGCACATGGAGCCGATGTTCGAGAGCACGTAGATCACCGAGAAGGCACCGTCTCTTCTCTTATCGCCCTGGGCATAGAGCTTTCCGAGCAGGGAGTAGAGTGAGCTTCCCGCAACCGCGCTGTTCACATAGCCGACGACACAGTAGAGTATCAGTCCCAGCATGCCGACATTCGGAATTGCGAACGAGAAGTAATACATGGGCGCCGTAATCGCACAGAAACGGTAGGCTCGCCTGTTTCCGAAGACGCGGTCCGCCATATAGGAGCCGATGACACCGAAGATGGAGCCGAGGGCTATGTCGAGGGTAATGAACTGCGAAGCCTCGAGCTGGGTGAGCCCCAGGCCCTTCGGCGTCGCCGCATAGAGATAATAGATGAAGATGGCGCTGAAGCCGTAGCTCGTGACGCTGCCCATCATGTACTTGAAACTGACAATACCCACACCGAAGGGATGGCCGATAAAACAGGTCTCATTTTGCAGTTTTTTGATTTCTTCCTGCCGTGCTCTGTCCTTCTCCGCCGTTGCAAGCGCTTCCATAGTGAAAAACCTCCCGAAAATAGTTGTTTCAAAGCCGAAACAATACGCCTCTAAAAAACGAGCCTCCTCTCCTCCTTGTTGTTCGCCCGGTTTTATGCATATTCCGTGCCATTTTGCATAAGCTTATCATATTCCTCTGCGTTTTCAAGTATATTATCTCTGTTTCCCGTAGAATTTTGTGTACTTTTCCGAAAGTCTAAAAAAAGAATGGCCGCGCATCGGTATTTCTCCGATGCGCGGCCGTTTCGCTCCGTCTTTTCTTCGTTTCAATCGTTATCTTCGATTGCGGGACGGAGAGAATCAGTCTTTTTTGTCGAGTCCCATGCCGTGTGCCAGCGGTTTCTGCAATACCAGTATGACTACCGCGACCGCGACCACGGCGACGCCGATGCAGAGGAAGTAAATCGACTCACTGCCCTCTTTGTAGAAATTCGCCGCGAGCGCCGAGAGGCTGGCACCGGTCGACTGACCCATGGACCAGATGGTGAGCATCTGGGTCGCGAACGCTGCCGGTGCGACAATGGTAGCCGCCGATGTCCCGGCCGCCCAGCAGATGGCCTCGCCTATCGTGTAGATTGCATAGAACGCGACAAGCCAGAGCGGGCTCGCCTTCTCACCCGGCGCATAGATCTGGAAAGGCAGCACCATGATTAAAATCGAGATGCCGTAGCAAAGCGTACCGATGCCCATCTTGCCGGGCGTAGACGGCTGCTTCTTGCCGAGTTTTGCCCAGAGTCCCGAAATTGCGGAACCGAGCAGTATCGAGAAATCGACTGCAGGGTGACAAAGGATGCCGGCGTAATCTCCCTGCCGAAGAAGTTCATGTTCACCGAGGTCTCCGCGTAGATGCTGAGCACGGTGTTACCCTGATAAGAGACCAGATTCGTGAAGCAGTAAGCAATGAAAATCGGGATAATGAAGAGCACGCGGCGCTTCTCTTCCGGCTTGGTTTTCGGACTCGAAATCACGTAAACCAGGTAAATGGCCGGCAGGAAAACCGCGACCGAGCTCACCGTGTTTGCGAACTGCTTGATCGTGATGATGCGGTTGCTGAAGAGATAGGTGAGTATCGCCGCGATAATCGCAACGATGCCCGCGAGCACGAAGACCGCCTTCTTTCTGGTTGCCTCCGGGAACGGGTCCGCCGGCTCCTCCGCGATGGTGCCGAACACGCGGCGCTCCGTCGAGAGGAAAATCGTGGAACCGACCACGGATGCCGCCGCGCAGAGTGCGAATGCAGCGTGATAGCTGAACAGAAGCGCAATGGTTCCGGTCACAGCCGGGATTGCGGAACCGATGTTTGCAATGATGTAGATATAGGCGAAGGCGCTGTCTCGTCTCTCATCGCCCTGTTGATAGAGCTTTGCGGTCAGCGTGTTCATGGACTGGCCCGCAATCATGCTGTTGCAGAGCAGAAGGCCGGTCGCAACTGCGTAGCCGATGACGCCGGAGCCCGGAATCGCAAGTATCATATAGGGAATCGGCGCTATTATATTCATGATGCGCAGGGCCTTCCGGACACCGAAGACACGGTCCGCCATGTAGGAGCCGACCACGCCGCAGATAACCACAAGCGCAAAGTAGAGCGACAAAAGCTGTGCCGCCTCAGTCTTATCAAAGCCGAGTCCGACCGGTGCTTCCTTATAGAGATAGTAGATCAGGATTGCCGTAAAACCGTAGTAGGAAAAGGAGTTACACAAATACCGTAGACATATCGTGAGCAAGCCTTTCGGATGCCCCAGAAAACTGCGATCTTTGAAAATCGCCTCATTGTCAAGCACAGGTCTGCCTGCCATGGTTCTTTCCCCTTTCTGTTGGCTCTGATTCGCGCAGAGCGTCGCGGTGTACTATCCCGAAAAACAAAGGCTGCCGAACCCGTTTAACACGGGTCCGACAGCGCAACTTACATTTTAAATGTGCTGAAGTTTACTTCTGGTACTGTTTTGTTGTTAAGCCGCCTGCTTCGAGAAGCCCATCTCCTTCGCGAGCTTCTTGGAGACGAGGAGAATGATGAAACCGACCAGGAAGGTGCTGCCGCCGATGAGCAGGAAGTACATGGTCTCGCTGCCTTCCTTGTAGAAGTTCGAAGCGAGGTTCGAGAGGCTTGCGCCTGCGGTCATCGACATGCTCCAGGTCTGCATCATCTGCGTCGCGAAAGCTGCCGGTGCGAGTGCCGAAGCCGATGCGCTACCGGCCGGATAGGAGATGCCCTCACCGATGATAACGACCATGTAGAATGCAACCAGCCAGAACGGGCTGACCTTCACGCCCGGCGCATAGAGCTGGAACGGAAGAATCATAATCAGGGTGCCGACACCGTAGAGCATGGTACCGAAGCCCATCTTCCACGGCGTGGACGGCTGCTTGTCACCGAGCTTACTCCAGAGACCGGTGATGAAGGAACCGAAGACAATCGCCATGATAGCCTGCAGCGTCATGTAGATGGTCGGGGAGACCTCGTGGCCGAAGAAGTTGAGGTCAACGCTGGTCTCCGCATAGATTGCGAGAATCGTGGTAGCCTGATACCAAACCATCATTGCGAAGGAGCTTGCGATGAACATCGGGATGATGAAGAGGAGTTTATGTGCCTCTTCTCTCGTGGTCTTCTTGCTCTTGTACATGAAAACAAAATAAGCAGCCGGCAGGAACAGGGTCAGGGTGCTGACCGTGTTCGAGAAGTTTGCAATCGTTGCGACGCCGCTCAGGAACAGTGCAGCCAGAATACCGCAGAACACCAGGGTTCCGACAATCAGGTAGATGATAGCTTTCTTTCTCTCAGCCGGCGGAAGCGGATCGTCCGGCTCCATGCCGATCGGGCCGAAGGCTCTCTTCTCAAAAATGAGATAGATGAGGGAGCCGAGTGCACCGAGAATACCGAGCACAAAGAAGGTGAAGTGATAGCCTGCGACCTTTGCGAGCGTACCTGCGACGACCGGCGACATAGCACCGATGTTCGAGAGCACGTAGGTGATTGCGAATGCACCGTCACGTCTCTTATCGCCCTTTGCGTAGAGCTTGCCCATCAGCGTGTAGAGCGAGCTTCCGCAAATCATTGCGTTGACGTTTCCGAGTGCATACTGCAGGATAACACCTGTCATGCCGAGACCCGGAATTGCAAGCAGGAAATACAGGAACGGTCCGGTAAAGCAGACGAAGCGATACGCTTTCTGTTACCGAAGACGCGGTCCGACATGTAGGAACCGATGACGTTGAAGATGGAACCGATTGCCGAGTTCAGGGTGATCATCTGCGACGCCTGAATCTTCGTGAGGCCGAGGCCTTCCGGCGATGTTGCGTAGAAATAGTAAATCAGAATTGCGCTCATGCCGTAGCTCGTGAGCGAGGTCATGAAGAACTTAAAGCTCACAATTCCGATACCGAACGGATGCCCGATGAAGCAATGCTCACTCTGAATCTTATCGATCTGAGCCTGCTCCTCCTTTCTCTTTGCATCCAGTTCTGTGTTTACAGCTGCTTCCATAAAATCCTCCTGTCTGAATTAAAACGGTAATTCTGATAGAAAAACAAAAGTAACTGCAAGTATTACTTGCTCCCCCTCCTAGTTACTCCCTGTCATTTTACGGACAGAGCCGAGCTCGCAACTCGCTGCCCCACAGGGTTATCTGCATTGTTCCTCCTCTCTCGAAATATCATATCGCAGGCAGAGAGCGCCGTAGCGCCCTCCGAGCTGCGGATACTGTTATGTTTATTGCTCCTCTCCGTGACCGGTGCCGATGCCCATGCCCTTTGCGAGCTTCTTGCTAAAGACCACTACGATGGCACCGCAGAGCGTCACCGCCGCGCCGATGGCGAGGAAGTAAAGGCTCTCGGAACCCTCGCGGTAAAAGTTTACCACGAGCGAACTCAGGCTTGCGCCGGTCGACTGCCCCATGGCCCAGACTGTCATCATCTGGGTGGAGAATGCAGCCGGTGCCACATGCGAGGCCGCCGACTCACCGGCCGGGGTGACAATTGCCTCACCGATGGTCATAATCGCAAAGAAAACGACCAGCCACATGGGGCTCACCTTGACATCCGACGGGAACAGCTTGAACGGAATGATCATGAAGAGAATCGAAATGCCGTAGAGTGCCGTGCCGATACCCATCTTGGCCGGCGTGGACGGCTGCTTCTTGCCGAGCTTCTCCCATATTCCGGTCAGTACCGCACCGAAGATGACAGCGAAGAACGCATTGAGTGTCCAGTACGCCGCCGGGGTGATTTCAAAACCCGAAGAGGTTGCGGTTTACGTTGGTTTCCGCATAAATCGCAAGCACCGTGGTCGCCTGATAGTTCACAAGTAACGTAAAGCTGGCAGCGATAAACATCGGAATGATGTAAACCAGACGAGCCCGTTCCTCTTTTGTCGTCTTTGGACTCAACATAATATACAACAAATATGCCACGGGCGCAACTACACCTACACTACTCACCGCATTTCGCAAACTGGGTGATGGTGATGATGCGGTTTGTGAACAGAAAAGCTGAGCAGCGCTGCGACCACCGCGACGCCCGCAATCAGCTTTAGGACTGCCGTGCGGCGCTCTGCCGGCGGCAGCGGATCGTCCGGCTCGGTGCCGATGATGCCAAAGGACTTCTTCTCACTGACAATGAAGAAGATAGAACCGATCAGCGAGAACACCGCGCAGGCGAAGAAAGCGGTGTGGTAGCCTGCGACCAGCGCAATGGTTCCGGTGATACCCGGGACGCAGGCGCCGATGTTGGAGATAACATAAGTAATTGCGAACGCACTGTCCTTTCTCGTGTCGCCCTTTTTGTAGAGCTTTGCGGTCAGCGCATCCATGCTGCGGCCGCCGAGCATGCTCGAGAAGAGCATCATGCCCTGTGCGCCGGCATAGCCCACAATGCCGAGACCCGGAATTGCAAGCAACAGATAGGCGATCGGCATCACGATGCAGGTGAGCCGGATTGCCATGCGCGGTCCGAATACGCGGTCTGCCATGTAAGAACCGATGACACCGCAGATGATGACCAGTGCGTAGTAGAGCGAGAGGAGCTGCGAGGCCTCGGTCTTGGTGAGTCCCAGTCCCTCCGGAAGTGCTGCGTACAGGTAATAAATCAGTATCGAGGTGAGTCCGTAGTAAGAAAACGAATTGCACATGAACTTGAGTCCGATGGTGAGCACGCCGACCGGGTGTCCCACGAATCTCTTGTCCGCCTGAATCTTTTCAATTTCTCTCTGTTTCTCTTCCGCCGACAAAACTTTTACGTCCTGCATAGCCTTATCCCCCTACTGTATTCGACTCAGACCTGATTTTCCTTGCACCATGTTGCCAGGGTCTCGGCGATTTCCTTCATGCTGCCCTCGCCGAACGGATCCCGGAAACCTGCGTGCTTCAGAAGATCGGAATAGCTCTCGCTGCCGCCCTTCTTGACGAGTTCCACATAGCGCTTCCAAGCCTCCTTCGGATCCTTCAGGTGAAGGGCAAAGAACTGGAGTGCCGCGGTTCTCGCAAGGCAGTAGTCAATAAAGTAGAACGGGAATTCGTAAATGTGCTTCTGCTTCTGCCAAGCACCGCCGTCCGCATAGAACGGAAGTCCGTCGTTGTCGATCCACGGGCGATACTTCTTGTCGAGCTCAAGCCAGACCTGATTCCGCTCCGCGGGCGTGAGCTCCGGCTTCTGGTAGACAATGTGCTGGAACTCGTCGACCTGGCAACCGTAGCAGGTTGCGAGCATCGCATCCTCCGCGTGCTGCAACTGGTACTTCGCCGTGTCCTTGCCGAAGAAGAGGTGGTGGAAGGGCGAGGTCAGGAACTCCATCGAGGTGGAGTGAATCTCGCAGGTTTCCATTGCCGGCTCAACGAGCTCCAAAATGAGCCCCATCTTATTGCCGACATAGGCCTGGAAGGCATGGCCCATCTCATGGGTGATGGTCTCGACGTCAAACGCGCTGCCGTTCCAGTTTGCGAAGACGAAGGGGCCGTAGTCGGTCACGTTGTACATGTACGCGCCGAGAAGCTTGCCCGGTCTCGTGAGAACGTCAAAGCTCTCGTTTTCAAAGGTCCAGTCGATAAACTCGGCGGTCTCCGGGCTGAGCTCGTCGTACATCTTCTTGCACATTGCGAGCATGTAGTCGGTGTTGCCCGCCGGCTCCGGGTTGCCGTCCTTGAAGCAGATGTCGAGATCGTAGAGCTTCGGATTCTCGATGCCGACGCGCTGCATGCGAAGATCCATGAGCTGCTTGCAACCGGAACAATGTCGCGCGCAACCTGCTCTCTGTAGTTCTCGATGTCCTTCATGTCGTAGCCGATGCGGCCCATGCGGAGATAGGAGAGCTCGGAGTAGTCGCGGAAGCCCATGCGACGCGCCTGCTCGTTTCGGTTCTTGATCATGCGGCTGAAGATATCGTCGAGTTCTTCGTGATGGGCATCAAACCACTTGCCGTCGGTCTCGCGCGCCGCGCGGCGGGTCGCCGCGTCCTTGCCGTCCATCATATAGACCGCAAGCTGCGGAAGCGTCATCTGCTTGCCCTGGAATTCGACCAGGTAGCTCGCGTAGAGCTTGTCGTACTCGCCGACCAGTGCGTTGTCCTCACGCTGAAGATCGATGACGCTCTCGTCCGCGGCATTCAGCGAGACCTGCATTTTCTCCAGAATAATCTTGCCGAATTTGTCCGCGAGAACCTGCTTCTTCGGGTGCTCGAGGAGCGCCTTGTAGAGCTGATTCATCGTGTTGTAATACGACGGAGATACACTGTCGAAGTAAGCCTTCTCGCCCGAATAAAACTCATCTTTGACATTCATGGTGTTGCGGATATAGACGGTTCTGTCCGGGAGATTGTACTCTCTGCCGAGACGCTGATGTGCCTCCCAGATGTCCAAAATCTCCTCATCGGTCTCCGCCTTTTTGACTCGCTCGATGAGGGCTTTGTAATCTTCCTCAATGCGCGCGACATCCGGACGGCGGTATTCAAGTTCGCTGAATTTCATGCTCTTTCTCCTTCCACAACTGTCTGATGATCCCCATATTGCTTCAATTTTGGTTCAGGATGTTTCGCCTTTCTTTATGATTCCGCGCTTTTGCACGAAACGCCACCCTGATAATCAGGCGTATTATAGCACTATTTCCCAAAGCTGCCTAGTCATAGCGGCAACGCTTCGGATATGGACATTTGCGCTATCTGCTATCGGCTTATAAAATATCCGTTCTAAGTTTCCGCGCCTCGCCGTTATAAGCGTTATAAAATCAGACGAATGCGGGAATCTATGCGGATACCTCCCAGCATAAAAAAAGAGAGAACCGAAAGGTTCTCTCTTTCTGTATCGTTTTTACTCACTGTCAGAAAATCGGAACAACCGCACCCTGGTACTTATTCTCGATGAACTGCTTGATCTCGGCGGTCGTGAGCGCCTTGACCAGTGCCTTCGTCTTCTCGCTGTTCTCGTCACCCTCGCGGACCGCAATGATGTTCGCGTAGGTCTTCGCCGCAACGGAATCCGCAGCCTCGGTCGCAAGCGCATCCGCCACATTCAGGCCGGAAGCGATCGCAAAGTTGCCGTTCACGACGCCGAAGTCGACGTCCTGAAGGGAACGCGGAACCTGTGCCGCCTCAACCTCGACAATCTCGATCTTGTGCGGGTTCTCGACAATATCCTGCTTGGTCGCATTGATGTCCGTGTTGTCCTTCAGGGTGATGAGGCCCTGATCCGCGAGGAGCAGAAGCGCTCTCGCCTCGTTCGTCACATCGTTCGGGACCGCAATCTTTGCGCCCTCCGGAAGGTTCTTCAAATCCTTCGACTTGCCCGCATAGATGCCGAAGGGCTCATAGTGAATTGCCGCCGCGCTGACCAGCTTCGTGCCTCTCTCCTTGTTGAAGTTCTCAAGATAGGGCAGGTGCTGGAAGTAGTTTGCATCGAGGCTCTTCGACTCGAGTGCGAGGTTCGGCTGCACATAGTCGGTGTACTCGACCACCTTGAGCTCATAGCCCTCTGCCTTGAGCGCCTTCTTTGCGGCCTCCAGAATCTCTGCGTGCGGGGACGGGGATGCGCCGACCGTGATCACCTTGTCGCCGGTAGCCTCTGCCGCGCTGCTGCCTGCCGCGCTGCTGCCTGCCTCACTGCTGCCCGCTGCGCTGCTGTCTCCCGAAGCGCTGCTCTCCGCCTTCTTCTGGCTTCCGCAAGCCGTGAGCAGAGACAGTCCGAGAAGCGTTGCCGCCAAAAATACCTTTTTCTTCATTTTTGTTTCCTCCCAAATTCGATTGTTGTTATTTTTTCACCCGCCGCGGCGGGGTCAAAGCGAGTTACATCAGCGCGCGCGCTTATCGGCGCGGCGCGACAGGAATAAGAAGAACTCCTGTATCAGTTGGACGATGATCACGAGGACCACGACCGTCACCATCATCACATCCATGCGATAGCGGTAATATCCGTAGTTAATGGCCAAAGTTCCCAGACCGCCGCCGCCCACAAAGCCTGCCATGGTGGAGTACCCGAGTATGGTCGTGATGGAAATCGCGGCGCCGGTGAGCAGCGAGGGCATGGACTCCGGCAGCATGACCTTCCAAATAATCTGGAAGTTGCTCGCGCCCATCGACTTTGCCGCCTCAACGATACCGGCATTCATCTCCTTAAGGAGCTCTCCACCATGCGGGCAATGTAGGGCGAGGCCGCAATGACCAGCGGCACGACCACCGCGCTCGGTCCGAGTGTGGTCCGCACAATAAAGCGGGTAATCGGAAGCACCGCGAGCAGCATGATGATAAAGGGCACCGAGCGCAGAATGTTGATCACAACGCCGAGCAGGGTGTTGACAATGATGTTCGGCTGTATGCCGTCCCGATCCGTGACGACCAGGAGAATGCCGAGCGGTATGCCGATCACATAGGACAGAAAGGACGAGAGAAAGACCATGTAGACCGTCTCTTTTAAGCCGAGCAGCAACATGTCTACAATCTGTGAATTAAAAATCACTGTTCTTCACCTCCTCCAGGTTGACGCCCCGATCGCGCAGGTAGTGGATGAGCTTCATCGCATCCGCCTCGTTCTCCGGAAGCTGGAGCACCATCTGTCCCGCCGCCTGACCGCCGATTTCCTTGGTCGCCGCAAAGAGGATGTTCACCGGCAACTGACAGCTTAGAATCATGTTCGCGATGACGGGCTCAAACGCGGAGCGTCCGTCGAAGGTCACGCGTATCTTCTTCGAAGCGCCGAATTCTTCCTGGCGCACATCGCCGCCCAGTATGAGCTCGCGCCCTATCTTGGACTGCGGCGCGGAGAAGATGCGCTGCACCTCTCCCTCCTCCGCAATGCGGCTCTGATCGATGATGGCGACGCGATCGCAGACCGCCTCGATGACCGACATCTGGTGGGTGATCATGACAACCGTGATGCCGAGCGTACGGTTGATGTCCCGTATGAGATTCAGAATGGACTCGGTCGTGTTCGGGTCGAGCGCCGAGGTCGCCTCGTCGCAGAGCAGCACGCGCGGCTCGGTCGCAATGGCTCTCGCGATTGCGACGCGCTGCTTCTGTCCGCCGGAGAGCTGTGCCGGATAGGCCTTCTCGCGGTCCGCAAGGCCGACCAGATTCAGAAGTTCTCTGGCCCTTGCCTCCGCCTTCACCCGTTTCATGCCGCCGAGTTCCAGCGGAAAACAGACATTCCGCAGCACGTTTCGCTGCTCCAGGAGATTGAACTGCTGGAAAATCATGCCCATCGAGCGGCGCACTTCGCGCCTGTCCCTCTCTTTCATCTGCGACAGGCTCACACCGTCAAAAAACACATCGCCCGAGGTGGGGCGCTCCAAATAGTTGATACAGCGGACCAGCGTCGACTTGCCTGCGCCCGAGAGTCCGATGATGCCGTAAATCTCGCCGTGGCGTATGCTTAAGTTGACATCATCCAACGCGTGGACTACGCCGTTCGCCGTCTTGAATTCCTTGACCAGATGACTGATTCGTATGATATCGACTGCCATACCCGCCTCCTCTCTTTCACTGATATGTGGCATTGTAAAGAAACGCGCGCGCCCTGTCAACGCGGGCGCGCGCATTTCCTCATACTATATCTCTATCCGATTCTATTTGTTTTTTTTATAGCTCTTTTACGCGCAGAGATCCACAATGACCTGCGCGAAAATCTTTGCCGAAGTCAGGAGTTCCTCTACGTTTGCCTGCTCATCCGGCGCGTGCATACGCGTGTCGCTGCGGGGTAAAAAGCGCCGAAGGCGACGCCGTTCTTTAAGTCGTGGACGTAGGTGCCGCCGCCCATTGCGACCGTACCGCCCGGCAGACCGGTGTAGGCCTCAAAGACGCGGTTTAACTCCCGAACGAAGGGAGAATCCGCCGAAACCGCATGCGGCGCACGCAGCCGTCTGCCGTCAAATACGAGGCCGTAGCGGCCGAAAGCCGCCTCGCAGGTTTTCACAAGACCCGCGCCGTCCATCGTGACCGGATAGCGGCAGTCAAAGAGGCCGTGCAGAGAGCTCTCGTCAATCGAGAGCTTCGAGAACGTCAGGGTCAGCGGACCGCTCTCCTTGTCCTCGTAAGCAACACCGAGGGACTTGCCGTTCGTCTCGCCGTAGGGCATGAGGGCCACAAGTCCCTGAATTGCCTCCGTGAGCTTATTCTTCGCAAGCGGCAGGAGGGAGACAAAGAGCAGAAGGCCGGTCAGCGCGTTCTTGCCGGATTCCGGCGCAGCCGCGTGTGCGTTTCTGCCGCTGACTTCCACCTTCTGCAAGGTCGCATGGCCCTGCTCCTCCGAAGCCGCGCTGCCTTGATTGCTCGGCGCCGAGATTTCGATTTTCAAACCGGTCTGCTTCCGCACCGTGTCCGCGGTCACATCGAGCACCATGCGCGGTACCCCCGCGAGCACCGCAGTTGCGCGCGGCGGCACCGCATTCTCAATGCTGCCGCCGGTCAGCGAGATGAGACGCGCACCGCTCGTCTCCGCGGCAAAGTCGAGGGAGAACTCGCCCGCAAGTCTGCCCTTCTCCATGTTGACCACCGGATATTCCGCGTCCGGCGAAAAGGTGCAGGGCGCCTCTTTTTCCGTCGCATAGTAGTGCGCAATGCAGCCGGAACCGCTCTCCTCGTCGGTGCCGAGGATCAGGCGCACGCTCTTCTTTAACGGAATGCCGAGTTCCTTGACCGCGCGCAGCGCGTAGAGCGCGGCGACCGCCGGTCCCTTGTCGTCCGCGACGCCGCGTCCGTAGAGAACACCGTCCTTCAAGATTGGCTCGAAGGCCTCGGTCACGGTCCAGTCGCCCTGGCCCGGCACCACGTCGAGGTGCGCCAAAATATCCAGCTCACGCTCGCCCTCGCCGAGATCCGCCGCGAGCACATAGTTCTCGTAATTTTTGGTCGTGAGGCCGTAGCCCTTCAGCATCTCCTCCGCGGCGCAGAGCGCGCGGTAAGGGCCGTCTCCGAACGGCTTTCCGGGCTCCGCGGCGCCCTTGCTCGAATCAATGCGGCAGAGGGTCTTCACATCCTCCAAAAATGCCTCTCTGTGTGCATCCACCCACGCCGAAATCTGTTCCTTGTGATTCATACCGGTCGCCTCCTTCTCTCTGCCTCTGCGTTTGTCTTATTTTTCAGGATTTTCCGAACTCAAGAAGCTTGAGCCCCGGATTGCGCTCTTCCACCATTCTGACACTCCAGGGGTGGGTAAAGAGCAACAGGGGTTCTCCCTTCAAATTCTGAATCGCTTTCATGTCGCTGGTGCCCTGAATCTTATCGACATCCACCTTCTCCGGCTCGTCGATCCAACGGATGTACTCGTAGGGCAGGGTATCCAACCTCACCTCTACATTATACTCCGCTTTGAGGCGGTACGTCAGCACTTCAAACTGAAGAACGCCGACCGCGCCCACAATGATCTCTTCCATGCCGGTGTTGCGCTCCCGGAAGATCTGAATCGCGCCTTCCTGCGCAATCTGCTCTATGCCCTTGGTGAACTGCTTTCGCTTCATCGTGTCGATCTGGCGCACTCTCGCGAAGTGCTCCGGGGCAAAGGTCGGTATGCCTTCGAACGCAATGCGTTCCCGCGCAGTTTCCAGCGTGTCGCCGATTGCAAAGATGCCGGGATCAAAGACGCCGATGATATCGCCCGCGTAGGCGGTCTCGACGATTTTTCGCTCGTCCGCCATCATCTGTGTCGACTGGTTCAGGCGTATCTTTCGACCGCCCTGCACATGGGTCACCTCCATGCCCGCCTGATATTCGCCCGAGCAAATGCGCATGAACGCAATGCGGTCGCGGTGTGCCTTGTTCATATTCGCCTGAATCTTAAAGACAAAGGCCGAGAAGAACGCATCTCTCATCGGGTCCACCTCACCCGTCGTCGTCTTTCTGGCGAGCGGAGGGCTTGTCATCTTTAAGAAGTGCTCGAGAAAGGTCTCGACACCGAAGTTCGTGAGCGCGGAGCCGAAGAAAACCGGCGTCAGGTCGCCGCGGGACACGCGCTCCATGTCGAGTTCATCGCTCGCGCCGTCGAGGAGCTCGCACTCTTCCAGAAGCTGCGAAAGGAAGTCTTCACCGATCACACTGCCGAGCTTCTCATCCTCGAGGGAGAGCTCCTCCGTCTCGATTTCCTGCATGCCGGCGTGCGCCGCCCGGAAGGTCGTGATCTTCTTCGTGTTGCGGTCAAAGACGCCCTTAAAGTTCTTGCCGGAACCGATGGGCCAGTTCACCGGGCAGGTGCGTATGCCGAGCAACTCTTCGATCTCATCGGTCAGCGCGAAGGGATCCCTCGCCTCGCGGTCCATCTTGTTGATGAAGGTAAAAATCGGAATGTGGCGCAGGGTACAGACCTTGAAGAGCTTCCTGGTCTGCGCCTCCACGCCCTTCGAGGCATCGATCACCATGACCGCCGAATCCGCCGCCATCAGCGTGCGGTAGGTATCCTCCGAGAAATCTTCGTGTCCCGGCGTATCCAGAATGTTGATGCAAAAGCCCTCGTAATTAAACTGCAGCACGGAACTCGTGACCGAGATGCCTCTCTCCTTCTCGATGTCCATCCAGTCACTGACCGCGTGCTTGCCCGTCTTTCGCCCCTTGACCGAACCGGCCAGATTAATGGCGCCGCCGTAGAGCAATAATTTCTCGGTCAGCGTCGTCTTTCCTGCGTCCGGGTGGCTGATAATCGCAAAGGTCCGCCGCTTTTTAATCTCCTCAAATTCGCTAGCCACTTGCGCCTCCTGTCGTTGTTTTTCCAGCCGATCTATGTTATAAAACCCTAGAATACGCTGTTTTTGCGCGGGAAATTATACCATATTTCGGCGCGGAAAGGAAGGAATCATGATACTCGCCATTGATATGGGCAACTCCAATATTGTAATCGGCGGCATCGACGAGACAAGCACGCACTTTATGGAGCGGATCACGACCGATACCCGGAAAACGGACCTCGAATATGCCGTTAGCTTAAAGAGCATACTGGACCTCCATCACATCGCGGCCGAAGAGCTCGAAGGTGCCATCCTGTCGAGTGTGGTTCCCCCGCTGAACGCCGTGATCACCGAGGCGGTCCGCAAGGTCACGGGACTTGCCTGCAAGCTGGTCGGCGCCGGCATGAAGACGGGCATGAACATACGCATGGACGACCCGAAGCACATCGGCTCCGATTTGATTGTCGATTCCGTCGCGGCAAAGGCGAATTACCCGCTCCCCATCATTGTGATCGACATGGGCACGGCGACCTCGATTACCGCCCTGGACAAAAACGGCGACTATGTGGGCGGTGTCATTCACCCCGGACTCCGGGTCTCGCTGAACACCCTGAGCGGCAGCACCGCCCAGCTCCCCTCGATCGATCTCGAGTCCCCGGGACGGGCCCTCGCGAAGAATACGATCGAGGCCATGCAGAGCGGCATACTCTACGGCACCGCCGGCATGCTGGACGGTATTTTGACCCGCATGGAAAAAGAACTCGGCAGCAAGGCGACCATCGTCGCGACCGGCGGTCTGGCGCGCTTCGTGACCCCGCTCTGCTCGCATCAAATCGAGATTGACGATCTCCTGCTCTTAAAGGGGCTTTTGATTCTGTATCGCAAAAACAGCTGAGCGCGCCGCTTCGTCCGGCGCCTTTAAAGGAACAAAAAAAGAGAGAGCCGAAGCTCTCTTTTTTTTATGCTCACTTCCGGCTCTTTAAGAAGTCCGGAATATTGATCTGCACGTTCTTATTCTGACGCGGCTCGAAGCTGTAAGCGCCCTGCTGCGGCTGCTCCGGCTGCTGGTACTGCTGCTGCGGCTGCTGATACTGCGGCTGTGCCGACTGCTGGTACTGGGGCTGCTGATACTGCGGCTGTGCCGACTGCTGCTGCGGCTGCTGGAACAGCGGGTTCATGGTCCCGTTGAAACCTGCGGTCTGCTGCTGCGGCTGTACCGGCTGCTGCTCCTGCTGGGGCGCTGCCTGTCCCTGCTGCGGCTGCGCAACGCGAATCGGTGTGCCCTGCTTCGCTGCGCCGACCTGCGCGTTTCTGCGATAGCCCGCCGCGCGCTGCTCCTTGGCCTGCTGGCTTGCCGCCTGATCGAGGCCGGTTGCGATGACGGTAATCGAGCACTCGTCCTGCGCGTTCTCGTCGTACATCGCGCCGAAGATGATGTTCGCATCGTCGCCCGCCAGCTCCTGCACATAGCTCGCCGCTTCATTCGCCTCGATGAGGCTGATGTCACCCGAGATATTGATGATGATATTGCTTGCACCGTCAATCGTGGTCTCAAGCAGCGGAGACGCGCAGGCAATCTTGACTGCCTCGAGCGCCTTGTCGTCGCCGTGCGCCTTGCCGATGCCGATGTGCGCAATGCCCTTGTCGGTCATAACGGTCTGCACATCCGCAAAGTCGAGGTTGATGAGCCCCGGCATATTGATGAGATCCGTGATGCCCTGCACTGCCTGCTCGAGCACTTCGTCCGCCTTGCCGAAAGCCTCCGGCATGGAGGTGCGGCGATCCACAATCTCAAGAAGCTTATCGTTCGGAATCACAATGAGGGTGTCGACCGAATCCTTGAGATGCTCGATGCCCGAGAGCGCGTTGTTCATGCGCTGCTTGCCCTCAAAGTTAAACGGCTTGGTCACGACACCGACCGTGAGTATGCCCATCTCTTTTGCGATGCGCGCAATGACAGGTGCCGCACCGGTACCGGTTCCACCGCCCATGCCGCAGGTCACAAAGACCATATCCGCATTTTTCAGCGCTTCCGTCAAATCTTCGGTGCTCTCCTCCGCCGCCTTTTCGCCGACCTCCGGCTTTGCGCCGGCACCGAGGCCGCGCGTCAGCTTCTCTCCGATCTGCATGACGGTCGAGGCCTTGCAGAACTGGAGCGCCTGCTTATCGGTGTTGATGCCGATAAACTCTACCCTTCGATGTTCTCGTCGATCATGCGGTTCACTGCATTGTTGCCCGCGCCGCCAACGCCGACTACGATGATCTTTGCAGTATTATCGTCTTCGTTCAGTTTGATCTCTAACAAGGTACCTGCCTCCTGTAACTGCTTATTCACAGATTCTTTCACACTGGATAATATGGTCTATCATACTTATTTTTCACGAAAAGTGCAAGCAGCTTTGCGATTTTAGGGCTGTGCGGGCCGAAACGAATAGGTTCCGTCCGCCCTTCTCTCCTGAAAATCCAAAATTCCGGCTGCATCGCCCAGTCTGGGAAGCGCCGTCGAGAGATCCTTACACCTTTCCTCCGTCTCCTGTGCGCCGCCGAAGAGCACGGTAATCTTCCCACAGGAAAGGGTTGCGCGGTAGGCGCTGTCAAAGGAGACCTCTTCCGCCCGAATACCGTTTTCCCGGAGATTATAGAGGAGATTACCGACGATGGTTCTCCCGTTGCGGTCGTCCGAGAGCAGATACTCGCCGACACCGACCGTTCCGTTCTGCAGACCGGTAACCAGAGGATAGCCCGGAATCGCCTCCTGCACGCTCTCCACGACACGGAGTTCGCGGTCAAAGTAGAAATCCGCACTCATATAGCGCACGTAACCGAGCACGTTTTTTTCGTGTAACACCAGTTCCACGGAAAACGGAGAGGGAAAGCGAATTTCATAGCTGTCGAGGAATGCAAGTTGCTTTTTTTTTCGCTGCCGGTTACGGAGAAAGAGTTCCGCCGTCCGCATACCCTCCGCTTGGGGCAGAAGGAGCTTGCGCGCCTCTTCCTCACTGTAAATCCGGTTGCCCCGCACGGTAACCTTCTCGATGCGGACAAAATAAACCGCAGCCGCGGCGAGTGCCGCAAGTAAAAGCAAAGCGACGAGCAGGATTTTGATTCTCAGTTTCATAGACGCTTCTCCGGGCGCACAGCTCTGGAAACCGAGAGCACCAGTGCGATCTCGGCCATAAAGCAGAGCAAGGAGGTACCGCCGCTGCTCACAAAGGGCAGGGTGACACCGGTATTCGGCATGGCGCCGGTCACAACCATGATGTTCATCGCGGTGTGCAGGAAAATATGAATCGCAACGCCGCCGCAGAGCAGGGCCCCGTAGCGATCCGGCGCCTTAAGCGCAGTCTGAATGATACAAAACAAAAGACTCAGGTAAAAGAGCAAGAGGATGCCGATTCCGACCAGCCCGAGCTCCTCTCCGATTACGGCGAGAATGATATCGTTTGCGGCCTCGGGGAGGTCCCGCTTGATATAGCCTCTGCCGATGCCGGTTCCGAGCCAGCTGCCGATGCTTAAGCCGAATTTACCGCCGGTCACCTGATCCGGCTGTCCCCGCAACTTTGTCACCGGATGCAGCCAGTTGTCAATGCGCCCGATCTGATAGGCCTTCAAAAAAGGCATTTGTTTGTAGTAGTTCACGACAATCCAGAGCAGGAAGGCCGCCAGCAGGATAATCCCGATGTGTATGCGGGTGCTCTTGACGCCGAGAAAGGTGATGAAAAACACCAGGCTCGCGATCAGAAGGCCGGTGCTCAGGTTCTGGCGCGCGACCATGAGGGCCGGCACACCGCCGAAGACTGCCATCACCCAGATAATCCGCTCGGGTTTTTCGCAAGCCGCCGATATTCGTTGACCAGATAGACCGCAAAGAACAAAATCAACGCGGTTTTCATAAACTCGGAGGGCTGGAAACTAATGCCGCCGATCTGAATCCAACGCGCCGCACCGTTTGCCCGTCTTCCGACCGCCATAGTCGCGACAATCAGAACGATTCCGGCAATGTAAGAGGTGCACCAGCCGAGGCTCAGCAGCCGGTGGTAATCGATGAGCGGCAAAAACAGCATGAGCGCAAGCCCGAGTCCCGCGTACATCGCCTGTTTTTTGACCGCGCTGAGCGGATCGTCCAGACGAAACGAGGAGGCCGCGTAAATCATCGCGAGACCGTATAAAACCAGAAGTAGGGTAAAGCCGAAAACATAGCGGTCCGCCCGTCTTCGGTTCTGCTTTGTCTGCGCCCCGCTCTGACAGGGTACCGCAAAAAAGAGCGTATTCCACGGCTCTCCGATGCGGGATTTTTGTTTGACCCGCTCCGGATAGACCGCTCTCACCTTGGATGTGCCCGCAAGCCTTACGCGCGATGCGGCCGCACGCGGCCCCATGGCGGCCGTGCGCGGTCTCGCACTCCGATTCGCGCTCCTTGTCTGCCCTGCCGCAGTTCGCTTGCTCTGCGGTGCAGCCGGCCGCGCTCCCGCACTTCGGTTCTGCCCCGCTGCGGCGCTCCTAATCTGCCCTGCCGCAGTTCGCCTGCTCTGCGGCGCAGCCGGGCGCGCCCCCGCACTTCGGTTCTGCCCCGCTGCCGTCCGCCTCACCTGCGGCGTAACCGGGCGCGGTCCCGCGCTTTGCTTCTTAGCCGCACTCGGCTGTTTCCCGCGCAGCTCTCTCTGCTGCGCGTTCCTTGTCCCTGATCCCTTGGACGGTTTTGCCGTCATAGTGCCCGCACGCACTCCTTAAATACTTTGCCGCGCACCTCGTAGTTCGGAAACATTCCCCAACTTGCACAGGCGGGAGAGAGCAGCACATAGTCGCCCGCGTTGGCATAGGAAGCACAGACCTTGACGGCCTCCTGCATATCCTCGGCGAACATGATATTCGTGAATCCGTGGCGCTTTGCGCAGTCCGAAATGGCATCCCTTGTCTGGCCGAGCAGCACCAGATAACGCACTTTTCCGTCAAAGGCATCAATCCACTCGTCGTAAGAGGAGCCCTTGTCATAGCCGCCGCCGATTAAGAGCGTCGGTCCCGGCATTGCCTTAATCGCCTGAATCGCGGCATCCGGATTGGTGCCCTTCGAGTCGTTGTAATACTTGACGCCGTAGCGCTCCGCAACGAACTCAATGCGATGCTCCACCGCCTCGAACTTGCGCACCGCATCCAAAACCGCGTCCATCGGTGCCTCCATGCAGACCGCAATCGCGATGGCCGTCATCACATTCTCAAAATTGTGGCGGCCGAGCAGCTTGAGTTCATCCGTGCGGACCAGTTCCGTCTTTTCGCCCTTTTCCTTGCGGCAGATGACACCGTCCTCCAGGTCATAGCCGTCCTCAAGGAGCTGCGTGCTCGAGAAAAAGACCACCTTCGGCTTCAGGTCCTTCCGCTGTCCGAAGGCGCGCAGCACCTCGTCGTCGTAATTCAACACAATAAAATCATCCGCAGTCTGGTTGGAACTGATGTCCTCCTTGATGCGAATGTAGTTCTCCATGCTGTGATGGCGGTTCAGGTGATCCGGCGTGATATTCGTAATCGCCGCGACATGCGGGCGGAAGTGAATGATGGTCTCAAGCTGGAAGCTCGATGCCTCGAGCACCGTGACCGACTTCTCCGTGGTCTTTAAGGCGACTTCGGTATAGGGGAGGCCGATGTTACCGACCGTGAAGCTGTTCCCGAACGCGCGCTCCATGATGGCGCCGGTCAGTGCCGTCGTCGTCGTCTTGCCGTTGGTTCCGGTGATTGCGACCAACTGCCCCTTGGCTACCTGGAAGCCCAGTTCGATTTCGGACCAGAGCTGAATCTTTCTGTCGGTCAGAGTTTTCACAAAGGGAGTCTCGAGATCGATGCCGGGACTCATCACGCAGATCTGAACGCCCTGCAACAGTGTCTCATCGAGCTCACCGAGGCAGAGGGTGATGCGCGCATCCTCCGGAAATTCCGCGAGCAAACGCTCCTCGGAAAGTGCTTCGTTGCCGTCGTAGAGCAGCACCTCACCGCCTGTCTCCAGAATCAATTTTGCCGCCGCGATGCCGCTTTTGCCGGCACCCGCGACCATAATCTTTTCATTCATAGAGTCTCCCCCTTTCATTCTCCGAGTCCCATCCATGCCGCAAGTGACAAAATCAGTGTAAAAATCGTAAAGACCGTGACGACGCGCGTCTCGGACCAGCCGCCCAGCTCAAAGTGATGGTGCAGCGGCGCCATGCGAAACAGGCGTTTTCCCTTGGTCGCCTTAAAATAGCCGACTTGCAGGATGACCGATATGACCTCCGCCATGTAAATGATGCCGACCACCATGAGGAAGAGCGGCATTCTCTGCACCAGCGCAGTCGCAGCCGCGTAGCCGCCGAGCGCCAGCGCGCCGGTGTCTCCCATGAAGACCTTGGCCGGATAACAGTTGAAGAGCAAGAAGCCGAGCAAGGCACCGATGACAGCTCCGCTGACCGGCGCGGCCCCGGGCGTGAAGCGGCAGGCTGCCGCCGCAAAAAGAGCGCCACGACTATGGTCACCGAGGAGCAGAGCCCATCGAGTCCGTCCGTGAAATTGACCCCGTTGTCCGTGCCGAGCACCACAAGAAACACAAAGGGCACAAACAAGGCGCCGAGCGGCAACATGAGTCCGGTCTCCGTGTTTCCCGTAAAGGGCACCAGAATTTCACTGTAAGCGCCGGACGCCAACAAGCGCCATGCAAGCACGCCGGTCGCAAGAAGCTGAAGCGCAAACTTCTGCCAGCCCTTTAAGCCCTCCGACTGCTTCCTCTTGATTTTGAGAAAGTCATCCAAAAAGCCGATGAAGCCGAAGGCCAGGGTGAACAAAAGAACCGGAAGCGTCTCCGGTGCTTTCTTCAGAAACGGCAGGCAAGCGAGCGCAATCGCAATGACAATCATGATGCCGCCCATGGTCGGGGTGCCGCTCTTCTTTAAATGTGACTGGGGTCCGTCGTCTCTGACCTGCTGGCCGAACTTCATGCGATGAAGCAGCGGGATCAGCAGCGGGCAGAGTGCCGCGCAGGCAAAAAATGCGATAAAAAGCGCCAATATGGTGTCAGTCAGCATGCGCCGTGCCTCCGGTTTCTCCGAGATTCATTCGTTTCTTTCACAGTATACCCTTGCCAAAAGCCTTGCGCAAGCCTAGCGCCTAGCGCTGTCGGCGCTTCGCGCGGCACTGCTTTCGGCCGCCGCGCTTGTCTCTGCGGCGCTTGTCTCCGCCGCAGCGCTCTCTGCGGCAGTGCTCTCCGCGGCAGCACCGCTCTCTGCGCTTCCGCCTTCCGCCGCCTCTTCTCTGCCCGAAGCGATGCCTTCATGGATGCCCTCGAGTAAGGGCGTGGCCTCCGCCGTCGGCGCCTCTCCCGGAAATACATTGAGGGAGGGCAGGATATCCGCCATGATGTTCTGGAACAACACCGATGCAAAGGTGCTGTGCGCCTGATCCTTCACGTGCGGCTGGTCGACAACGACATAGCAGAGCACCTGCGGATTGTTTGCGGGTGCATAGCCGCAGAAGGAAAGCAGGTAGTTTTTCTTGTTTCTGGGCCACTTCTCCGAGGTTCCGGTCTTTCCGGCAATTTCATAGCCCACAACCTCCGCGGCATCTCCGGTTCCGTGGTGACAACGCCGCGCAGCGCCTTGCGCAAGAAGAGCGAGGTCTCCTGCGAACAGGTCTCTCGCACCAGCTCGGCGCCGTAGTCTTTGATGACCGTGCCCTGTGAGTTCAGCACCTGCTTCACGACATGCGGCCGATAATAGGATCCGCCGTTGATCACCGAGGAAAAGGCCGCCGCAAGCTGTATCATATTGCAGCCGAAGCCCTGGCCGAAGCTATCGGTCGCGAGCTCGACCGGGCCGAGGCGCCGACGGTCCATGCCCTCCGGCGGATTCAACACGTGAATCTGCGACGAGGTATCCGGCTCACCCGGAAGATCGATGCCGCTGCTCACGCCGAAGCCGTAGAGATTCTGGGTCTTCTGAAAGTTCTCACGCCCGAGTTTCTGCGCGATGCGAACCAAGGCTACGTTACAGGACTGTTCGAGTGCTCCGGTCACGTCGACAACGCCGTGGCCGGTTCGCTTGTTGCAGTGAATGAGGGTTCCCTGCACATCGACTTCTCCGGTGCAGTTATAGGTCTCGTTCCCGTTGATCACGCCGTTTTCGAGCGCACCGGCAACCGTAAATATTTTCGCCGTGGAGCCGGGCTCAATGATGCTGCTCACGCAGAAATTATTCCAGAGTTTCTGCGTTGCCTCCTCGCTCGTCATCTGCTTCAGCGCGTTTACGCTGTAGTATTTCTGCAGATTGCCGGGGTCATTCAAATCGAAGGGGTGGTTGGTCGCAAGCGCCAGAATTTCGCCGTTGTTCGGATTCATCACGATGACGCCGATGTTTTCCGCACCGGTCGTCTCCATATACTCCTTGATGTGGCGCTCCACACTCTGCTGCACCTTGATGTCTATGGTGCTCACGACGGAATTTCCGTCCTGCGGTTCCCTGGTCACACTTTCGGTGTCACCGCTCGCGTCCATATAGCGATAGCGCAGTCCGTCCGTGCCGGAGAGCTGACTGTTATAATACTGCTCGATTCCGGTCACGCCGACTCGCCGGTCGTCGTAACTCCGGTAAAAGCCCAGCACATTGCAGGCAAGTTCGCCGTAGGGATAACTGCGCTCGTAATAGTCGTTCAGAGCATCGGCTCCGACCAAACCCTTGTAGCGTGTTTTTTGTTCCTCCGTAAACCCTTCGTAGCTCGGATCTTCTTTCTTTTTTTTCGCCTCGTAGTCCCCGAGCCGGTTGATGTGCTCCTTAAAATCCAAATAGCGAAGCCGGTCTTCCGGCGAGAGCGGCGCGCCGACCTTTAAGCTCTGGCTCGTTGAATTTTCCTCGATTTGTTTTCGGAGTTCATTTTCCGGAAGCCCGAAAAAATCGGTGAGCGCATTGACAGTACAGTCATAGTACTTGTCGCGATCCGCGGGACTCAGCAAGTCGCGCGGCGAAACGGTCATCTGGTAGCGCTTTTCGGTGGTCGTGAGATACGTGCCGTTCCGATCCAGAATGTCGCCGCGGCGGTACGGAATCTCTTTCGCCTTTCCCAGTTTTCTGCCGAGTACATACTGGCTCGCCGCCTTTTCGTTCTCTTGCTGCACTCTGTGAACATAGAAGCCGAGCAGCACGAAGGAGGCGGCGCTGAAAATAAGAAAGCCGATCAGCCTGGCTTTGAGCCCCCTGCCGACCGCGTAGCGCTCCGAGCTCGGTTTCCTAATCGGATTTTTTCGGGATGTTTTCATATTGCCTCACGTAGCCTTGTTCTACCCGTTTGTAATAGCGTATTTGATCCTGGCCGGGCTGCACCATACCGTAGCGGTTCACCGCCAAATCGCGGATGTGATCCAAATCCTCCTTGCGGTTGATTTCCACCTGCAGGGTGTCGTTGACTTCCCGCTGCGCTTCCAGCTTGCTCTGTGCCTCGTTGCGGGCGCGCTCTGCCTGTGCCACACGCTTTTCGCTCTTCAGATAAACGGAGCCCAGGAAGCCGAAAAAGCCGACCAGTACCGCGGCTGCAAGTATGCTGCCGAAGAACTTGCCCGCACTGCGCTTCGGTGCGGAAGCCGGGGCCGGCGTCCGCTTTTCGGCCGGCTTTCTGCCCCGCTTCGCGCTCGCCGCTCGCCTTCTGCGTTCTTCTCTCTCCGGCTCCGGCTGCCGCGCCGCGCTCCCGTAGTTATAGCCCGGCAGGCTGCCGCGCCGTTTGACGCTTCTCTTGTTATCCTCTCGATTCACAGCGCGCCTCCTCTCTCAAACACGCGGAGTTTTGCGCTCCGCGACCTCGGGTTCTCTTCCACTTCCTCCGCTGTCGGTACGATGGGTTTTCCGGTGATGACACGTCCGAGGCTCTTTTTTCCGCAGACACAGACCGGGAAATCCGGCGGGCAGGTACAGGGCGAGGCGCTGCGCCGAAAGCCCTCTTTTACGATTCTGTCTTCCAGCGAGTGGAAGGTAATGATGGAGAGGCGTCCGCCCGGCTTCAGACAGCGTATCATTTGATCCAGCGCCTCTTCGAGTACCGTGAGTTCGCCGTTCACCGCGATTCGAAGCGCCTGAAAGGTGCGCATCGCGGGATGTCCGCCCGTCTTCTGCAGTCGCATGGGAATCACGCTTTTAATCAGCGCGGCGAGTTCACCCGTGGTCTCGATCGGCTTTCTTTCGCGCTCGCGCACGATGCGGCGCGCAATCTGATTCGAAAAGCGGTCCTCCCCGTAGACGCGGATGATGCGGGCCAACTCCGCCTCACTCGCCTCGTTGACCAGTTCCGCAGCCGTTTCTCCCTGCCGCCGGTCCATGCGCATGTCGAGCGGGAGCATCCGCCATGAAACTGAAAGCCCCGCTCCGCGGTGTCCAGCTGATACGAGGAGACGCCGAGATCCAGGTAGATGCCGTCAACCTCGGAAATTCCCAATCCGAGGAGCACCGCAGGGATATTGACATAATTATCGCGCACGACGGTCACCCGATCGCCGAAGGGCGCAAGCCGCTCTCCGGCCGCGACTATGGCATCCGCATCCTGATCGATGCCGATCAAACGCCCCGCCGGGCCCAGTTTTTCCGCGACCAGAGAGGCATGTCCTCCTCCCCCGAGTGTCCCGTCCACATAAATGCCGTCCGGGTGAATTTGTAAACTATCGATGGTCTCCCGCGGGAGCACCGAGATATGCTGGAAATTCATAGGCTGTCCTTTTATTTCAAAACACATTCGCTTTGGAAAAATAATACCAAAACAGGCGCCGTTTTTCCATAGCTATGGCGTATTCCGTTATTTTTCCGCCTTGCGCGCCGCGCGCTTTCTCCCGTAAAAGAGGCAGAAAAGCGCGAGCAGCACACAGAGCCCCGCAAGCGCCTGCGAGACCGCAATGCCCGTACCGGGCAAGAGGAGAGAGTCTGTCCTGAGCCCTTCGATCCAGACTCTTCCGAGCCCGTAACCGCCGAGATAGAGAAAGAATATCTCGCCCTCAAAGCGCTTCTTGTCGCGGTATCGCAGCAGGAACAGTAAGAGGCCCAGGTTCCAGAGCGACTCATAGAGAAAGGTGGGGTGCACCTGGATATATTCGACCCCGTTGACGGTGACGAGATGCTGTAAGAGCGCCGCATCTATCATAATCGGGTTTACGACGGCGCGCTTAATTTGCATGGCAAACAGACTGTCCGTATAGCGCCCGAACGCCTCCGCATTGAAAAAATTACCCCAGCGTCCCAGAATTTGGCCGACCAATACACCGAGTATCAGAGAATCCGCGAGCATCAAAAAGTTCTTGTTCTTCCGTTTGCAGAAGACCGCGAGGCTCACAATGCCGCCGATTATGCCGCCGTAAATCGCAAGTCCTCCGGCTCTCAAATTCAGGATTTCGAGGAGATTTCCGCGGTAATTTTCCCACTGAAATCACATAATAGAGACGTGCGCCCATCACCCCGACAATGATGCCAAAGAGCGCAAAATCATATATCGTATCCTCTCCGATGCCGCGCCTTGCCGCATCCCGCGCGGCGAGCGTAATGCCGAGCAGCATGCCGATGCCGATGATGATGCCGTAGAAGGCAATCGAAAATCCGAATATCGTGATGTGATTTTGCAAGTGTCGAATCGTAATGCCGAGATGCACAAACCGTAAATCGTAAGCCATAATGATCCTTCCTTTCCGCTTTCCGACTCCGAGCATAACAAAAAGCGCCGCCGCTTTCCACGCAAATCTTCCTTGAGAGCACTGCGCCTCTCTGTTACAATGAAGCCCAAACGCACACTGTTCTCTCGCGGACAGTCATCGGAAAACAGTCAAAGGAGACTCCCAATTTATGAAACTCGGTATCGTAGGACTTCCGAATGTCGGAAAAAGTACGCTTTTTAACTCATTGACCAAGGCGGGCGCACAGGCCGCGAACTATCCTTTCTGCACCATCGACCCGAATGTCGGCGTGGTCGCAGTCCCGGATGCCCGCTTAAAAACCCTCGGCGAAATGCACCACTCCAAAAAGGTGACGCCCGCAGTCATCGAATTTGTCGACATCGCGGGACTTGTGCGCGGTGCCAGCAAAGGCGAAGGCCTCGGCAACCAGTTCCTCGCCAATATACGCGAGTGCGACGCAATTGTCCATGTGGTGCGCTGCTTTGAGGACGAAACGTGATTCACGTGGACGGTTCCGTGGACCCGGTGCGGGACATCGAGACCATTAACCTGGAGCTCATTTTTGCGGATCTCGAAGTGCTGGAACGCCGCATTGCGAAGACCCAGAAATCCGCAAACAACGACAAGAGCCTAAAGAAGGAGCTCGAAATTCTGAAGGAGCTGAAGACCCTGCTCGAGGACGGAAAGCCCGCCTCCGCCTACGAAACGGAGGACAACGACAGCGCAAGCTTTGTCGCCTCTCTCTGCCTTCTGACCGCAAAGCCCGTGATTTATGCGGCCAATGTGAAGGAGGAGGATCTCGCGGACGACGGCGCCTCCAACCCGCATGTCGCAGCGGTTCGGGACTATGCCGCGGCACATCGGAGCAAGGTGTTCTGTGTCTCCGCCCAGATTGAAGAAGAGATTTCCGCCCTAGACGAGAGCGAAAAGGCCGACTACCTCGAGGCCCTCGGCATCTCCGCTTCCGGTCTTGACAAGCTGATTGCCGCGAGCTACGAGCTCCTGGGCCTCATCAGCTTCCTGACGACGGGCGAGGACGAGACCCGCGCCTGGACCATCAAAAAGGGATCCAAGGCGCCGCAGGCGGCCGGTAAAATTCACACCGACTTCGAGCGCGGCTTTATTCGCGCGGAGGTCATCTCCTACGACGATTTGTGAGCTGCGGTTCCTCGAATGCCGCAAAAGAAAAGGGACTCATGCGTCTCGAAGGCAAGGAGTATATTGTGAGGGACGGCGATGTCATCCTGTTCCGCTTTAACGTCTGATTATCGGTCGACAAAAGCCCCGGTACCGTAAGGTACCGGGGCTTTTGTCTTTTGTTCAGTGAATCCAGTCCGTACCGGGCGTCATGTTTCCGCCGGTATTCGGGTCGTACCACCACTCGCCCGTGCTCGGATAGAGGGGCGAAGGATAGGTCGTATCGGGCGGCGGAACATCCGTCGGAATGTTCGGCGGAAGATCGGGTTGGGTATCCCAAGCCGTCTCCGTTTCCGTCTCCGTGGGTTCGCTCGACGCAGCGGACTCGCTCGGTGCCGTACTCTCCCGGCTGCTCTCCGCAGTCGTTTCCGGCTTGCTGAACTCGCTCGTCTCCGCGGCCGTTTCCGGCTTGCTCTCCGGTACGCTCTCCTTTGTCTCGGCCGGCAGAGTATCCGTCGGCGAAGTCTCGTTCCGACCGCCGCTGCCGCCGTGTCCTCTTCCGCTTCCGGGCTTCGTGATGCGACGCACCGTCTGCCGCTCGCTCTCGCGCGTTGCGCTGCTCTCTTCGCTGCTGCTCTCGCCCTCCGTGCTCGCCGCCGCACTTTCCTCCGGCTTCGGACGGCTCTCGGCGGTCTGCTGTGTTGTCGCCGCCGCGCTCGTGCGCCGCACGGACGCACTTGTCTCGCGCCGTCTGACAGCGCTTGTCTCTGTCTTTTCCGTGCGCCGCTGTATTTCCGTTGCCTGTGTGCTTTCTGCCGCACTGCTGCTCTCTGCGACAGCCGTGCTTCTTGCCACCGTGCGACTCTCCGCAATTCGAAGCTTCGTCTCGTTCGCGGCTCTGGTCGTAAACACCAGGGACATATCCTGCGTCGACTCCGTTTTATCGCTCTCGGTCAGCCGTATCTGTGTCGGATAGCGAAGGCGCAGCCGGCACTGCAGTTCCAGGCTGTTGCCGGAACTGCCGAGCGCTTCCGCCTGAAAACGGGTCGTATAGCGGTACTCCACTTCGACGCCGTCACCGGAAACGCCTGTCTCGCCGAGTTTTTTGAGACTTGTCAGCTCTGTGCGCTCCACGGTCTTCTCCTCCGGAAACTGCGTGGAAAATGCCGCATTCTCCGGGGTCAGATACAGATTGGCCGTAAACTTTCCGTCCTCTCTCTCCTCGACGCTGCGGAAGAGAAGACAGGCGAGCGGCTTTTTGAATTCCGGCAGGCCCGCATCATACTGATAGCGCATGCCGCCGATTGCAAGGGCCGGCTGCCCGCTCTTTAAGCGCATGGACTCGCCGTCTCCGCTTAAATTGGGCTGCTCGAGGCGCACGGCGCTGCCGTTCGCACGGAGCGGATAGGACAGGCGCAGATACACGCCCTTTTCCAGCGCATCCGCGGGGATTGCGTCCCTGAGACTCAAATCCACCCGCCGGCCGTTCTGACTCCGGTTCACATCGACCGCAAAACTCTGCAGCGACTCGCCCTGTTTGCTGACGAGCTCCGCCGTATAGCGCTCTTCTCCGGTCTGCTGCGTTCCTTGGTTGTTCTCCACGGCCATCAGCACCAAGCGTGACCTGTCCGACCCCCTTATATATTGTTTTCCGATTCCCCAAACGCACAAGACAAGCGCCGCTCCGGCAATCCAGAGCCGGGCCTGCTTGAGCACTCCGATTATTTTCATGAACTCACCATATCATCTAAGTTAATATTATGTCTACGCTATACTATGACAGAGAATCCGGAAAAAAACGCCAGCATTTTAGAAGAATT
>BNJU01005011.1_pt1 | contig 154687 bp, 166 predicted proteins | sample 8539281 | NCBI WGS metagenome assembly BNJU01 (sample SAMD00202456, study PRJDB9452) | human saliva metagenome | isolation source: human saliva | place: Japan
GAACACAGAGTTTGTCGTAAAGCATGAGGCGGCAGCCATCTACACCCAGTTTTATTGATGAGATACACCGCGAGAAATGTCATTATATCCAAAACCGATATTGTCACAACCGGTCTGTCTCTGATTGAACTCATATCGACTGGTCTGCGACGGTACCCCACCGCGCCCACGGCAAAAAAACGCCAGCCTGAGTCTGTGACCGACGCCCACCACAGACGGCCTGCGCACCGCGCACGGTCAATGACGTCTCTGAAAGACCAGGTCTGCACCCGCCTGAACTGGTTCACGTGACCGCAGACACGACATTCACCTGCGAACCGTCCCACAGCCATCTGCCTGGCCTGCCTGCATCACAGAACGTCGATTGCAGCGAGCGATTGGTCTGGATTGAAAGACAACAAACAAAAGAAGACACTATGAACATGATGATTGGTGACTTTAGAACAGCGACAATTGCAGCTTGTTGCGCGGAGTTTGTCTCCACCAATCCATTCCCCATAGCGAAAGTTTTAAAGCCCACCGCACAGGTTTCAGCCCCACACCGCCACATCAGTCCGTCCGGACAACGGAGCCTGCGGACGGCCGCATGTCAACGAGACGGGCGAACCAGCCACCATTGACAGCGAAATGCAGTCACCACAGGCACCCGAGGCCCGCCCATTATCTTCTGCAGACGGAATTGAGGTGAGCCGCGGTCCTGTCGGTCAGTCAGGCCGCCACCAGTGAACTGAGTCCAACCAAAACAGATCTTCCGAACCAGAGCCTGCTCACCCAGTGAACAACATCCACGAAAGAAGACCTCAGCATGGTCGGCCACACCAAACACCATCAAAGTGACCACCCCAGCACACTGCTTTGAGTTAAATACAACGATTATTCCTGACAGTCTGTTATCCGGTGCCAGCCAGTTATGAATCACGAGAAAAAATATCGAACCGGCGTAGAACCGACTACACCTGAGGTCAGCGAAAAGACGCCTTGTCGACGTAGCGACGGTTCACAAACAAAGACCTGAACGGAAGAAATCTGAACCCTGTTGTGAACAGCCGAAACAGCAACCGTGACCACCTGCGCACCAAAATGGCAAACTGGCAGCACCGACAGGACCCAACAACAGGAGCCAACCCAGCCAGCAAACCCAACAGCTGCGGCGCGCAGCGATCGACGACGGCGATACCGCAAACATCAACGGAACAACACTGCAGCCTGATACCATCCACATTGTAACGGATAGATGGAAAATCACAACCACTGAGTGACACCAGAACCTCACACCATTAAACGATCACACACCACACGCACAAACACCCCACCACACCATGCTCATTACCAAGATTCCAACAGCCAGCGAGCAGTCTCACACCAGATCATCATTTTCCCGAACAGCGAGGCCAGACGAGAAGCGACGATATTCTCTGGAATCAGGCCGAGATTCGACAGTCCCCTGTAAACATATCCAAACACCTTCCCCATCTGACACCTGAATTGAACATGATTTTGGCCACCGGTGTAACCGGACAGAACATCTGGTGCAACGCCTGACCAGCCCCACCACGACGGCACGATGACGGCCGCGACCACTGCGGGTTCAAACCCGCCCCAGCACGACGACCTCACCCACAAACGCACATCAGCCTGCGCCGCAGCCCCACAACGTTGCCTGTCACACAGATCAGCCACTGCCCCAGATTTGCTCAATCACATGATCTGTCCTGCCTGTCTGAGACCCCAGCTGACTGCAATCTCAACGTCATAAACGCAATCCCACCAGCAGTAATCGACCATCCCACCAGCACAAAATTAGCCGACTGTGCCAGTCTGACCCCAGCCAGACTGACTCCACTGGGTTGAAAATCATACGCAGTCAGACGAACGAACAGACGCATAACACCAGAGGAACAGGCGGAACAGAAGTCACCATTTTATTTTGCAAAATGCATATCGATTTCGTTCCGATCGCCGGCAGCGTCTGAAAGCCAGCGCCGCTGAGGGTGTTGCGTTATTCAAAAACCGGAGAAGAAACCAAAACCGCAATGCGCCGATCGTCCGGAGTCATCAACAAAGACTGCGCGCGAGATACCCAGGCGAGCCCCTGCAGCGATAACAGACTGCACCATCCGGTTGGCCCCATCAGGCCTCAGTGACGGCGCACTGTCAGATGACAGCCGTGCCTGAACTGAACTGATCCGCCCTTGATGATACCAGAAATGAAAGCCACCATTTAGTGACGCACGCGCCAGGCACATTTGCCAGCATCGCCTGTCTCGCGATCACAGGTGCTCAAAGAGGTTGTCAGTAAGAAACACCACTTCGTTGAGACAAAGTGAACACTGTCATTGCTGACTCACTGCTGAAAATCGTCTGAAGAACCAACAGTCTTGCCCAGCCCCGCGCCAGCTTATCGTGGCCCTGACTTAATCGATGAACAAACTGAATTACACTTTGTTTCTCATAAAATTATTTCAAACCGATATCCGGTTATATGACAACAACTGAGTGAACCACGGTCACATTGAGCCAGCACGCCTGGCGGTGAAACCATCACCGCCGCACACCACTGCACACCGAAGAGGCTGGTCAGCGATGCCAACCGACCTGACTGCTGACTCAGTTCATCGTTCCAACACATCCTCATATGCCCGACCAGCATCTCTGAATCACGATCACGATTTCACTGTGTTCTCCACTGTCTGCAGCCTGACTGTTGTAAACACACTAGTGAAAATCAGCCAGCCCCTTGACATCAGATATCCGCACTGCCTGACACTGAGTGGCTCAGCCGACCCATATCGCTCACACCATCCTATTAGTTGATTTTGTGTCACTGGCGTGAGCGGTTGAGAGGTGATGTGATCATTGCGTTGCCGATATGATGCTTTGTTCCGTCATTTTTGCCGCGTTTTGAAAATCGAGAAAACAACATGATTTTGATTGTCATTGACGATACTGACGCTTGACATTTGTAAGTATTACAGCCTCATCAGCCAGGTTCATTCACCGTACATCTATATCAGTTGTTGGGCAGAGGCGCGATAATCCTGCGACATCACCGCTGCTACCAGAATATGTTTCGGACGATGTAGATATGGTTTTAGTTATGAGTGTCAATCCCGGATTTGATAGTCAAAAATTATTCTCAGTCATTAGATAAATTAAAAATTAAACAAATGATTGATGCAAAAAATTTAATGTAGACCCAAGGGATTTGGCGGTGTGAGTGTGACAATACACCATGATATTGCACAGTGAGCGAAATATCAGAAGGCGGATTCACATTTTCGGAAAAGACAATATTCAAAAAAATCGGCATCAGATTTGAGATATCTGAAAGAACAATCTTGAAGAACAGGAGAGCAAATTAAAAAATGAGCCTTAGGAAAGAGAGTACTTTTGCCTGATAATGAAATGTCTCTATTAATTTCGAAAAGAGAAACCAAAGAGAAAATAAAATTTCGTTGGCTTTTCAGTGTGTCTCGGTTTTAGGGCACATTATCTCATTCTCTCGAGATATATCATTTGATTGATATCCTCGATTTACAGCATAATATAACAAAACCTAAATTTGCAATACCAGTGATCCAATCTACTTCCCCGTGAAAACTGGAATACCAGTTGCATGATAAATACCTTGTTCTTAAACAAATATCGTATCGTAAGCTCACTATCCGTAAAATCTTTTTCCGGTGGAAATCTTATTCAACTTGTCTTTCCTCGTAGTATCTAATGTATCTTCACAAATTGAATCCAAACTCCAATAATAACATCAGGCAACAATCATATTCTTTTCAGAAAATCTGCAGCATCTGCGCAGCAGATAGAATTCATATCAAAGTGATTTAACTGAGTTAAACAATAAACTCTTTATCTTGCAAACATTCGTTCCATAGTATAGCTGCTCGCTTTCCTAAAAGGCTCATAATTTGCTCTCCTGTCTCTTCAAGATTGTTCTGCATGAATATCTCAAATCTGATACGATTTTTGAATATTGTCTTTTCCGAAAAATGGCAGATCCGGCAACTACGATATTCGCTCCTGCTGTTGCTATTATCATGAATATTGTCCACACTCTCACCTCGCCGTCCACTTTGGATGTCTACATATTAAATTCTTGCATCAACCACTTGTTTTAATTTCTTTAATTTTATCCAATGACTGGAGGAATAAATTTCTTGACCCTCCAAATCCGGGATTGACACACTCATAACTAAAACCATATCTACATCGTCCAAAACATATTCCTCCCATCAGCGTGGTGATGTTTCTGATTAATCGCTACATCCCGCTTTACAAACTCCAACCTTTGATATGGTGAATGGTACGCTGAGATGAACACAAGCTTCGCTGAATGATTGTCCAATGATATATCAGCTCCCTGCTTTTACAAAATTCTGCATACAAATCAGGCTGGTCTCAATCATCAAATGACAATCAAGTCATATTTGATCTCAGTTTTTCAAAAACAACTGGCTCCAAAAGTGATATTTGGGAACAAAAATGTCCATCCATTACATCAATATGCAAGTATTCACATCCTGCACTCTCAACGCTTTCTACACTTTCTGCCAATTGGACTGAAATCAGCTGGAAAGTATAGATGGTGCTAACGTTTATCATGGTAACGACTACCCTTATCTCTATGACATAAAACACACGATCTTATTTCCAAATTTTTCGCCTCCGGTGCTCTTTTTATCTCTTCCAACAATTGCAGATAACTCTGATATCTCTAAAGAAATTTCCCTTTTGTTTTTCACTGCATTAACGACACAATGCATCCGGCTCTTTATAGTGTAGACAAGCATTAGAGAACTGATACTTAAATTCGTAATCATGAAATTCTAAAAGTACCTAACTAGTATAAGGAGATATGATGACTGACAATGAACTAAATCCCGGAGTATCAGCAATCCACGTAATCAGTTCCTATCCTCATCAACCTCAACACATGTCTGTGTTGTGTATGTCTTCCTTCCGATTTTACGACTGATGAATTTGTCTTTATATTAGCACTGGGCTTAACGTGTTGATAAAAGAACTCCTGCACGAAGTTGTCCTGCTACTCACTGTAATATGACTTTTTAGAGTATTCTTGAGTTCCTCCAAATTTTATTATCATAAGTACTGATAGAAATAACCGGACATCCGACTATAAATATCTAATAATTTTTGCAATCTTGTCCCATCATCCAAATCTGCTTTAGAAAACACAAGTGTATTTTCAAGTTTTGTTCTTGAGCTTAAAAACAATAAATCGACTCGATTAATGATAAACTCGGATTCCAGATTTTGATAGAGAAGAACAATAGCAGGAGTGACATTAGCAACTGAAGGGACGAATTATAGGGAGATATTAGTTCTTGGAATGATCAACTATTCTTCTTTCGCACTAAGATCTGTAATACCAATGTTTACTTTTATCTCCAACATAGTAGAGATTGCTTTTATTTTAAACAACTCTTCTCAGCTTTGCCAGAGAAACAACACACCTTCCTCTGTATCCACCGAATAAAAGGACGATATTGCTTTGGTAATAACGCCCTCTAACATAAAAATACTTTGTCCTTTCTAAATGATGTTAAAACTGATTTCTGTAGTATCACATTCTGAATCAATCAATTTCAAACTTTTTGTTTCTCCTTGTGTTTGCCTTCTACATCTACCGGATAATCACGCCATCCCACTTTCTGAGACTGTCACATTTTTATTAAAAATTATCTTGGATGAATTTCTGATCTGTTATCTTTACAGAAACCACTTCTATTATCTCGCGGCAAAGTAACCACAATGTTATTGTTTCTCGGACGATCATACCTATTTACAACAATATGCACTGTTGTTGATTTTGGTTTTGCTTGTTCTCCTCTTCCGGCTTTCCTTGAGATAACACAACACCTCAGGTTGTTCTTTATCTTCTTTGTAGCTTTTCAGACACCCTTGAACAAAGAAAGAATTCCTTTAGCTTCAGACGCTATCTTTTGCCAATCATATTCGAAACTGGAACTGAAGATCATTTGCATTTTTACTCACAAAATAATTTGGCCTCCTAATTCCTACTTCTGTTCCTTCTGGAAGGTTGCTGCTAAAATTCTATTTGTAGGTTCCTGTACTTGGGAATAAATTTGCTTTTAAATTGTACTTCCAACATACTCTTTTCCACTTCCAGTAAAATCCCGTCCTGCCAAAAGTTTTCAAAGTCAATTTCTTTTGAAGAATCAGCTAAACTACATTTTACAATCGCACCTTTTGGAACTTTAATTCCCCCATTGTGGGTTAGTACTTTCATACTCCGCCCGCTCTCATATGTGTGTATTAGGTCTCTGTTTTACAACATTGCTGGTAATCCCGCTCTCAAGAGTCTCTCTTGCCCTTGCTCAGACAAACCTATAATATGAGGAACCGGAATCGTATCTTTGATAGGATTGAACAAAATCCTCTCACAGATACAATACCCAGCCAGTCCTATTGCTGCTATAATAGCAAGCAACGTTACAATAGAAGGTCATCTGCCTCATAACAGCGTTAAACCTATTATCATCTTTGATGGTATTGCATTTTGATAAAATCATCACTGTAAAAGTAGAACTAGTGCAATAATCACTTCTCTTCATCATATGAATACCTGTGCACTTTTTACCATCTTGTAGGCAGAAATATCTTTAATCAAACCTCAAGCGTTGCACCGGACTATCAGTTTATCCGGATGAGCTACTTTCAAAATCATACTCTGTAATTCCAAAAGGAACATCATCAGATTCTAAGAAGGTAATATTATTTTTGAATATAGTCGTGAGCAATATTAACAGGGCGTCTCCGTCAAAAGTGGAAGTCTTCCTGTCACCATTTGGTTAGCATAATGATTCTAGAGAATATAAATGCGTCTTTCCTGTCTACAAACCCTCCGCGCGCTTCTTGTTCAGGAGAAAAATAATGAACAGAACCCATGATTGCAATTCCGGATGCCGTAATCGTAGAACCGCTTTCACTGCTGCTTTCTGCAATCCTGTCAAAATCTCCAACCTCACCACGCCTTTTGTAGTAAGCATAATATTTTGTGCCGAATACCCTGTGAACAATATGCGCTTCTTCTAATGCTTATCGCAATCTGTTTTGGAGATCATGAACTTGTTCAACAGAAAATTTCTGGTTGTGCTTTCAATAGTTGCTTTCAAATTTTTCCTTGCCTACATACTACCTATTACAATATATGAGATGTCTTTCATCTTGCCCCACATCAAACACTACATTAATAATATTTCCGTTATTTAATCCTGTGCAAACTGAGAGTGCTCTATTTTGAATTCTAACTCACTCATCATCATTGGAATATTTCTGTTTTAACACTTTACCGCAAAACAATCGATTTAAAACTAAGGACACTTAGCTTTATAGACAAATAGACATCCTGCCCTCGCCTATCTAGCTATTTCACATATCTATTTCTAAAATTTTTCCTATCAATTTCCACTTACCCTCTCTTTGAAACTAATTTATTTTAAAGATACACCAAAATGATAGAAATATTGCTCATATCCACCCTTTGTTTTGGCTTTCCTTTATCAGCTGTGTCTACAACAAAAGAAGGATGTATATTTCCTATCCAAGATCCTTTTATTTCAAAATCTTTTAACATATTAGTTAAACCGTCACTGCACATCAACAAAACATCTCCTTTATTTCAAAATTATAAAAATCACTTTCTACACCGGACTCTGTCTGATGGCTCTTGGTAACTGAGTAGTCTCATGATTTCGCGCTTTCTTCTACTGGAAATAACTCCCAACTTGACCACCTCCCTTGAACATAGAACTATCATTTGTAACTTGCTCAAAGAATTGTCGCAACACAGATGCTTTCCGCCATCTCCAATATTCGCAATTACGACAAATTCCTTTGTGAGATAAGATAACACAAGAGTTGTGCCCATTCCATGCTGGTCTTCTTTCAACGATTCTTTGTTTACCCTTTCATTTGAAAAACACAGCTCTATAAACTCCTGAATTTTCGGAAGATCTGTTTTGATGAAGATTAGAGATACTTTCCTGTGCCAAGTTGAAAATATTCCCACTAACTGACTCTACGGCAAGTTCACTATCGCAACTTCTCCCTTGTTATGACCCTCCCATTCCATCTGGCAAGAAGGAATAAACGAGCATTTTCTAGATACTCTCTAAATCCTTTTAGTGTAATCTCTCATTCATTTCTCTTACATTTCCTTTTATCGCCTCAATAAACTATACTCAAAATGATTCACCTTCATCCTTGATTAATGACATCTCTGCGCAGCTGTCCGCAAGCTCCGTAATATCCGAACCCAATTCTCTTCGAACTGTGGGTGGGCTATTGTGATAATTTAAATTGTAAAAACTTTTGTGAAAAGCCCTGTACCTTTTGTAAATCAGGCTTGGGAAACTCCTTTATGGGATTAATAGAATAAGATTGGATTAGAGATAAACCCTTTAATACTGCTTTCCTCACTTTATGCGCTTCTTCTAAAGCAACCCTGGTCACTACCCTCAATCAATGCATATTCATAAGTAACTCTTCTTTTTGTAACATTTGCATAATGCTTTCTCTAAGCCCAATCAATTTCTTCAATGTCACACACTTTGCAATCGGTATAATTCTTTCTCTCTTTATTTTGTTCTTACTTGATGCAAAGCGAAATTGCCAAATTGATTGGAATTCTAACTTCTCCATTTCCTTCATCTTGGGAACGAGACGCGGCAGGATATAGTGATATGTCGATATCCTATCTGCAATCCATCAAATCTTCAAGGAACCAATCTCACTTAACCAGGTTATCGCAGTTATCAAACGGCCTCCTGAACCCATGCTACATTGATGTGCAATTCTTCTCGCAAGTCTTTTTGAACGGTAATCATTTGACCGATGATTTCCACCCGGTAAGATTTCACTGAAACCGTCTCACCGTGGAAGGCCATCAAACTTACATCCCATCTTCTACATCCCACCTGTGTAGATAAACAAATAGTAGGTCCGTTTTTGTATATCATTGAAACGGTTTCGATTAAACTACTACTCACCTAATCTCAATCAAATACTTCGAGTTCCATCCAAGTTAGATTCCAGTTTATGATAAATAACTGCTTTACAGATATAGCAACGTTCTTTTAATTTTTCTATCTTTTGGAAAGTGTGTACATCTCCATCATATGAAGAAACCTCATGGCTATTATAGGATTTGCTTTTGCACGGTATCACCTCAAATTCAACACCGCTTCTTCCTACTTCATAATACTCCATGCTTCTTAAATCAAACTACACATATCATCAAACTCCTACTGTATTCTCTTTAATTTACTGATAAAAACTGTCCCACTGGACCCCTATCTGCAGCAATAACTCATCTATTCCATATACCTTCCCTGAGGGTGGGAAATGTCACATCATCTTACAGGTGTAAATTAGTGGAGTTGATAGAGAAATGATGAATCATCTGATTCTCTTTCTCTATTCAAAGTACATGCTACTATAAATAAGAATTCCATCTACATATTGTGAAGCATTATCTAAAATCTGAATAGGATACAATGATTTAAACTCTACTCCCTGTTTATATCTGATTTGCAGGCTTTCTTCTAATAACTCCTAATCCGGAACACGGAAACATCTACTAACACACGATCGAACATTTCCTCCCAATCTCTCTTGAAATTCACAAGCATCTATATCTGAAAGTTTGATATTATCTAAACACAACTCCTCTTTGCACCTTGAGAAATCATGTTTAGCTGATGAATTCTTGCCGTTAGAAAAACAACGCCCCTTTTCCCTGATTATTTCTGCAATTGTTGTTGTTTTCCTCCCGGAGCAGCACACAATATCCAATATTTTTCTCCGGTTTTAGGAGAAAGTGCTTTTATGCAACAAACGGAACTGATGTCTCGAAATCGTAAAACATCCCTTTATATTCATCAATTCCATTGAAATGTTTTGTTTGTACATATTATCAAACTCCCACCACTTTCTCTGTACCGACTCCTAAAGAACATAGTTCCTTTCCTTAATCTGTCTGCTGCAACTTTATTCATATTCACCTAAGATAGATTGCAGGGTGTTGGTGATAAGGCATATAGACCGTCCTCTGCTTTTTCTAAACTTGTATTGATTTACTTCCAACAACCTGATATCCACCTCACGTACTGAATATTCAATACTGAGCTCTCCAGGTGGCAAAAGAGAATGTCGAAAGAGTTCGAACTCTTAAAATATTCCTCAAAATTCCATTACAAAAGAAGGAATTCTGTACTATGGCACACCACCTTTGCCAAATTAACCATTTCATTTACTACGGCAAAATTCTTGAACCCCATCCATATAGTGAATCTGATACAAAGACACCTAAAATAGGTCAACACTTCCTTGAAAAGCTGCACACTACTTTAACATTTGAAAACTTATCAATCGACATAATCTACTAATATTTTCCAAGGTTCCATAAACCAATTCTGGTGTAAAACCCTCATTCCTATCTAGTAATCTGTATTTTTGGATGGATTGGGAAAATACATAAACTGAACAAACACTTCATGTGCTCACTGCATACACTATCGTCTAACTTTTCTAAACGGAAGGCACAGCGTTATCTAAGGATTGTTTTTCAATAGGATTTTCTGAAAGCGTGATAAACATCATATTTTAGTACTATGATACCATAACAACATCCTTATTCGTTAACAATGTAAAAACAAGCGTATCTCCAATGGTTATTTTACATTGTTAAAAACTGTACATCTTTCATAAAACAGAAACAAATATTCAAAATGTTCCGATATAAAGTGAACTCTTGTGAGCACTCAATCCTAGACTCGGACCTGATTCTCGGACTCTTTACTCATCTGTGTTTTTCTTCCGATTTTGCACTCACTAAACTTGCTGCGATATCCCCTGTAGCATCTTATCGTGGTAAACGCCATGTCTAACAATCGATAAAATGCTGCAATCGGACCCATCAAGTCAAAACGGCAATCCTGAACTGACAAAAAGATGCACCTAAAATAGTGCCTCCTCGGAATTCCGGGGCTCTATATTAATTAGTGTAGTAATAATAACAAAATACACGATTTGTTCAAAAGAAAATGTAATGCTTAAAACTTGATACGAATACCGCCAAACAACAAAAGAGTTACCCACTACATATTGATTGTACAACCCTAACGGAAGAACAAAATTACTGATTTCTTCAGACAGATATTCTTCTTTACTTATTTTTAATGATGTCGGTAATGCAGCGGCAGAACTTGTAGTAAGACAATGTCACTAACCATATTTCAACAAACCTGATATGAATCTTTTCAAAGAAATCTTATAAACTAATGTTGGAACAAGCATAACGACGATAAATACTGCAATACACGTGCGGTATGCTGTCAAAATATACTTGCTCAATGCTGTGAAAATTCCTTCTCCATACTCCGCGATAGAATATGCCATCAAAGCAGCCACTCCAAGCGGAGAAGTTTCCATAACATAATCCAAAATCTTAAAAAACACTGACGAAAAACTCTGCAAATCTCTCCTATTTCTGCGATTCTTTTCTATAGAAACGGATGCAATCGCAAACAATGCCGAGGATGACCGATAAAATATTTTTGCCATAGCATCTATAATATTACTCGGAACAATATTGGATCAGCACAGAAGGCGTTGTCACTTTCTCCAGTGTATGTCGGTGTACTTTCCAATGTCAAGTTGTAACCAGGTTGAATTGCATAAGCAACTAATAACGAAACAGCAGATGATGCCAAAAACATGAATACAAACAGAAAAATCGTCTTAAAGCCAATTCTTTTAAACTCTCTTCATCTCCTAAATTTAAGATTTCGGTTGTTACAGAGATAGTAATAGAACTATCATCATCTTGATTGAAATTTAATAAATATCTCCAAAAATTTCAAATTTTTAGATAGAACAGGATACCCGTGAAAATTCCAAGAAAAACCATAGCTATTCGAAAATATAAATTTTCTCAAAACAAACTACTACATAAAACATAATTTCCTTTCTGTTTCCAAAATATAATGATACCCTCACTGAACATCATACTAGTTCTATTACAATTATGTCAATTCTTTTGAATCATATTTTACATTGCAGATAGCAACTCAAAATGTTAGTTCTTCTGATTTGCTATTTATATCTTCTCGTCTTTTTCTTTATATTGAGATAGTAATTTATACTAATTCTTTTCGATATAAGATTGAATTTAATGAATACTAAAGCACTAAGCTCAATCCTGACACGACACATTTTTGTAATTGGAATTGCTATCTTTAAGCTGACATGTCCAACCTAATCCTATGATAATAATAGTTGCTAATAAAAATATTTTTGATTCATTTGAACTTTTTATCTTTTATATTTTTAAATCCAATGTATGCAAATCATTGAAAATAACATCAAAGAAATTCTCTCCCATAACCGGTACAGAATACTCCTCAACACTCACCTACTTTTCCGATAGTTCCTAAAAGAACAGCAAACACAGTACAATTCTCAGTATTCGGGATCATAATTTTGGTAATTGCTAATACTCCTGTATTTTCACCGTAAGTAGGTTTGCAGGTCCACTCCCAACAAACCCGCACATATTGTCGCAAGTCCATCTCCAAGTGTATGTGATTCAATCCGACCTTCTATGAAGTTTTCCTCACAACAGCGCCATTGGTTGTAATATCTCCAATGTTCCATAAAACAGCTAATACAACAGGAACTATGATTAAAATAGGCACCTAAAATCAAATTTAGGAAAAGCAAAATTGGCACTTGAATCGAAGAAGAACTCGTAATGATATTGCTGTCACATGAATGGTCAGATAATAGATATCCTCATCGCCACCGCGATAATAATTGCAAGCTGTCTTACCTTCCTAAATTTCTGCAATTCCTAAATGCAGTCGCCAGCAATAAAAGCTACTAAAAATGATTAGACGCTATTCCAAGCTGTAGGGATTAAATTAAATCCAATCACTATAATCATTGACCAATTGACTTTGAGGTGGATGCAATCCGCACTGATTTTCTTTTACAACGAAAAGATACATTACATAACATAACCCGGATACAGCTAATCCTTGAGCATATCTCAAATCTCCAAACTGTTCTCCTCTACAACAATGACAGGAATAAATGCAGATGATGAACCTAAAAACAGGAACTTTCTTTTTGCACAAGATGAAAAATCAAAGTTCCAATCCTCTGCACAAACTAATGCAACAGAAATATCTAATCCGGTTAAAATGGGAATCCAATACTGTTGCTCCAAACATATAATCAAGTCTATACAATTGCAGTAATAATTTTTTGTGTCGAGTTGTATCTTTGAATGATATCCGATTCCAACTGTTTCTGCTACTTTTACTGTCTATCTATAAGAACCTCCATTATTCTCTAAAATAAACACTCCTGTTTCTCTCATCCATCTTCCAAATATACTTTACAATTTCTTCTTTTGAGGTAGTGAGTTTTTCCAATATAATCTGCTCTGAATTGGTAATTCTCGATGTCCTCATCTCATCAAAACGGATGCTGTGTATCGCCTTAGGTCGCTTCTATATCTATTCAATGCATCCATAGCTGCTCGAACTGTTCTTCCGTAAAGTACATCATCCACCAAAACAACTTTTTCCATACATCTAATTTAGAAATAGTATTTTCAATGTTTTACTACTTTCTTTTCTTTGATATCATCTCTATAATTGGTAATGTCAATTCCACTAACTCGATACTTCATATTCTCTATTTCAAATATCTTTTGCTATTTTTCTGCAAAGCGGAATCCTCTAGATGGAATTCCGATAATAACAATATCAGTTGCACCTTTATCTAATATTTCGTGATTAATTCCAGCTCTTCCATGGAGTTTTTGATCCATAATCATAGCTCTCTCTCAACATTATCAATCTCCTCCTTCTTACTTTGCAACAAAAAGCTTTCTGCACAAAAGATACAGAAAAGCTCAATCTCACAAACTTGTAAAACTTACCTTTTGTGTATCTCGTACATCAAATTAAAGGAATCTTGTTTTAACATTATATTCATTCTTCTTAAAGTAAGCAATATATTTATGGATAAAACATACGATATTCTTAATTAGTCAAGATATGTTACACTTTGAGAAAATACTCGAGATACTATTTCATTAGACTTTTGAAATTAAGACTGGTCTTAGCTGTGCTAGTATATCTTTCAGTATGCTTTTGACAGCTGTTTTCAACTCTTTTTCACTTCTAAATATTTTTCTACCATAGAGTATTTTTCCCATCTTCTCTATGACTACGTTCTACTTTTTCCATTTTTGCCGTGGTGAATATGGTCTTGTTCTTTTTACTCTTCATTCCAAATACTCAGCAACTAATTGAAATCTTGTTTTCTATTGGTCTTTTTCTGCGTCATTTACGAATTCATATCCATTATCTACTTGTATTGTATTTATCTTTAAACCTATATTCTTTTCTAATTCAAGTAAATATTTGCTTTTCATAGGTGCTTTTCTTTTGACTCATTTTAAGCACCCTTTTTCTGCTATATTCATCTATTGCTGTTATTTGATAATATCTCATCTCCATAGCTTGAAATCTTACGCATTCTTCCGGCACATATTTGATATCTACCTGTACTTATCGCAGGATATCTGCCATCCATTCTTTCATACTTTGTGTAGCTTTTACGGATGTATTTTCGATTTATATAACCCCTCTTCGTATTTTGTTTACACATACTTCCAAAACTTCTTGTGTATCCATTACTCTTGCATCTCACATATCTTGCAAGTCCATATATACCATTACGCTTGGAGCATACGCCGAATCAGCCAAGTTCTTCCTCATTATGGGTATTTGGATTGTTGTGGTTTTCTTTTGATTTTAACGCAGACTTCGCACATCTCCATCATTTTTAATTGACGATATACAAAACCGCTCTATTGGTATAGGATACTGTCTTGTTGCGTGTATTCCATACTTATGTAGTATTCATATAAACCGCTGGCGAAAACGCATTTCTTCTGTTATATTTTCATGAGAATACTCCTTTTGATATTGTTTTTGTTGTTACTATATATCAGTATCTCTCTTTTTATTTGTTTCTGTAACCTATGTCTTATCACATTACATTTTTATATAAAACATTCGATATGCCAAAAGGTCATATTAGATATCAAATTTGCTTGAAGTTCAAAATGGTGAATGCATATTTAAGACAGCTGTTCCACAGTCCAAAACTTCAGCACCATACTCATCAAGAAAGCAGGGATAGTTCCACGTCCACCTGCATCTACCTTTCCCAGTTCTCCTGTTTGCCAAACTATCTTTAGCTTATTAAACTGAGTAGCATTATTGCTACTCTGCATTTCGCATCACTACAACCGCCTTTTCCTCTTGCTCCGTATATTTTGACGCATACCTTCACCGACAAAAGCACAGTTCTGTTTATCCATTACGTCTGAAAAAGTCGATCGTATGCTGCGTTTATATCAGCAGACAACATTTTTGCATATGCACGTCTTACTTTCAGTCCGCATACTCTCCTTCTAAATCAACCAATTAGAAATTACATTCTCCAACAATTTTGAATTCATCTCGTGTTTCCAGTTGATCCAATTTCTTCTTTATCTGCAAATAGACAACAAGCTGTATACTTAGAGAGTTATTTCAAAATTCCTTTTAGAGCATATGCACAAACACGGTCATGTCGCCCATATCCACCTACTAATCCTTTTATCCAATCCTAGCTACTCTTTTCCTGCAGGCACTCATTTTCGAATTTCAGCTGACAAAAAGTCCCTGTTTCTTTCTATGCCATATTCTTTTAACAAGATATTCAATACATTCTTTTATAGTATCTTTTTCTGATTTTAGCAGGAATGTCCAAAGACAACATTTAATTGTTCTCCTTCAATACAACAGCTTTTTCTCCATTTGTTTTGGTAGAAAGATGTATTAACAAATCATTACTACAAAATAGGATCCTCCTCTTTATCGCTGATACTAATTTCAATCTTCCGTGTATACAAACTCCATATTGCCAACGGAATACATCCTCCATTGATACTTTTTGATTCCGCCATACAATGAGTTTTTAACAATGCCAAATTTCCGTCTTCATATAGTGGATTTGTCTAAATCAACCCCTTGAGAGTCAATATAGATCCTACATAGGTGGAATCCTTTTTCCAAACTTCTGTTCCATCACAAAAGAAGCACACTCTTGTGTGTGATTTATATCACTTTACTTCCAAGCGTAATTTTTCCTTTTTCTGATAATATTCATATCTTTGAATCCATTCAATTCCGCTAAACGAATAATCTCTTTCTGTACATTCTCTTCTGTCTTAGAAGAATCCAAAAAGTTCATATGTCCCTAGCACCCCTCTACTTTCTTTAACTCTTGCTTTTTCAGTTGATTCCATTTTAATTCGTGTTCCATAATAAACTCCTTCTTTTTATACTACTTTATGATCTCAGTGTTGTTAAGCAAATATAATAAGAAATTAGGGATAGTATTACATCACATCTTTTTCGTATACTCTTTTCTGTAAATTTATGCAAATCTTTTCCTGAGGTCGATTTGATTCCGGGAATATTGATTTTGTTTAGATTTTTCCAAAATCATCATATACTGACTTGATACTGCCATAGAATCCATAATAGATGTATAATCTTTCAAAGATTTTTCTCAAAGCACAGTAGCTAATATCACAGATTCCCATAAAATATTCTTTCTATATTTAGTGAAAAGTTTATAATTTGTTTAAATAGTCAGCATAATATTGAACAAAGTTTTCTTATCTCGATTTTAGAATTTTAACATTTCTGGAGCTTAATGCAGTGATGTATGGTGCAGCAATCGCCAAAACAATAAATTGCCTACTAGAATTTAATAATTGTTGAATGTTATCAATGGTAATATCTTGATAGCTTGTCTCTCAGATAATGGAAGTCTTGCGTCTTAATTGGCTCCCAAAAGATTCACCTTCTTTCCTTGACACAACTTCATCAAGTCTTCGAAAATAAGTATGAGGCTTGCTTACTATATGTTCTACACAAAATCTATCTTGCAATTTCACATAGTTATCATAGAACTCATCTATCGCTTCTTCACATAATGCATAGATAGTATTCATAATTTCTCTTCGACTTCTTTTCAAATGCAGTACATGTGCTATCCTGCTGCTCTCACCGCTGTTGAAACGTCATAGATTTTCTTTTAAATCTCTAGTATAACTCAAGAAGGCAAAGAGTTTCTCCTTCGCACATTCATACAATTAGGGTTTAAATCAATTTTTAGACACAATTCTCGATAGTAGTGAAATGAGCATTTTATGCCTCTGAAAAGGTTCTTTTGATAGAGAAACTGCTCCTTGCGCTACAAATAGTCGGCATCATTTTTTCCCACAGTCCCAACATGTAATCCTTTTCACATCATTAGAATTGCTTTTCAAAAGGTTCAGAATCGATTGCCAAAATATATTCTAAATCAAATTTTTCTTTCTAGTTCAGCCAACAATGTAATTTACTAACGCATTCTGAGAATAAGATTCTTCATCCGCAACAGAGAGATATGCATTAACTTTAGGATTCTCTGCTTTGGAATAGTTCTTTCCAATACTGCTAATTGTAGACTAAAGATGCTTTCATATCGCAAGAGTCTCTTCCGAAAAATCCATTCATTTGAACGAATATCTGATTGAATCTTCTGGTAAATCCACTTTTTACAGTTCTCTAGGCTCATTTTCTAAAGCAATATTCTGTAAAGAACCATCTTTCCAATATCTACAGTGTCATGGTGATGAAATAAAATAACGGTTTCTTTTCTTCCACTGTTTATGAGACCCCAATTTTCACCCTACGACCATGTACATCATTTGGAACTTTTTCTAAATTATTTGATACTGTTTGAAATATTTCATTTCAGACATATATTGATAATGTACTCTTAATATCTCATTCTGTTTTTGTATTCGTGACTTACTATAGAAATACTTTCTTCAAAGATTTTTATTCTTCTTTCATAATGTTAACTCGCTCTCCATATTTCTTTGAAAATTATCTCAAACCGCTGAGACCAAACTGTGTAATTTTGAACAGTATCTTCTCCCAATACTAGATACTTCTTCATCTAACTTGCATCAGAGGAGCAATTACCATCTGCTGCTCACTTTTCATTCCTTTTTCCTACGAAATCTTTTTCCGTGATTGATTAAAATGATACTAACTCTCCTCGATATCCTCATCAATTGTTCCGGGAGAATGTGTATTCGATGTTTTAGTGCTAAACCGCTTCTGGTCTTACTTGCGCCCTCTGTATGCATTTGGCAACCCCATTTTAATCTGCTATGAATTATCGTAGAATCTCCTGAAGAAAACTGTCACCCTTCTACAGAATATAAGTCCATTCTGCATCTCCTTCAGCCTAAGAAGGTAAAATTGCATCTTCATGTATTTTTCAAAAAGACTTTTTGGTTTTCCAAATTGACCATCTCCTTTTTCGCTATCAAGTCATTACTCTATCAATATAGTAAATAGTATATCTTCTATTTTCATGATTAATTTTATCTCTAATTGTTCAATTTTTATACTCTAATATTTTACTTTTCAAATTTGATCCCTAAGATAAACTCCAAAATTAACATATTTCGTATCAATGATTCCTTTGAATCAAATACAATAGTATACTCCTTCTTCTCTGCAACAACTGTCCCTATTCCAGAACACTTTTATGTTTCACTTTGCTTCCTAAAGAGATTTTCTGCAGCATCTTGAGGAAAACTATCATCTTTTTCTTTGTTTCTAATCCTATTTTATATTTTTCACGATATTTTGATACAATGAGAGCAGTTTTTCCTGTTCCAACGAATCGTGAGATTACCGGAAATATATTTTGAATCATCGTCTTTATAAATCGAGAAATCACTCTCCGTTTCCGTAAATCATTCTTCGTGTAAGTAAGATATAATTTTTTCTTTTGCCGGGTAATCCCTTACAATAGAGTCTTCTTTCTTCTTCCCAGTTCTATACTCATCATATACGGCTCTGGGTGGAAATGAAATCCTTCTTCCATACCGACAATGAATACCGCTCGAAAACTCAAGCCCTTTTGCACTATGCAACGTCATCAAGGATACTTTTTCCTTCCACTTTCTTCCTCGTTCTGCTCTGTTGCCCAAGATAAACCGAATAAAATCGGATAAACCTTCCTCTCTCTTCTGGTTTTGATAGAAGTCTCTTTGCAACAGACAAAAACTCTTAAGTTTTCTAATCTATTGCTCTGCTTTCTTCCGTCTTTTTCTCTTCCTCTAACTCTTTGCGACATCCTAGCATGATCCAAAACTGTTCTCGATTAACTCCATCCAAAGGAATTAACTCTGGACATAGAGCGAAATGTTTCAATCATAGAAATAAAGCTGAAATCTCACTTTACCAGTGAAAAATCTAACGAGCCTATCATACTCAACAGATACTCAGTATACTGTTTTGGAATCCGACAGCGTTGAATTCGCTATCAATCGTTTGTCTCCGATCTCTCTTAGGATCTGATACTCCTCTGAAAGAACTGATATCACTGGTGTTAGAAATTAATCTAAGATAAGCGTCAAATCTTTTTATCTCTTTTCTGTCATAAAACTTGATTCCGCCAAATACTTGATATGGCACATCTTTCAAAACAAAGGCATCTTCTATGGCGCGCGTGATTGTGCATTTGCTCGATATAGAACAGCAATTTCATCTAAGGAATAATCAAATGTATCCGACTCAATTCTTTATTTGATTGGCAACCCAAGCACCTCTCTTCTCTGAGTATAATTTCTTAGGATAACTCAACTCTCCCGTTCCGTTTTCTGTTAGTCCAAAGTTTGTCGTTCATTCCTCCCAATATAGATTTCACATCATAAGCTACGATTCAAGATGTTTGTGTAGAACGATAATGTGTTCTAATTTGAGATTTTTGTATCTTTATGATCTTTTTCAAATTCTAAAATATTTCTGGCATCTGCTCCACGCCAACGATAAATAGACTGGATCATCATCTCCCACCACACATAAATTTTGTGATGTTTTCACAGTATGATAAATCGATACTGCGTGCACTGTGTCTTTGAGATTTCATCCACTATGCTTACATTTTCCCTGATAGACCTTTGCTTTCTGCAGTATTCTTCTAAATTTTGCGCCAGGGCATGATATCACTCATTTCAATCGCATTATTGAATCATAACCTTTTTGGTGCATATCACTATATTTCCTGGAATTTGATTGAGATATGAGTCTTTTCTTTCATCCAGTCCACACTCATTAGGTGATTTGAAACGATTTTCTAAAATCGGATACTTGGAAAGAGATTTGGCTTTATTTTCGACCGATATTTAATCAATTGTTTATACAGTCTTTTATAATTGCGGTTTGACCAAGCAAGCCAGATAAATAAACCTAGCGCTTTACCTCTTTCAATATTCATGCGTCAAAAATTTCCAAACAAATAGAGTGAAAATGTTCCTGGTCCAAGAAGGAGAAAACTCCCTCGGACAAAAATGCTTGATAATTCCATCTTTCATTTCACGTGCCGCCTTATTTGTGTAGCATAAGCACGTCAGAATGTTTGACGGTGAAACTCCATGAGCTCATCAGTATGCAATCCTATAAGTAATCACCCTTGTTTTCCCGGAACTCGCCCCGGCTCAGATTAACATATTTCCGCCTGCTGTTTGTACAGCATCTTAAACTGTTCTCGTTATTTAACTCTGCTATATCCATACTACCCCTCGCTACATTATTAATCCTGATGTTGTCTTATTCTTCAGTGAAATTCGCTTATTGATGACATCATATCAGCTGCTCTCTTCATCAAAGAAACTCTTGTATTCTTCAGATTACCTTCTCATCGCAGCATCATACAGTACATCTATTATTTCCACTGATTTCTCCCTTTGTATCCCTAAAGATATCATATCATTACCTGGTAACACAAAGTTGTGTGTGCATAATGCTACTTTTCTTTCATCCGTTTCTTTATTCTGTCTAAAAATTTCTTACAACAACCGTCTTTGTATCCTAAATATGATACTGTATTCTAATATCCATGATATTTTTCCAACAATCTTCTCCCGCTGCACAAATTTAGGGCGATTGATATGGTTTGAGCCGGAAATATATTCCTCTTATCGGATAATATTTTATGATATTACAAACACACGAGATATCATCTGTTTGAAAATTTTTAATCTTTTAATAATTTCTTCGGACAATTGTTCTATGGAAATCAGTGTCATTCATACCTGCTACTCTTCGGCTCCTAAGGAACATGAAAAAGATGGTATAGGAATGCTGACAATCTGACTTCTAATTGACAAGGCACCGATAATTCGCCAGCAACAAAATAATATGCTGCACTGTCTCTCGAATCTGAAGATAGATTCTATCCCACTCCAATATCAGAATCATATATATATTCTACTATATTACTATCAAAAAGACACTTTTATCGCATAACGTGATTGTTAGGAAACTGCGTACTAGCAAATTCATTTCATACTCTCCATAGACAACCCTGAAAACAAGGTGCAAAAGCATTTTTCATCATCGCCTGGATAACTATCTTTCATCTATTCTAAAATCTAATTGTGCAGTAGAAAACGAATTGCTCTCAACATTCTTAAACGGATCTCTTCCAAAATCTTTTGTTGGAACTCCTATTGGTTTTTAATACATGATTGACGAATATCTTCTAATCCATGAAAACAATCAATCAATCCCTTTATGATTCCATCGCCAACGTGCATTCTACTGTAAAGTCCTGTCTCTTCAAACTCAATCAAAATATCGTCTACAAAATCTATAGTATGCGTCTTGTTTCATCTTTCATATTCTTCCATACGAAACGTTGTGGATTTCTCACCGTCATTTCCTTGCTGGCAACTTTAATTCTAATCGTTCCAAAACGGCTATCGATCGCATCTAAATCCTCAAAAATGCTTTTAACAAAGAAATCATTTCAGTAGGAGTTGCAGAGGTTGCCATCATCAAATCGTAATTCTCACGATTTTATAATCTCTCACAATTCCTCCAACCAGATAGACTTTCATGACTGTTTTCTTGTAAAATTTGATTTCTTTACTTCACTTTGACAACAACGTCCATGCTTTCCAGAATGTAATTACACACTATCTATTATCTTGTTTTATTGATAATTCTTCATTAATTTTTCATCAATGCTTTTGCAACATTGCATCCTAAAAGTTTTTGTCGAAAATTCTCGTACAACTTCTATAATGGTAGTTGATAAGTTTCTACCCGGTCTGAACAGGCATTATTATTTTATTAATAGAAATTCCAAAGATATCTTTCTATATATATGTGAATCGATACCCACTCTAGTCATAGTACCTTCCATCTTCCCAACTCCTCTAAATACAAACAATCATATCAATTGCTTTTGATTGCTCTGCACTGCAACCCAATACTCCAAACAAACTGTATTACTCCACAAACCAACCTCTTGATCTCCATTAAGTTTTTGTACTCTTAGGTGAGGTCTCCAAACTAAGAATTTCGCACTCTTCAGATTTTCTTGGCTTTCTTACCACATCATCTGAAATCACCTATGTCCTCTCATGAATCAATCAAGAGCAGTCTCCGCTTTTTCCGGATTCCGCTTCTTTCCCTTAATCAAAACTCCTCCATCTACATCTAATAATCCTCCGTGAACCACTTCTTTAGGAGTGATGATCATTGATATATGTAACCAGCTATTTACCACAGTTGCTTTTGTAGACAAATTCACTAACTCAACAGATATTGACTGTGCAATTTTAATCAGTCGACTCTAATTTGGCTGGTCCTCCTCGCCATAAAAATTGCTGGGCATTCTATAAGATAAATATTCTTCCAACACTTCTTTTTGAGCATTTTCATTCAGAGACATGCTACGCATATTCCACCTGTCCGATTATTTGAATTCTGTTCCGCTGGAAAATATCCATAGAAACCTGCCAATTGAATCTCGGACGCTGAGGTCCTGAAGCATATAGAGTATAATCCATATCTCTCCGGGCATTGTGGATGATATCAATATTTAAATCAATCCATCATCTGTTTTATAGAAATTTGACTTTCGTCACATTTTTCACCATATCGTACTCACTCCAAATCATTTCTATGTTCTATTATCTCGTCAGTCCTATTATCTTATACAGTCCCATTATTATCCACAGTCCCATTATCTTACAGTCCCATTATCTTACAGTCCTGGTCATCTTACAGTCCTATCCTCACAAAATATACTCTTCTGAACAAATTATTTTTATGATTTACAGGAAAATAAAATATTCATTCTTGTTTTAATTTTATTTTTCTTGGTATAATAATTATTGGAATATATAACCAATATATATTAAACATATCTGTAAAGGAGATAATACTCATGAAACATGTGACTATTTATACAAGTCCGACATGCTCGTGGTCACCAGGCTATGGACTATTTAAAACGAAAAGATGTAGAGTTCTGGAAGCTAAAAGACATTAGTGAAGATCCTGTAGCAAGAAAAATTTTAATGAGTCAAAAATTATGGGTGCGTTCCTGCCATTTATATAGAGACGAAGAGCTTGTAATGGGTTTTGTGATAAACATTGATGCACTTCTTTGTTGAGAAGATAAAAGGATCTCTGCGTTACAAGACGGAATCCTTTTAGAGAAGAAAACCACGCTGATAGTCGCGTGGTTCCAAAAAGCTTAGCAGTGACCTCTAATGTGCTAAACTGTATAAAAGCCTGCCAGCTGATGAAAACAGAATAGATTAGGAGGAACATTAAAATGTCTCAACAAAATAATGTCAATAACAGTTTAGCACATACCAAATGGAATTGTAAGTACCATGTAGTATTTGCACCAAAATATAGAAGAAAAGTCTTTTATGGAGAAAAAGGAAGCGATAAGAGATATAATAAGAACATTATGTCAGTGGAAAGGAGTTGAAATAATAGAAGGAGAAGTTTGTCCTGATCATATACATCTATTACTTAGTATACCACCAAAAATAAGTGTATCGAGTTTTCTGGGATATCTGAAAGGAAAAAGTAGTTCATGATATTTCAAAAATATGGAAACATGAAGTTTGCATATAGAAACAGAGAGTGGTGTAAAGGATATTACGTAGATACCGTAGGGTAAAAATACAAAAAGCAATACAGGAATATATATCAAATCAATTGAAAGTAGATAGAGAAAGTGATCAATTAAGCTATATTTGATCCGAGAGACTGTTTACGGGTAGCAAATAAAAATGCATGGCTGGCTAGGCTAATAAAAAGCACACGTGTGTGTTGCCAGTTAAGATAGGGCTATGCCCGAATGAAAAACCACCGGCTATGCCGGTGATATTTATTATCCTCTTTTTATTAGTCTCACAATCCTTTTGGCTTTCAGTGCATTCTGCTCCTAAAAGTGCACCACCTGCAGCTCCTCTTAACGTATTGCAGGGATAAACAAACAAATTTATAAATCATAGAGATATTATCTTTCTTCTTCAACCTTCCGACAGAAATACCCATTCCATTATATAAGTCTCTCATCTCATTTTTGTTTGCGGTCTATTTTCTTCTTCGCATTACGTTAAAAATTTATTCGGAGAAAGAGGTAATCTGTACTTTTCTATCTCACTTCTGTTATTCTTTTCCTATCTTTTTAATAATTTCTTCTTGATGGCTTTTTCTTTTAAATTTTACAGAAACAGTAGCAAGGTAGTCCATCTCAAAATCTGGCACTCTGATACACTGTGCAGAAATAATCGGCTCTACTGCATTTTCACAAATTTTCTTTCCATCAAATGTCTCTATATTTTCAATGGTTCCACCACTTTTTGTTTCTTCCTCCTCCTGAAATGAAAGGAATCATTATTTATCCACCATTTCCGGCCAATCAGAAAATTCTTCTTTCCACTTCCTGGAAATTGCTTGATAAGTGCTGACTACAACTTTCTCCAATCCGAAAACTCGGAAGTACGTAAAGCAGGTATTATTAACTTTGAACAGAACAGTCTCGGTTTTACAATAATACAAATCCTGTTCCCAATCTACTCTTTTGTGCTGACCGTCTAAATGGTGTGAATTTATTTCAGGCATAAGCATCGCACATCTTCTCGTCCATCTATGTGCTGGGAAATTGTTTGAAACCACATAACTACTTCTGATTTTTGGTGTACAGTTCTTCAATCTTACTAATTTCATCCTTATCCATATTTAATGGCAGAGAATGAACCTACCTTCTCTTTTAACGGAATCAACATTTTGTACATCTTCTACAGTAATATTTTTGTATCACTCCGGAATAGATTGATTTAATTTCCATCTGTCATTTACACTATCTATATACTTCATACCTGATGAATTACTGTTTGCGCCAAGACAACCATTTGAAAATAGGATGGTTCTCCAAAAAGAGAAAACAAATCTTGTCCAACTCATTCCTGTGGCTCCTAAAAATACCTACTCTTTGTCATACAATCACAATCTTTCTTTTACCCATATAATTTATAAGAAATTTTATCATTAATTCTGCTGCTACTCCAACGTTTAATGATTCCATGCCCTCTTTGATAGGAATAATCAATCGATAGTCAGTATTTATATTCGCAGAAATGTTGCTCTTCATTTCCTAATATCAATGCCACCTTCGATCTCAAAAATTAACATCTCTATAGGAAACAGATTTTTCGTTGAGAGAAGCTGAGTATACAGTATATCTGAATCTTTTCAAATAGTTTATCTCCATCTTCCGCTTCTATAAGCGGCAAGCAAAGATTCCTCCCATGGAAGCTCTGGTTACTTTAGGAGAAAAACGAATCTACAGAACCTTTTCGTAAAAATATTGCATCTATGCCATATGCCAATGAAGTTCTAATGATAGTCCCAAAATTTCCCGGATCTTGAATCTGATCCAGCACATCAAATATAAACTGATTTTCTTAGATAAAATCGATCATCATATTTTGGAATTTCACACATTCCTATAACTCCCTGTGATGCAACTGTGCTCTGATAACTCGTTGAATAAATTATCATCTAAAATATATTTTCTGTTATCATAGAACAATTTATCTCGTTCCAAACATCATCCTGTTTTCTAAAATCGTCGCTTACAAAACATATACTTGATTGTTATATTATTTTCTTTTCGCCTGTAAAACAGCTCTGTCCTTCTATTAAAAATAGAGAGTGTTTTTTCAAATATGTGAAGAAAAGAGCTAACTTAAAACATGGCGTTATTATGAGAAAAATTATTGTTGGTTCCTTTCATCGTTTTTATTTCTTACCTTTTAATATATTTGTAATACACAGAATTTACTATTGTTTAATATGAGTTATTTTCATAACTACAAAAGTTAGAATTATAATTAAAGTTAACTCCATCTTTTCTCCCACACTGCCAACAAAAATGATTATGCACGAAAATTGATACGTTAGTGAACACCTGAATGTAGAGAAAATATTTTTAAATTTTTCTATAACAACTGCTTTTAAAAACTACCTTATTTGTCCTTCACCCATCACAACATACTTATATGTCATAATTTCTTTCAATCCCTATTTGGACCTCTCGCATGAAATGTGTAGATTCCACCTTGGCACCAAATCCAAATTCCCACCATCACTAAATCTGGAAGAGGTATTGACATAAACAACTGCCGCATCTACTTGTTTTGAATTTTATGACATTATTGTAATCCCTCAGTTACACACTGGAATGTTTTGTTCCATACAGATTAATATGTGTAATTGCTTCATCAATACTGTCTACTATTTTAACAGCTACAATAAAATCCAAAATTCTTTTTGAAAATCTTCTTCAGTTGCAATTTCAACCGATGGCAAAATCTGTTTTACACCATTATCCCCTTTAATAGAACCCTATTATAAAATCCATCTTTTAATTTTGACAAAAACTCTTTGCAATATCACGATGAAATCTAAAATTGTTTTCACTGGTATCTGTAAGCACCTGGTCTTTTGCACTTTTGCACTTTATATGCAATATCTAAAGCATTCTATTTTGCTTGAGCATCAACATACAATGGTACTTCCTGTGCCTGTTTTCAATCACAGGTACTGCGTCATTTTCTACAACAGAACGAATCAAACCGGCACCTCCTCTGGGAATTAGCAAGTCAATATCACCTTTTAATTTCATCAATTGAGTAGCATATTCACGTTCAATACGATTTACAAAAAGGATACAGTCCTCAGGAAATCCTTGATAACCCTTCTCTCATAGCTCGAACTAATTCTAAATTTGTATTAATGGCTTCTTTTTCCACCCTTTTAATATTGCAACATTTGATGTTTTCAATGCCATAACTGCTGCATCCACTGTTACATTTGGTCTTGATTCATAAATCATTGCAATTACGCCAAAAGGAACATACATTTTTGCAATTTGTAAACCGTTTGGACGCTTTATAACGTCGAACACTTCATATACAGGATCATTCAATTTGATAATGTCCAATATACTGATGCAAAATTGATTCAAATTTATCTACCCAGCAAGTCTTTCAATTAATGCTTCTTTTTCTCCACGCTTCTCATTTTTGTGACATCTAAATGGTTATTTGCAAAATAGCTTCTCTGTTTTGTTTCAAACTGTCCACAAATATTTTTAGCGCAATATCTTCAGAACCGGTTATGCTCAAATATACAAATGCATCTCTAGCTTTTGCCATCTCTTCAACTTTGCGTAATCAAATTATTCAATCGTAATCTCCTTCCCGACCAAATTATCTCTTTATGAATCACTTCATCATAATCCTTCGTCCTGATAATGTCTCCCTCAATTTCTTCTGTAGAATGTTTTCCTTTAATTTTATTGAGAGCATCATAATCAAAAAGTAAGTAAGTCTCTTCCGATTATTTTATTTTCAAAAAGAATGTCCACAACATCCTCTTTTCTAAAATTCTCCTCGAACCTCTATTATTCCGAAGGTAACAAACTTTATTATTTTCTATAGCTGATATGCACCAAGGTCACAATAATTTGCCTTTTTCTCTTATGTTATATGCTATCCAGCTTTTTCTAAGTTTTAGTTGATGAGGTTCTCAACAAAAAGGTCCCTTATGTCCGTTTAAGATACAATTTAACACATTTTGTTTATTACTTTTTGCAATAATTACAGAGATATTCTGATCGAGTAGCTATTTTAGCTGCATTAATTTTTGTTCGCATACCTGGTTCCTACATTAGAAATACTGTCTCCTGCAAGGCCTCAATCTTAGAATCTATTTTTCTACATATTCTCATCAACTCTATGTCTTTTATGAACTTGAGTGGTTCTTATCAAACAAACCATCATAATCTGAAAGTATAATCAATAAATCAGCTTTCTATTGAAGGTACTGACTAAAGAGACAGTGTATCATTGTCACCAAACTTATTTCAGAAACAACAATCTGCGTCATTTTCTGTTGATAATAGGAATAATATTTTTGATAACAATTCATTTAGTATAATTTCGAATTCAAAAATCTTCTCTATCAGCGTAAAATCTTCTTGTTAACAAAATTATTCTAATTGAATATCCATATTCACTAAAACAGTTTTTCATACAAATGCAATAATTTCTGCCCAATTGCATGCATGCCTGTTTTTCGGCAAAGTTTTTGGTCTTTAGAATAATCTAAATAACCCATACCGGCAGAAATTGCTCCCTGAAACTTCATAAATAAGAAATATCGTGTCCTTGATAAATCTGCAATTTGTCTTACTAATTGTTCAATTTGTATTAAATTTAACCTTCGTTTTCATAAGTTAAACTGAAGAGCCCTAGTTTAACAACCACTCTTTAGCCTTTTACCCATTTTAAAAATACCTTTCTGACCACTCTATAAATAAACTAATCGTCCATTTTTGAACGAAATGGAATTTTATCTTATCTTTTGATATCTATATTTCAAAATGTTTGATAAACCCATTCCAAGATATGAAGGGATGGAAGGAGTTATCAAGATGACAAGATATCTAAAATAATACATTGACTTTAGCATTAGTATTGAGATAACATGGAGATTTTAAATAATGAAGATAATTCCAACTATAAAGCCTCCGTCTGATAACAAATGTGGAAATTACCTGATACACTAAGTGCATATATACGATAAATATCAAATTACAAGAAAGGCACGCTTACAGAAATCAGTCTTTGTATTTGATTGTTGACAAAATGCATTAGAACCTAGAGAAATAAATAATATTCATTAGATACATTACTTCCGGAAAAACTTTATATGATAAATAGATCTCAGTATAAAATTACATATATCGCTACCATAATAGATAGTTGCTTTTAATACATTCAATAATACTTGTTGTTTTTCGCCATCCTCATCTTCCTATTCTAAAAATTATATATTCTCCTAACATTAATTCATTGTATTCATAATCAATCTCGTACCAATCATTCACTCGAACAATATTTTTATGAGTAATATTTTGATTATATGATTATCCATCACAAAGTTCTTATTCCGAGTTTGCTATTCTTTTATTTCTTCAGGATGATCTTTCAATAAAACAAAATCATATTTTAATAATTTTGTAAATTCTGTTTTTACTGGTTCTGAGTAAATGAAGAGAACTTTTACCCAACCCCTTTTATCTAACCATTAACCGTTACTCTTCATCTCCGTGTTCTAGCTGTAACAATAGAAACATCATGTGCCATTTCAACAAAGTACTACATTTTTCCTGAATTCCGGCAGATGTATGCATAGTATGACCCACATTTTTGATAAAAATCTATTATTTGTTCTTCGCTAACCTGTACACTTTTTGTAAGTCATATTCAACCATTTGTGTAAATTTTAATATTCTGTGAAAACACCAAAGAACGGGATATAATAATCTCGTACTGTCATTGTTCCGTCAATATCGATACAAATACTCAAAAATCGTCCTCCTATAACTTATATCGGTTCATTTTGTACTCGCTTATATTCTTAATCTTATTATTTTCAAATATAAATACATTTTTGATTTAGCACAAAATTGTTTCCTGATTCCACTACAATTTCTCATTCTTATTTTTCTGTTTCAATTCTCATTTGCGGATACTGTCCTCCATCCATATCTTTCGAAAATCCTCCTATAAATCTCTCCATTGGATGATAATGAGCAGATATAAGTGATCATATGAAATTTGAGTATAAGCTCGTTTGCTTCCTATTAAAATAACATCATCAGGCTTATTATCTCCGGTCACATCAGTTGTTTTACTTCTTTGAACGATGGTTGGACGATATCCCAAATCTAAATCCTCAGGATTTTCATAATAGGCCAATCGGACTTCTAAATTCAATTCTCCTTCTTCTGTTTTGGTTAACCAATACTTAATAGAATCTTTCATCCAAATCACATCTTTAAATTCATGGGATTCTTCCACAGATACCGGTTCTCCTACTCCATCTGTTATTCTTTTTTGCAAATCATCAAACTCAATATCTCTAAAGGTAATAACCGCTTTATAAATTCTTTGCTCTCGAGCATAATAAATTTTAGATCTTGTCGGTAAAGAAAACCACTCATACTCATATCTCAAGAAACGAGTCTCTTCCTCTGTCCCATCTCCTTCTCCTGATTTGTTCTCCTAAAATGAGTAATCAAATCAGGCTTTCTCATAGAGCACATCTCATATGGATCAAGAGGACCGTATTCATAAACCATTCCATTCCAACTGTTTTTTTGATTTGTGAGATCTGTTTCTTTTAGTGCAGGAGCTGAAGACAAACGATAGATATATATTCTCCCACTAAAATTAAAAACATAGGTATTAGAAAATACTTAGCTTTTTACTCCATCATTACCACTGTAGGATTTGTTATGAATATTCCCCTCGTGTTTGTAAAGCTCTATCATTCTTTTAAGAAAAATATTTTAAAATACAATTCTTATTTTGTAATACAAGAGGTTTACTCTGTAGATTCTTTCTTATTTTCAAAAGAATACTTATCTTCCGAGCAGCAGATGAACTGTTTTTGTTTCATTTACACCACCGTCTTCTTCTACAGATGCTAAATCTATCATTTTCATAATGAGAATTGTACTTTTCAGAGTTGTTCTAAGCGCCTTTATGAAATATTCCATACTTTTTATTTTTCATAATAAAAACCTCTATTTTGACTTTATTTTCTATAATATCATTACATTATAGCACGATTATACAAAAATATGTATAATTTAAGTTTTTGAACATATTTGTATATATAGTGTCAGTTTAAAATTATAAGAATATTTTCATGTGTTGTAATATTATGACTATTGTTACTATTATTTTATTAATCGTCATATTTTAATGACTTTTTATATATACTATAATATTATTGAATAGTGTTGAATGATTTTAACGAAGCCTTTTAAGGAGTCCTGACTTATGCAAAAGAAAAATACAATATCCTATTATGGAAATTAATCTTAATCATCTTTTTATGAAAATGCTCAAATATTGCTGAACGATGCATGGTATTTCTATGCAGGGTGTTGTAAAAGGCTACAGATTCTTATGAACATTCCTATAATACAGTTTCAAACATACTCTTAGATGCTGGATGTATATCTATTGCAGATTCCAGAATGAATACTATTATCCAAATGAGAAATTATGGTTTTGAAGGAAGATTATTATTGTTAAGAGTACCTATGATTTCTGAATTAGATGATGTTGTTCATTATGCAGATTGTAGTTTGCAATCCAGTTTAACAGTATTAGAAAAGACAAACGAAACAGCTTCTAAACACAACGTCATCCATGACGTGATATTAATGATGGATTTAGGAGATTTAAGAGAAGGGTTTTTCGATGAAAACGACTCAATTCATGTAGCAAGTATTGTGGAGAAAAATGAAACATTTACACCTAAAAGGAATAGGAACTAATTTAGGTTGCTATGGCTCTATTCGTCCGGATACTTCTAACTTAGGGCGCTTAGTATCCATTGCTGAAAAAATTGAATTTCATATCGGCAGAAAATTAGAAATTATTTCAGGCGGTGCAACATCTTCTCTACCTCTTGTTCTTAACGGAAGCATTCCAAAAAGAATCAACCATCTAAGAGTTGGTGAAGGAATCGTTCTTTCAAGAGACTTGATTGATATTTGGAATATAGATATGCCTTTTATGCATAAAGATGTATATACTATCTCAGCAGAAGTGATTGAAGTGAGAGAAAAACCTTCTATCCGATTGGCACTATTTTTGTAGATGCTTTTGAAATAAAACCTGAATATATAGATAAAGGAACTGAAAAAGCTACTTGCAATTGGAAAAAGAGATGTCGGCTCTGTTGATTCTCTTATTGTAAAACTCGAAAATGCAGAAATTATGGGCGGAAGCAGGATCACTTAATCTTGGATATCGAAGATGTGAAAGAAGATATCAGGAAGGAGACATTATCTCTTTTTGATTTATACTATGGAGCGATGATATTTTGGCAAATACTTCTTCCGTCACCAAAAATATATAAAAGAGAATAATAAATTGCTTCTCCGTTAATTAAAGTATATTTGATAATTCAAAACTTTTCATCTCTTCCATATGTCAATAGAAGAATGAAAAGAAGGTACTGTACCAAAAATTATTCCTCTTGGCACAGCACCTTCTTTTTAGATTATGAAAACAATAACTTCTTATAGAAAAATTTTTGTTAGCATGGAATTTCTTATTTTATTGAAGACAACTCTATTCCTAATTTTGTAATGTACTTTATCTCGCTATAGCCGGTGCTTCCGTCATTTGACAGATTGCATTTTGATTTTTGGAAAAGCAATCACTTCACGTATATTGTCTCTCTTCAACATTAACATCAACAACCTATCCAATCCGAACGCAATGCCTCCGTGAGGCGGAGTTCCGTACTGGAATGCATTTAATAAAAATCCAAATTTTTCTTCCGCTTCTTCTTTTGTGAAACCAAGCGCTCGAACATCTTATCTTGAACATCTTTTGGTATGAATTCGAATACTACCGCCACCAAGTTCTATTCCGTTCAATACAATATCATAAGCTTTGGCATGCATGATTTCGGGAGAAGAATTGAAAAGTTTCAAATCTTCATCTATAGGTGCAGTGAAAGGATGGTGTGCGGCAACATATCTATTTTCTTCTTCATTGTATTCGTACAACGGAAACTCTACCACATAAAGGAATGCAAATTCATTTTCATCTATCACTCCTAATGTGCAGCTTCAATCTAATGTGTCCCAAAGAAGTTAATGCAGTCATTGTTTTATCTGCAATAAATAACAATTAGTCACCTTTTTTTGCACCCATTTTTTCAACAATAGAATTTAGTACATCTTCACTCAAAAATTTAGCAATCGGCGAATTAATTCCTGATTCAGTGACACGCATCCAAGCTAAACCTTTTGCACCATACGTTTTTGCTGTTTCTCCCAAAGCATCAATTGACTCTTCTGGAAAATTCCGCTTCGTATCCGTTCAAATTGATTGCTCTAACTGTTCCTCCTGATAGAATCGCTTCGTCAAAAACTTTAAAACCGCAATCTTTTACGATATCTGAAACATCATTGATTTCAAACCCAAATCTAATATCAGGTTTGTCTGAACCATATCTATCCATTGCTTTCTGCCATTTTCATCCTCTTAAACGGAGTTTGAATTCTATATTTAACACTTCATGGAACACAGTTTTCATCAATCGTTCTGTAACATCCAAAACATCATCTATCTCTACAAAAGACATTTCACAGTCAATTTGAGTAAACTCAGGCTGCCTATCTGCTCTTAAATCTTCATCTCTAAAACATTTTGCAATTTGAAAATATCTATCCATACCGGATGTCATCAACAATTGTTTAAATAATTGCGGTGATTGAGGAAGTGCATAGAAGTGTCCTTTATTTACACGACTTGGCACCAAATAACTCCCTAGCTCCTTCCGGTGAGGTTTTGTCAAGATAGGAGTTTCAATTTCAAGAAAACCTTCTTTAGACAAAAATTTTCAACTGACTGTGTTACTTTGTGACGCATCAAAAATTATATTGCATTTTTGGTTTTCTTAACCAAATAACGATATTTCAAACGCTAAAAATCTTCAGAAACGATATCATCATCCCTAATATAAATAGGTGGTGCTTTTTCGCAGATGTAAAATACGAAGTTCTTTTGCAAAAACTCAATATCTCCGGTAGCACATTGTTATTCTTTGAACTTCTTTCTTTCACAACTCCCCTAATTGCAATAACATACTCTGATCCCAATTCTTTTGTTGAAAATTTTCTGCACTATCGTTAATGTCAAATGCAACCTGAACAATTCCTGTACGATCCCTTAAATCAAGAAAACATGCCGCCTAAATCTCTTTGCACGTTGTACCCAACCCATTAATACAACTTCTTTTTCAACAAAACTCATTGTCAAATCATTACAATAGTTTGTTCGTTTTAATCCGCAACATATCCATTACATCCTCCATATATCTGTAAAATTATATAGAGTCCTTTATAAAAGGATTTGTCAACAGTTCTTTTCTAATGTTGTACTCGGTCCATGACCGGGATAAACTATGGTTTCTCCATCTAATTTAGCTATGTGTAACAGTGAATTGAGCACCATCATAATTTCCACCAAATAAATCCGTTCTCCTATAGATCCTTTTGAATAAAGTGTCTCTGTGAACAACATATTTTTCAAATGAAAGCAACCCACCTTGGTATGTCCCGAGTATGGATAACATCCATATGCTTCTTACCTAAAGTAATGCTATCCCCTTCATCTACAAAAAAATCAATTTTAAATTCTGTAAATTTTCCGGAAATCAATGGTGAATGATTCTTCTCTGCAGATTCAAATAGTACCGAATCAGCTCTATGTGCATATATCTTTGCATCATAATGCTCTAATATTATCGGAACATCAGAAATATGATCTCCGTGACCGTGTGTAAGAAATATCATTTCTACATTCAAATTGTTCCCTTTTAAAAATTGAATCAATGCAGAACCGTTTAACCCGGGATCAATCATATGCTTTTTGTCTCTAAATCATATAAAACATAGCTGTTAATTTGATAATGATTTTGGAAAATACTTTCACTCCATTAAAATAATTTCTCTATCTCCTTCTGTGACTTCTAATAGCAAAACAAATATAACTAAAACATTTTTACTGTCTACTAAAATGGTAACAGGTCCATCGTTTATTAATTCTACTTTCATATCAGCCCCAAACTGCCCAGTGCTGACAGGAATGTTTTCTTTCTGTAAATATTTAACATATTCTTCATACAATTCATTCGCCTTGTCAGGTTTTTGCAGAATTTACAAAAGAAGGTCTTCTCCCTTTCTGATATCTCCATACAAAGCAATTGAGAAACAACAAGGATTTCTCCTTGAATATCCTGTATTGACAAATTCATCTTTTTCGTCTCTCATCTTCAAAAATTCTCAAACCCAATGTTTTTGGAAGCACAATACTCTACATCTTCCATGAATCATCATGTAACCCCAAGAAGAACAAGCAATCCCTTCCCGCAACTTGCAATTTCTTTCCCGGACACTTGAACACCGGCATGATTTACACGTTGAATCACTAATCTCATGAAACTCCTCCTGTTACACCTTTACTGAACTGTTTTCTTACATCTGAAACGCCTTCAATTTTTCTCAATTTGCTCATAATACTTTAATTTGTCAACGCTTGAAACTTGTATTACGAAATTCATAACAGCTACATTCTCCTTATTGGTTTTTGCATTAATCCCATTCAAAGAAACCTCTCTTCCGTAAATAATCTAGTGATATCCATAAATGCTTTTTCTATCATAGGCTATAATTTGAATTTCAGCTTCAAACTCTTTCGAAGTTAAATCATTACTATCCCAATACACAACAACACGTTTATCATTATTTTTCCCATCATTCAAAAGATACATTTGTACAATCCTTACGGTGAACAGATACTCCTGCCCCTTCGTTATATATCCGACACTTTCGTCTCCTGAACGGGATTACAACATTTTGCCAAACGTATCAAAAATATTGTCAATTCCTTCCAACATGAATTCCGATGCTGGATTTAGACTGTTTCCTGGAATATTGGCCCCTTTTTCAGCCTCTTGTTTTTCTTTCAATGCCTTTTTGTTCTAAAAAGAAGTTCTTTATTATCTTCTTCAAATTTTTTCTTTCAATTTAGGCATAATTTGGTTAATTGTAATGCTCCATATCCTAAAGCAGCATACAAATCTTCTACATTTCCATTTGTTAATGTTTTGTTGTTGCCGAGATATATTTTTGTTTCAAAAAGTCATTGATTGGATATCTCAATTTCTTGGTCTCTTTCTCAAAAAGTTCCCTACCTTTTTCAATATTTTTCTTCCTCTTTTTGAACCATTGTCGAATTTTGGTCTTAGCACCGGAACTTTTTACGATATTTAACCAGTCTCTGGACGGACCGTTAGAATTTCCTGATGTTATAATTTCGACAATATCTCCTGTTTTTAATTTATAATCAATAGGTACCATTCTGGAATTTACTTTTTGCACCTACACACTTGTTTCCAATTTGAGAATGGACTTTATATGCAAAATCCAGAGGACAGGAGCCTGCCGGCAATTCCAAAACATCTCCTCGAGGAGAAAACACAAATACTTTATTAGCAAACAAGTCAATTTTCAACGACTCCATAAACTCTTCCGGATCTGAAACTTTTGCCATTCCATCATTTGTCTTTATCCAAGACAATCTCCATCTCACCATCAGAATTACCATTAGCACTAAATCTTTCCTTATATTTCCAATGTGCAGCAATCCCAAATTCTGCAATTCGATTCATATCCATGTTCTGATTTGTATTTCCAAAGGTTCCTCGTCAGGACCAACTACAGTTGTGTGTAAAGATTGATACATATTGGTTCGGCATAGCAATATAATCCTTAAACCTTGTTGAATCGGTTTCCAAATAGTATGAACTAACCCTACTGCACCATAACAGTCTTTTATATTATCTACAATAATTCTAACTGCCATCAAATCATAAATTTCTTCAAAAAGTTTTATCCTGATACTTCATATAGATACTATGAAAATGTTTCTGCTCTTCCTTTGATATCACAGGTAATATCATTTTCTGAGCTTAACCTCTATCTGTTCTATAACACTCTCGATATATTTTTCTCACGTTCCTGTCTCTTAGTGATACTTTTTCTGTTAATTCTCGGTAGCCATCCGATCCAAATATCGTAATGCCAAGTCTTCCATTTCCCATTTAATGCGAAAAATTCCTAATCTGTTAGCAATTGGAGCATAAATTTCAGCTGTTTCTTAGACTTTTCAATTGCCTTTCTTTAGGCATATATTTCATTGTTCTCATATTATGCAGACGGTCAGCGAGCTTTATCAAAACAACTCTGATATCCTTACCCATAGCAAAAAACATCTTTCTGAAATTTTCTGCTTGCATTTCTTGTTTACTTTGATATTTGATTTGCCCCAGTTTAGTAACACTATCTACTAAATCGGCAATTGTAGTACTCGAACTCACTTGCCATTTCTTCATAAGTCATATCGGTATCTTCCAACACATCATGCAATAAACCGGCAGCTATGGTATCCATATCCATTTCCAATTCAGCTAAAATCTTTGCTACTTCAACAGGGTGTATAATATACTTTTCTCCTGATTTTCTATATTGGTTCTTATGTCCTTCGTATGCATGTAAATATGCTTTTTCTACAATAGAAACATCCGCACCTGAATTGTATTCTCTAATCTTATCTAAAAGAGCACTAAGCATCTTATATCCCTCCTTTTTCGCAATCCACTTTATATAGAAATACGTGTACTATTGTCACACCAAAACTAACACGGGTACTTCACAAAGGATTCAATATCATACCCTTGCAATTTTTCTCTTCCTTTCAATTCTTCAAGCTCAATCAAAAACTCACATTGAGAAACCGTTCCGCCTAAAGATTCAATTAACTTAATCACTGCACTCACCGTTCCTCCTGTAGCCAACAAATCATCTACAACAGCAACTTTTGCATCTTCATAAATTGCATCTACATGAACTTCCAGCTGATCTACACCATACTCCAAATCATATTCATATGTCCTTGTTTCAGCTGTGCAACCCTTCCGGTTTTCTTACAGGAACAAATGCAGCACCAAGTGCATATGCAACGGCAGCAGCAATCATAAACCCCCTTGCTTCCGGTCCCACAACAATATCTATATCTCTTAAATCCTCTGCAATGGTATCAACAATTTTCCCTCGAAAAGCTGCTCCATCCTTCAACAATGTTGTAATGTCCTTAAACTAATCCCTTTCTTCGGAAAATCTTCAATAACTCTGATTTTTGGATTTTAAACCATAAATTTCTCCTCTAAATTTTTAATATTCCACTTCTAAAAAGATTCAACTTCTGCAGTATTTTTAGATAGTCTCTTTTTCGTTCTTTATGAATAAGTCTTCCAAAAAGATATTACCGGAAGAATATCGAAATGAAACCATCTCTAATTTTTGCAACAATAAAATTTGTATCCACATTTTCAAAACTCTATCTAATGCCATATTTTCGATTATATCAGCAGATATCTTTATCTTTGATTCCTCTCTATCTTTTCTAAAAAGAAATATTCTTTTCCTTGCGAAAAGAAAATACTTTAGATATTTTCAGTGGATTGCTTTAAGAAATTAAAAAGTATATTTTTCGAAATTTAAATTGTTTTGATGAGAAATAATACACTTTGACAAACTGTCACAAATAATGATATTATTATAATCTTTTAAGAATATTTTTCAATATTGGAAATAAATTTAACTTGATTTGTAGCACAATCCAGATACAATTGTTCCCTCTTTAGTTGTTTTAAAATAGAAGGAATTGATGTTGAAATAAAGTGTTCGAATCAAAAATCTCTTTTTTCCCCAAACTGCAATGTTTTTGAAAAAGATTCCTCTTTAAAAATTTCTTCTATAATACACTCCGCCAAGGGTATCATATCTTCTATCATATCATCTTGTTCAATCCACTTATAATCTCTTAATTTCAATTGCAAACTGACAGCATCTCGATATACGTTTTTCTTCTATAGAGCACAGAATATCCAACTCCTTGTCACTATTAGCTAAAATATCATCTGAAAGTTCTCCAAAATCAAATCCTAAGATAGTGTAACGATTTAATTGTCCGCAAAAATGGGTTTGATTCTTCCCAATCTGACCCGCCTGATTTTATTCTGACGTTTTTCATCAAAAAGGGGATGGATTCTTCATGCCAAAAAGTTCCATCTGCTTAACTTTATTCAGAAAATCCAAGTTCAAATATTCCTCTTCAATTCAGCATCAAAAAGAACTGAAAGATTGATTAGTTAAATATTTTTCAGAAACGAAATTGATATTTTGTTCAAAAATATCCAAATTTTCCTCTCTTATAGATAATCCGGCAGCCTGACTATGACCGCCAAATCCCAACATACAATCACTTATTTCTTGTAATGCGTGAAACAGATGAAAAATCAGATATACTTCTCCCGGAGCCTTTTGCAATTCCGTTCTCGTCTATTGAAAATACAAAAGAAGGTTTCCCTATATCGTTCTGTAATTCTAGATGATACATTCCTGATTACGCCTTCATTCCATCCTTTCTCATACACCACAATCACATTATTGTTTCTAGTGCTTTTCGTGAGATTCAATCATAGTGATTGCTTCCTCTAACATCGTCTGTTCTATCAGTTGCCTTTTGTGCATTATATTCATTCAAAATAACAGCATATCGCATTGCTTCATCAACAGAATGTGTTGTTAAAAGTAAACTCCTGTCATAGCAGAATCCCAACCTACCTCAGCGTTAATCCGCGGAGCTAATTGAAACCCCACATTGATGAAGTTATTTGTTGTTTTAATTGTGCAACATCTATTAATACCCTGAATTCCCAGATTTAATTTGTTTTGATTGATACTATTCAATCCCAAATTTAACAATACTTCTGTTTTCTCCTAAAAGAGGAACCAAATCTCGCAATAGTAGCAACTGCTGCTATCTCAAGATAACTCATCAACTCAGTTATACTACTATTTTTTAACGCTTGTACCAACTTCAGCGCAATCCCTGCACCCATATAGTTCCTTAAACGGATAACTACAATCGCTTTGATGAGGATTAAGAATCGCATACGCTTTTTGGAAGTTGCTCCGGACACTGATGATGATCTGTACTAATAATATCCATCTTAAGTTGATTGCACAAATCCACCTCTTTGATTGCAGAGATTCCACAATCAACTGTAATAATTAAATCATATCCCAAATCCTTTAAATGGACAATTGCTTCTTCGTTTAATCCATACCCTTCTTTTCTTCTATCCGAATATACACTCCACTTCATATCCTATTTCTTCAAAAATAACGAAATAAAATGGATGTCGATGAGACCCCGTCTACATCATAATCCCCAAAAATTACAATTTTCTCTTTATGAGCCATTGCAAATTGTAACCTCGTTACCGTTTCATCCATCCCTTTCATCAAATATGGATCAATAAAGGAGTCTTCTATCCGGATTTAGAAATTCTTCCACATCTTCAATGCCACGATTTTTATCATAGCAGAGTAATCCCAAACCTTCATCAACTTCTCCAATATACGTTTTATCATTCCTTTCCATCCATATACTACTCATATTTATTCTCCAAACTTATATCATAAACCGGTAAATTTCATCATTTTATGATTCAAAGATTTTATCAAACTTTTTCAGTGTTTCGTTAAAAACGAACTATATATACTATCACTATGTATAATGTTCCGTTTTTATCGAATTAATTTCTTGAAAACAAAAATATACTTTTTGAGTTTACTAATTCGATAAGTTTAGTATATAATAAATTGTAAGTTTGAGAATAGCTACACAAAAATATTAAGTCTTTTTATAATCCATAAGAGAAAGAGGTAAATTTATTATGTCAAGATGTGTAGGAACTATATCAAGAGGTATTAGAACCGGTATTATTCATGAAGGAGATGATCTTTCATCAATGGTAGTAAATTCTTTGATGGAAGCATGTGAATCAGATAATATAAAGCTAAATGATCGTGATGTTTTAGGAGTGACCGAAGCTGTTCTTGCAAGAGCTCAAGAAACTATACTACTGTTGATCAGATTGCACGTGATGTGAAAGAAAAATTCAAAAATAAACATATCGGATTAATCTTTTCCTATTTTAAGCAGGAAATAGGTTTTGCTATTTGTTTGAAGGAATTGCAAAAAGGTGTTGATAAGATTACTCTTGTGTTAAATTATCCTTCCGACGAGGTAGGAAACCATTTAATTTCATTAGATGATTTGGACCGTGAAAAAGATAAACTTATTCAGATGTTTTGACGAGAAGAACGATATCGTGATTTATTTGGATACAAAGCACATGTCTTTGCTAGGTGTTGATTATATTGAATACTATAAAGAATTAATTTTTTATCTCAAATTGCGAAGTGGAAGTACTCTATCTAATAATCCCAACACTGTCCTTGAACACACAAAATATGTATTGAATTGTGATATTCATACCAGAGCCAGAACAAAACGAATTTTTATTAGAAAGTGGTGCGGAACAAGTATTAAGTTTGGATGATATCATGAATTATTCTACTAACAGAAGTGGGTATAATGCCGATTACGGTTTGTTAGGTTCCAACAAATCTCCACAGAAGAATCTGTAAAGTTATTCCTAGAAACGCCAAATCGAATTTGTAACAGAAGTTCAAAATAAAATTAAAGATGCAACCGGAAAACATTGATCAAGTGTTAGTATATGGAGACGGTGCTTTAAAGACCCCTGTTGGAAAAATTTGAATTACTGACCCTGTTGTATTCCCTGGATATACCGCTGATTAGAAGGACAAATCCGAATGAATTAAAATTGAAATATCTTGCTGATAATGACTTTGCATCTTTGAAGGAGAAGACATTGAAAGAAGCTATTGTAAATTTATCCAAAAAGAAAGAAAAAGACTTAAAAGGTTCTATGGTTACCAAGGAACAACAATCACGCCGACTAACTGATTTGATTGGTTCGCTTGTGACTTGACTTCCGGAAAGCGGTGACAAAGGAACTCTATTGTATTAATTCAAGGATATTTTGATAATTATGCAGATTAATTTCTTTTAATCGCTTAATTATCATAAAATAATTAATAGCTGCTATTACAATTCTCTTTACCATTTATTAGGTAAAGAGGGTATTTTTATAATTTGTTGATATAAGTAAATCAATATAGTTATTTTCTCACATAAAATATGAATAATATATATTCATATCATTCGTTTTTTATCCATTCACATATTTTATTGTAATTGCATAAGAACGTAATATTTCAAAAATTCAAAATGAATGATTGACACATGCTATATACATGATATAGTGTCATTTAATTATATAACTTGTATCGTATACAACATACAACACAATATTTTTAGAAGGGACTGATTTTTATGGAAACAAAAATTCAAAAAGTTTTAGTAGCAAAACTGTGGCGAAATAGCACCGTATTTTTCTCAGTGCTCTTACAGAACTGGAATTGGAACCGGTCGGAAATTTATTCAAAGAAGATAAATATTCTTGTTTCGCACCAAAGCAGATGAATCTTATTTAATCGCATAAGACAAGGGCCCTATTGACGCTTACTTAGATATGGCATCAATTATCCAAATCGCAAAAGACAAAAATGTAGATGCTATTCATCCGGGATATGGTTTCTATCAGAAAATCCAATTTGCACAAATGTGTTTGACAACGGAATTGAATCTATTGGACCTACCCCTACACAATGTTACAATGGTGATAAAACTCAAAATCAGTTGTTTTAGAATGTGGTGTCCCCTACTATTCCGGACATCAAAACCTCATCAAAAATTCGTTGGAAGCAAAAGATATCGCCGAAAAAATAGGTTATCCTGTTATCTTAAAAGCTGCAAACGGTGGCGGCGGAAGAGGAATGCGTATTGTAAATTCGGTTGAAGAAATGGAGAATGAATTCAAAAATGCTATGAGCGAGTCTATCAAAAGCTTTGATTCCGATTGTTATTTTCATGGAAAAATATCTCCACCATATCCAAAAACACATTGAGGTACAAAATTTTAGGAGACAAACTTGGGAATATCGTGCATCTTTTTGAAAAGAGACTGTTCTTTGCAACGACGTCACCCAAAAGGTTATAGAGTTTGCTCTTCTATTTCTCTTGACGAATCCATCAAACAAAAATTCTTTCAGATTCCGTTAAACTGGCTAAATATGTGAACTATATCAGTGCAGGAACAATGGAATTTTTGGTGGATCAATCCGGAAACTACTACTTTATAGAAATGAATCTGCATCCAAGTAGAAACTACACTGTTACAGAAATGATTACCGAGTAGATATTGTTCAAAGTCAAATCTTTAATCGCTATGGGACATCCCTTCTCAACTCCTCAGAAATAAATATTAACTCACAAGAAGACATTTCTATCAGAGGCTACTCTATCCAATGTCGTATTACTACAGAAAAATCCAACGGCAAACTTCATGCCGGATACAGGCAAAATATCTGTCATATCAAGTGCTTCCCGGATTTGAATTGTCTGATGGAGGAAATGATTCACTGGTTCTGAAATCAGTCCTTACTTACGATAGCCTTTAGTAAAAACAACTTCTTGGGACAGAACTTTCCACGGAGCAGCCAGAAAAGCACTTTCGTTCCATTAAAGAATTTCCGATTTGAGGTGTAAAAACGAATGTACCGTTTTTAATCAATGTCCTAAATCACCCTACTTTCTTAGAAGGAAACTGCTATACCTCCTTCATTGAAGATACAAAGATTTATTCAATATAAAAGGCAGTAAGTGATCGTGCGAGCAAATTAATGAATTTTATTGGAGATATTATCGTAAATGAAAAATATGATCCTTCTATATCAGATATCAAAATTCGAAAAATTAAAATGGATTTATCCACAAACTCAAAGAGTAGCAAACAATTATTCAAAGAAATGGGCGCTAAAAGATTTTACTCAAATGATTATGAATGAAAAGAAATTATATATTACTGATACAACTATGTCTGATGCTCATCAGTCACTTTTTGCAACTCGTATGAGAACCTATGACATGTTGCAAGCAGCACCTTATTGCAATAAAATTTTAGAGATACTTTCTCCATGGAAACATGGGGAGGCGCCACTTTGATGTAGCTCACTGTTTCTTAAAAGAATCTCCATGGAGAAGACTGAAAAACTGTCTGAATCCATGCCGGATGTACTACAACAAAATGTTGTTACGTGCGCTCTAATGCAGTAGGACATAAAATTATCCTGATAATGTAGTAAGTGAATTCATCAAAGTTTCTACAAATGAATTGATGTCTTTAGAATTTTTGACAGCTTAAACTGGTTAGAAAAATGTGAAACTTCCGATTGAAATCTGCATTAAACACAGGAAAAATCGTAGAGGAACGATTTGTTATACTTCTGATATCTTAAATCCTAATAACAAAAATATCCTTGAGTACATACATTAACAAGGCAAAAAGAGTTGGAAAACGGGTATTCATATCTTAGGAATTAAAGATATGGCGGGTCTGCATAAAACCTTATGCAGCAAAAATTAATTTCCAAAACCTAAAAAGAACTGCACTATTCCTGTTCATCTTCACACACACGATACTTGAAACTCTGCTGCAAACCATTTTAATGGCTGCTGAGTCAGGTGTTGATATTGTGATCTTACACTTGAATCCATGTCAGGTCTTACATCACAACCTTCTTTAAATGCTGCTATGCAGCTCAAAAATACAGATAGATACAGACTGATTTAGAAGAATTAAAATGAAGTAAGTAATATTTCAAAGTAGTACGCAAAATTTAGAAAAATTTTGAGTCTGAACTAAAAACACCTTCTGTTGAAATTTATAAATATGAAATTCGGGAGGACAATATTCAACTTGTTACTACAAACCAAATCAGTAGGACTTGAACATAAATTTGAAGAGGTGAAAGAATATCTACAGGTCAAAATCTTTTATTAGAGATATTATAAAAGTAACTCATCTTCTAAAAATTGTTGGAGATTTGGCAATTTTATGGTAAAAATAATTTAACGCCTGAAAATATACTTTCACAGAAGGCGTGAAAACCCCTTTCCCCGACTCTATTGTAGAATATTTTATGGACAGATTGGTCAACCTGACGGAGGGTTTCTGAAGAATTACATCTGTTTTGAAAAGGAAAACCTCTTCATAGAACGTCCGGGACTATTTTCCGGAGGAAAATTTTGAAAAATCAAACTCCACCTAAATGAAAAGTATCGAGATATTACAAACGAACGAAATATTTTAAGTTATGCTCTCATCCAGCATATGATGATTATTGTAAAACATATTGATTTGTATAACGATATCAGTAACCTCTGTCCACTGTATTCTTCACGGCTTGGAAAAAGGTCAAGAAATTGACGTCGCAATAGAAGATGGAAAACTGCTTAATATCTGTTATACAGGATACAGTGATGCTGATGAAAACGGTATGAGGTCTGTTTATTTTGAATTAAACGGTTCTGCAAGAGTAGTCGAAATTTTAGACCGTTCCGTTCAAACTAAAAAAGATAGTAAACGAAAGGCAGATAAGTCCAATCCTAAACATATCGCTTCTCTATTCCGGGAACCATTGCTGAAATCTTTAGTCAACCCCCGGAGATCTATTAAGAAGAATCAACCTCATGATTGTAGAGGCAATGAAAAATGGAAACCACAATTCTGGCAAAAACAGATGGATCAATCTCTGAAATTTTAATTTCTCAAGGAGACTCTGTTTCTGATGACGAATTAGCTATGATATTAAAGTAAAATAATAATCTACTTGCCGGAGACCTCCAAAAATAGGTTCTCGGTTTTACATATAAGATACTAAATAAAAAGAGTGACATCCTTCCTTAAAAACCCTGAATAGTCCACATTCTATTAAAACCCATACACCTATGATTAAAAATATATTTTTCTGATAGGAAGTATATAATGTCTCTTTAACAGCGCCATCATCCATTTCCAGTTGTAAATCAGAAGCATAGAGTAATCCAACAATGCATATCCTTGAAAATAAACATTTTTTATCAACACTATTCTTCATTAACTCCCAACGAAGTGCATTGATTTTTGTCCAATTAACAATATCCAAATCGGTTGAAATATTCGATTATTATCTGAGTACAATAGAAAAAGAACGAACCACTTTCATATTGTTTTCATCATGGAAAACTCATTGGTTTTACCCATTTTCAAAAATAGATGATGCATAAGAATCAATGATTTCATCTAGAAAAATATCATCTCAAAACGGATAACTTATCCGGAAATTGTTGAAAATGCAGCACACTTTTCATACACTGTTTTAGGTGGAATGCCAAATTTTCATACCTTCGTCCTCATGCTATATTATTCAAAAATATCCACTGTATTTCGTCTCTCTGCTCCAAATAAATACCATCTTCTTTTCATTCTTAGAAAATTCTTTTTCCAACTGCTCCAAAGACATATTCATTGCCGCATCTCGACAATCCGTCACGAATCGCCTGATAGCAACTTGCCAAAACTAAGATATACGTTATTGTGAGGGCTTGAGAACGTAACTCAAATCTTGTTGCCAAAGAATTTGAAAAACTCTAATCAATCCTATCAAAAATAGAACGGTTTCTGGATGGAATCTCAGGACCGATTCCCCAAGGAAGAAACGATACAAATAGGAGCTTCAAATGAGGGCTTTTAAAACGATTGATAGAATCATTTGTCCAAGCAACAAACGGATTAATTACTCTATAGTTTTTCAAGATGCCCATCAAAGCAGAAAGACCATAAGATGTCGTGTATCTTGTCGTCAAATCTTTTGTGAGAAAACAAATTTCTTCTTTCTCCGTTTTTCAATTTGCATGATACCCAATATGCACATGTTTTCCACTTCCTGCAACTCCTTCAATTGGCTTTGCTCTGAAAGTGACCTCTAATTATGCATATGAAAAATATCTTTTACCAAATGTCGGATAAAATGTTCTTTTATCGCACGTATGAATCTCATCATCATACTCCAATCTATCTCTAACTGCTCCATGATATGTTCGGATTTTCCGTTACAGAAATCGGAGAGTCACCCACCTACCTCTTTATGACCCATTTCACATCAAATCCATACAAATCCATAATATAGATGGTATTTTCAAGTGCCGTTCTTACAATTCCGTCTGTTCGCTTCCAATATTGTTGCTTTAATCTTTGAGATGCAGATAATTTTTCCACATCCACTGTATCTTCCGGAGTTTGTACCCAAAATTCCAATTCTGTAGATGATAGAATTGATAGACTTTCACTTCATCCGCTGATAACATTCCCATTTCTTCACAAATAGTAGGATGTTCCTTCAAAACTTCATAGAGTCTTCTTTTTAATTTTTAAAGCAGCTTTTTGCAGAATAGATCTGGAACAGACTTTTTCCGTTATGAACAAGGAAAGACGGAATTCTAAGCGTTCCTACAGGAGTTTGTTCATCCCTTCTAAAAGATTTCTGAAATTATAGTCTATCACCAATCCACTTCCAAGTCAGGTAAGATAATAACTTTCGCATTATCTAATGTCGCAATATTTTTGTAAACTACACTTGAGCCGTCTGTTTGAACTCCTACGGTTAATAAATTTTCAATGTTTTCTATGAAGGTAGATACTCGGGTATTTTTCATCTGGTTCCATTTCCACTAAAATCTATCGCAACAAAAGAAACAAATTGTACTTCTGTATGGTTTGTCAATATATTGATAATCTCATGATAAGAATGATTTTTCTTACTTATGGTAAATAACAGGTTTTTTAATCTGAGTATTATTTTTAAATTCATAATATCATCTCCTATTTTTCAAATTTATAATATTTTTAACGTGCTAAAAGAGTCGATTTTAGAGTATTCATAGGTCAATCCTTGAAAAATACTCGTATACGGTTCACGAATGGGAGCATCTGCACCAGCTCAATGGAAGATCCTTGAATAAAGTTTCCCGCCGCCATAATAACAGTGATCATCATATCCGGCATTTCCCATGGTTCATGGAGATACAAATGCATCTACAGGAGATAGCTCTGAACACCTTTGCAAAAAGCAATAATCTCTTCCGCAGAATTTAACTGAACAGCTTTGAATAATATCACTGCGGACATCTACCGGATTGAGGAAATGTTCTATATCCTGGATTTTCAAATAATTTACTACATCGCACCTTTTACAGCACCTGCTACAACAGATGGAGCTAAAAACAACCCCTTGTAAAATCGTTCTTGTCGTTCCGAAAGTAAGTCCACACTCTTTTCCCGACACTTGGGATGTTAATCTTTAGCAACAGCATCTATCAAATGTCCACATACTATATCCTCCGGTCAAAGCAAGCCCACCTCCCGGATTTTTGATAAGAGAGCTGCCATAATATCTACTCAACCTCTGTAGGTTCTTCTTGTCTCTAAAAATTCACCATAGCAAATTGTCTCACCATGATAATTACATCTCGGTTGATAGAACGTACAAAATGTTACATATCAATATCCTCACAGACAGAGATTTTTCGATCACTGTAAAACCTTTTGATCTTTTGAATGCATACCATTTTCAAATCAGGTGCTTTTCTCATTACTTTCTCAATAGATACTCTATCGAATGAACCGTCTTCCAACTACCTGTTTTATACCTGACTCCATAAGAAACCAATGAATGGCTATCTTCCTGGAAATCTCCAATCACTTTATCCAATGTATCTATAGGCTTAGAGGATAGAAAGCATAACATCCCTGGGAAAAGCGTGCCCGTAAACATAATGTAAGTGCATGTGTTCCATTTACTATATTAGAACGCACCAATGCATCTTCTGTTTCAAGCACAACACTAAAAATTTCTTCTACTTTTCTCTTCCACACTCATTATATCCATAACCTGTCGTCCAATTAAAATGAGTATCTGGAAAGTCTCATATGATCGCATTCAATACTTTGTGATTGATTATGCTTTTGAATATCTTGTGATACTGTTCAAAACATGTTGTATTTGTTTCTTCTGCAGTTTTTCAAAAAGAATTTCTTCTGTATTCCAAAGTTTTTCTTAAAAATCTATATTTCTACCATCCATCATAAAAACCTTTTAATCATAAATCTCTAACATATAGTAAAATTATAGTATACTTTTTAGTGTTACAAAAGAAATATGTTATTTTTGCACATAATTTCTATCTTCAGAAGGCCATATTGAAACTTGTACCTTCTCGATATGTGCTTTTTCTCAAAAAGAACATACAAATTCTGATTGTCCGATTCCGCCACCAATTGTCAGCGAAGAATTTGATTTTGAATCTTTGATGAAAATCATACTTTTAACTGCTCACTTCATCTTTCAATTGATTTTTAAAGAAACTTTGTCACACGAATTCCCATGGAAGATAACTCTAACGCAAGATCAAGCACCTCAGCACAAAATAATAAATCTCCGTTCAGTTTTTCCAATCGTCATAATCGGCCGCTCTGGAATCATGAATAGTTCCATCTGATAGCTTACAGCCAATGGGGACATAAATACCCTCCCTTCTCTTTTGTAATCTCGTTACCCCTTCTCTTTAGAGGATAGTGATGATATTTCGCTCTTAACTCTTCAGAATCGATAAAGAAAAATTTCGAAGGAAGTACTTTTGTGGAAAACTATGCTCTTTTTGCTAAAAATCTTCTACTTCTAAAACACTTGATAAAATCGTTCGCACAGTATCCCTTCAAATACCTGATTGTCCTGTCTTCATCATCAATAATCTTTTTCCAATCCCATTGGTCTACATAAATAGAATGAATATTGTCCAACTCTTCGTCACGACGAATTAGTAATATATCGGTTAAAGACCGGTATTTCTGGAAAATCCATATCTATATAACGCCAATCTTTTCCATTTTGCCAGCGATTTTGAACAATCTCTAAATTATCTCCCGAATCCTTCATATCAAATGCAGCCGGACGCCTCACTCCGTTTAATCCATCGTTTAATCCTGGCTATCCGTTTTAACAAATAGTGGTGCTTGATACTCGTCGGTTTCAATTTTTCTGCCAAAGTGTGGAAATAAGTCTTTTTATGATTGCAATCTCTGTTTCTAAAAATAGCGAATTCATTTTTACACAACCTTCCGGTAAAATCAACTTATCTACTGCCATCATCATACCCTCCTACATCAATTCCATCTTATTTTATCCAAATAAATACCTTTATATATTTCTGCAAATCCACATCTCATCTACTGATAAGAATATAATACCAATTTAGATAGATATCATAAATTCGAAGGAATATCTCTCCCATCTCTATATATTATCTATCAAAATATATAGGGACGAAAGAGTTATCATTCATGATACCACCCTACTTCTTGGTAAAATACCAACTCAATAAAGTACAAAACATACTTTTTCCAATCTAACTTTAGAAAACTCGCGTTCAAAGCCTCACTCAACATGTATCTTTCGGTTGAAAGCTCATAGGTGTTCTCTTCTGTCAAAACTGTCAACTCCCACCTGCTTTTGACTCTGCTGAACGTTTTTACTTATAAAATACTCTCCAATCATCATCTGTTATGAAATTACTTTCAACTATGTCGTTATTTATCCATATTGTCAACTACTATCATAAATATGGTTGCATTACATACTGTCAATCAACAATGTATTTACAATTTGAGGATTCGCTTTTCCTTTCGATTGTTCTCTATAACTTGTCCAACTATCCGAATGCTCATCCTTCTGTTCTTCAAATCATCTATCGATTGAGGATTTTTGAGATAATACTTCTTTACAATATTAAGAATGAATCCTTCATCTTGAACCTTGAGTCAACTTTTCTTCAATATGTTCTTTTCGGATCAATTCCATCTTCAAACATTTTTCTAAAAATTTTCTTTTGCCATATTATTATTGATTTTCTGTGAATGGATTCAACAAAAATGCAACTGATTGATATCAAATTTCTCATTTCGATTGTTGCATCAGAATCCTTCAGTCTTCTCAAAAATTCAGACAAGAAAAAGTTCGTGTTACTTGCCCTTGTCTTCTGTCAACGCAATCAGTTTTCAAAAATAAGTAGAAATCTCTTTACTGGAATTCAAAATTGCTTCTATCGTCTTGAGTAACTCCATATTTCCTTGATAAAGCGTTTCCTTTTATCTGACGGAAGTTCAGGTAAAACTATCTCTAATCTCATTGATATACTCTTCTGAAATCACAAAGTCTACAATATCCGCTTCCGGAAGTAGCGATAATCTTGTCACACATTTCTTTACTTCGCATAGAAATGGTCCTGATTTTGTTCGTCCATCTCCTTGTTTTAGAGAATTTTTCTCCTTCCAAAAGCTCAATATGCCTCCTCATATTCCATTGCCTTTTAAAGCTGACTTCAGTGAATTCATTTTCAATTCCCGACAATATTGGATTTGACACCATCTTCTCTCACGACATTATTGACATCGCAACGAAGAGAACCTTGTTCCATCTTAACATCAGATACTCCGGTAAACAAAAGAATCTCTTTAAGTTTTCCAAATATCTGATATGCTTCTATCGGAGAACTCGTATCAGGATCAGGATAACTGATTAACGGAACACCTGCTCTATTGTAATCAATCAAAGATTCTCCCGAAACATCATGGATGGATTTTTCCTGTATCTTCTTCCATATGAATACGAATCAATCTAATCATTTCGTCTTCATCTTCACTTCTCACATATCCTTCATAGCATAGCGGCTTATCAAAATTGAAATTTGACCACTTTTGTTAAATCAGGATAAAAATAATCTATCCATTTTGTATTTCTTTTCAATCGAACAATTCGTAGATAGACCCGCCATAATCGCATATTTCAAAACTTGTCTCATTCAATACAGGTGAAGTTCCCGGCATTCCCATGCACACCGGACAACAATTTGTATTTACTTCCACTACCAAACTCATTCTTGCAACCACAGAACGCTTTTGTCAAACGATTAGAGTTCCACATGAATTTCTATTCAATCAATGTTTTTATAATTCAATGTTGTTTCCTCCTAGTCTAATTCTTGTAACCATTTTATGATAATCTGTACTCAAATGCATCTGCCCTTTTAACATGGTTCCTTCTTGTAAAATAGTTCCCAATCAATTGCAAACCGATCGGAAGCGTACCTTTTCTTCCACAAGGAATTGAAATTGCAGGTAATCCTGCCAAACGATACGGTATTGTGCACAAGTCTTCCAGATACATTGAAAGAGGATCGTTTGTTTTTCCCACAACGGAATGCTACATTCGGAGCTGTAGGACTCAATAAGAGATCATATTTTTGAACGCATTTTACAAAATCCTTGCTTAATCAACGTACATGTACTTTTTAATGCCTTTTGATAATATGCGATCCATAATATCCCGCACTCAGGGTAAATGTTCAATAAAATTCTTCTCTTACCATCTCCAAATCCTTCACTTCTTGTATTGATATACATTTCTTCTAAGTCAGAGTAGTTCTCTTGTTCGATATCCGTATTTTACACCATCAAATCGGGATAGGTTTGAGGAAGCTTCACTGGGAGCTATAATATAATATGTCTCAATTGAATGACGAATATGTTTCAAATCTACTATCTCGCAGATTGCTCCCAACTCTTCAAATTTTTTCGATTGCATTTTGAGGTAGATCCTTTACATCCGAATCAATCCCATCTTCAAAAAGCTCTTTTGATGATGCCGGATACGCAAACCTTTTATATTCCCATCCAACTGATTCAAATATTCATTCACTCGAATATCTGCTGAAGTGGAATCCATCCTGTTCTTTTCCGGAAATTGCGTTCAAAACAATTGCTGAGTCTGCAACATTTTTGGTTAGAATTCCAACTTGATCTAATGATGAACCGAATGCCACCAAACCATATCTTGAAATCCTTCCGCAAGTCGGTTTCACTCCTCAATTCCACAATAAGACGTTGGTTGGCGCACAGAACCTCCGTATCTGGAACCATGAAAATAACACTTCTCCGGATGCAACAGAAACAGCAGAACCGCCTGAAGAACCTCCCGGTACATAATCAGTATCAAAAGGATTTTTTGTAGGAAAAAATGCAGATTTCTCTGTAGAGCCTCCCATTGCAAATTCATCCATATTTACTTTTCCAACCATAATCGGCATATGAGTATTTAATTTTTCTATAACAGTGGCATCATAAATAGAATATAATTTTTCCAACATTTTAGACGCACAGGTTGTTTTCTACACCTTTTGTTGGAAATATTATCCTTTACAGAGTAAGGAATGCCTGTCAACAATGTATCTGTTTTCTCTTCAAATTTTTTCTGTGCAACAAGAGATTGCTCTTCCGACACATCCTTTGATAGAGTAATAAATGCCTTAACCTCTTCATCTATTTTTTCAATCCTATCATAAGAAGAGGTCAATAGTTCCGAAACAGAACATTCTCCCTTTTAACATACAGTTTGCATCTTGAATACTAATATTTTTCAAGTCCATAAAACTACTCTTATATATTTTCTTTCTATCTCACTCTCTTGAAAGTTACGTTCTAAGATAAAAACTTTTTGGAACAATAAAGCATCCCTGCTTTATGACGGAGCATTCTTGAGTATATCTTCTTGTCAAAAGGATCGTAGTTATTGTATCATCCTCATAACATTCTCCTAATCCTAAAACATTATAAGTAATTTCTGTGTTTTCTGTATCACATTCTTCTAAAGAGGATACATATCCTAATATTTTTCTAAAAGATTCCAACATTTTCTCTTCTGTTTCTCATCATCAATTTTTAGTTTAGATAGATGACTCATATAATCCAGTACTTTTTATCTATTACCATACTTTTATCGATTGACCTGAAATCAATCGCTTCCTCCTTTTTCATATATCATCACTAATTTTATCAAAACATTCTTATTCATTTACCATAACCAAGAATTCATCTTTTCGTCAAGATTGGAATATTCAATTCTGACCTAATTTACTCCCCTGGACTTTCTCCTGCCAACAAATAATCAACAGATGTACTGACAGCTGACATCACTTCTCCACCACAAGTTTCTCATTATGCTTCAGAGCGTTTATCTCCTCTAATGTTCCCGTCAGAACAAATTTCTTCCGGACAATACTTGAACTGTTTTGATCCGTACCGAAAATTGATTTTTGTATTAACACCATATTCTACCAATCTCAAGAGCAGCCTTATTTTCCTCCAGTTGAAAATAGTTCAAAATACTCAGCTACTCTTCAATCCAATTTCTTCATTCTCATCAAATCATCTAAAGTTGCTTTTTCCAGTTCTTCAAGCGAAGAAAATTACTAGCACCTTGGCTGCTTTTTCTCCCACAAAATCAATCCTAGCTACCAATAATTGATTTAAATTTTCTTGATTTGAATGATTAATGGACGAAATTAAATTGGACGCGACTTTTTGCAAAACCGTTTAATGGTAACAAATCCTTTTCTTTTCAACAAATAGATGTCCGCTATATTTTTAATCAAACCATTTTCATAAAGGGAAGATACGATACTCGGACCAAAATTATCAATATCCATCGCACTCTTTGAAACAAAATGAATCATTCTACGTTTTAACTGCGCGGACAGGCAAAATTAGTACATTTAACTTTAGCAACTTCTCCATCAATTTTTTGAGTTGTAGCAATCATTACGAAGGACATGTATGCGGCATATGAAAACAACTTCTGTTCCATCTCTTTTATCTTTCATAACAGCATGTACTTCCGGTATGATTTCACCTGCTTTTTGAACAATGACCCTATCTCCTACACGAATATCTTTCATTGCAATATAGTCTTCATTGTGTAAGGTCGCTCTGGATACTGTAGAGCCTGAAATTAAAAACCGGTGCAATTCGATCTGGCAACAGGTGTCAAAACTCCTGTTCTTCCTATATTGGACCGTACTGTTTATTGGTAGTCTCTTTTTGTTCAGGGGAAATTTATATGCAATCGCTCACCGTGGAGCTTTTTGCAGTCTGCCCTAAGATTTCTCTCTTATTTAACTCGTCAACTTTTATAACAATCCCTATCGATATCAAAACAACAATTCTTCTCTATGTTCCGTCCAATACTTGATAAATTCAATTACTTTTTCCATAGACTCACAATGTTCTCTGGGAGATATTGTTTGATCCCTAAATCATCCAGGTAGTTTAACTGCTTGGAATGAGAGTTTATTTCCCTGTTCTTTTCTTTATCAGAGTTGTCCATCCACTCTTGAACATTAAAATAAAAAGCATCTAAATTTTCTGTCTTTGTAATATTCGAATCCAATTGTCTCAAAGAACTGGAAGTGCATTTCAGGATTTTGCAAATAGAGGTAAACTCCTAAGTCTTCTGCTGTTCATTTAACTTTGAAAACGATCTTTCCGGAAGAAAAACTGCTCCTCTGACTACCAAATCAACTTTGATTCAATTCTTTTGGAATTGAAAATGATTTTACGGTTATCGGTCACATTCTCTCTCTGTCCGTTTCCTTGTAGCGCGCCATGAATAAATTTTCTTTCTATACTTCTCCTAAGGCAACTAGACAATCCAGTCAATTTTTAATTTCTACAGTACATGAGATATCTCCACAACGCTCTTTATTTTCTGATCAAATTCAAGCTGTGTCTTCATAAGAAAAAGTATTTGATAACGACAACAACGGCACTCTATGAACATACTTGCAAACTTCTTAGAATAACTTCCCCAACTTTTCGCTTGGAGACTCTGCCGACCTTAAAGAAGGGTGCTCTAAAGACATCAACTCTTTTCATCATACTATCATATTCTGCATCACCACGGTGCATCCTCCTGATAGTATTTAGCAGAATAGTATTCCAAGCGTTCCTAAGTAACTTTTATAGCATCCATTCATCTACTCCAATAATTTCTATATTAAATTTTTAGAATTAGTTTTTGATTTTCTATATAAAACAAAATTTAGACCCGATACATTGAACAATATCAGCATCTAAAGAGCAGCAATCTTCTGTGCTGTTTCTTCTGTATCCAAGTATGCATTTTCTTGAATTTTTACCTTAATCATTCTCTTTTCAAGAACTTGATCGACTGATTCTACCACTCTTCGGTAACTTGACCTTTCCCAACTACAACAGGTTCCAACTTATTTGCCAATCCTCTATGAAACCTCTCTGCTTTGTTGTTATCATATTTTCTATCAGAGTATCACACTCTGCCCTCTATTATTATTTTTATCTATCATAATCCAAAGTCTTATTCATAGAATTCAAACTCCAAATCGTACATTTTACCAAATCACCATCTTGTATTCCCATTTTTCTTAATCGTCCAAATACACGTTGTTCTCCATAATGAAAATACCGAATAGACTCCATATCACCAAAATTCACGGAATATAACAATTTTTCCAATCTAACTCCTGAAAGAACATAGGCATCTTTTTCTTTTTCAATCGTGATTTCTCTTCTTCCAGTTTTACAGGTTGGTACTCTTCTGACCACATCTCTCTTCCTTGTAAAGAGGTTCTGTTTCACTTCTAAAAGCCTTTGACTAACATAATCTAAAAATATCATCTAAACCTTCCTTCGTTGCCGGAAAGGTGGAAATACCTTTGCATCCATATTTTCGATTTTTATTTCTAAATCATGGTACCTATCTTTTTCAAATAACAAATCCATTTTATTTGCAATCACAATCTGTTCTCTTTTAGATAATTTTTCATTGCAAAGTGTAACTCTCATTTATTTTCAAAATCTTCATGCGGACTTTCTTCCTTCAATTCCGGAAATATTACAACATGCACATAAAATTCCTTGTTCTCTCATGTCGCAAAAATCATGTCCCAATCCAACTCGGAATGTGCTCTCTATAATTCCTGAATATCAGCTATGACAAAACCTGTTCCATTTTGTTTACTACTCCCAAATTAGGAGTCAGTAGTTTGTAAAATGATAGTTCGTACCTTTGGGTTTGCCTTTGTCTGCTAATAGATAGAAATGTTGATTTCACGATTAGAAACTTACTAGCTCCACATTTGCAACTCAACTTTAACTCAAAGTAACGGTTTCTTTCGACCTTCAGTTCCTGCTGCGAAATTAGGGCTTGTCGTGTCGATGTTTTAATATGTATTTCTCTTCCACCTCCTGCCGCCCCTTCGCTCCTATGGCTTTTCACCATTCTCTTTTAAATCTGCCAACAATCCACTCTCTTTATCACGAATAATCGTTCTGATTGAACTTTAAGAAACCAAATTTTCCCTGATTTTCCGGGTGCATATAGAACCCTTCCATCTTCCGGAAGGCGCTTGATAAGATTTTATACTTTAAAAATCCATCAGTGTTTCTCGTTAGCATCTGCTCTAAAAATAATATTTCCGCCATTTCCACTGTCCTCCGGCCGGTCCGCCAGCAGAGATATAAATTTCTACGAAAATGCAACTCGCCATTTCCACCATTTCCCGCCTTTATAAAAATCTCTGCTTTTATCTATAAACAAAACACCTCTTTTCTAAAATCACGCAATTTATTGTTTGATTATATCACAAAAACTTTATTACATATAAATACCAAAATGTAACTGCAAGTATTTGTTGTATAATAACACTAAAGTCAGATTAATATAAACAGTAAGGAAGGCAAATATCAAAATGAATTATAAAAATACTTTACTCACTTCATCACATGAAGTTAACATATATACTTCAGTTCCAAAGACTCGGGAGAGAAAGAAGTATCGTCTTGCAAAAATATTATTATTCTATTCAGTCGCAGCATTTTCCTTAGAATCGGAAAGGAATTGCATTAATTTTTCTGAAAAAGTACACCGCTTGAGCGTTCTAATCAAACAACACTATATTCTCGTGAATCTCTTTTTGTGCTGTCTCCTGTCAATCGACCCACAGAAATGCTTGAAAAAACTTTGAATTGGAAATTCTCTATTGTTCCTGACTCCAATCACATAGGTGCTGCCCAAGAATATGCATATGACACAAAAAGAAATTCGGAACTATATCTCCGAAAACAACATATACAGGAAAAGACAAATTGGTGTTTTTAACTCTTGATGACTGAGCAAATCAACTTTCTCTATTGTGTTGGATACTCTCAAAAGAACATGGAGTTCACGGGACCTTTCTTCATTGTCGGCGGAACAGTAGGGCGATAAATCCGTTCTCCTCCGCGAGATAGAGGAAGGTCATGCAGTAGTGATTCATAGCTTTTACACATAACTACAAAATACTGTATCCAAACAGAGTTGCAAATGTACAACATATCACTGAAAGAGTATATGGATACCCTTACTGCCATGAAAATATATTCGGTCCATAAACTCTCAATACGAGTGTTTAGATATCCCGGCGGACACATGTCTTGGAAAATATGGATGCTGCCATGCTACACTTTCTAAAGCTATGGTGTTGAATGGATTGACTGAAGTGCATTAGTGAGATGGAGAACGAAGACGCACTAGACTGGACATCAGCACAAGGCAAATGTATTGAATTTACGGTAAAAACAACTCAACAAAATAAAATCAGGGATGTGATTGTCGTATTGATGCATGATGCTGAAAATAAAAATTCACGGCGGAAGCACTCAAAATTATTCAATATTATAAAGATCAAGGGATATGTTTTTCGGTGTTCTAAAGTAATAAATGACCAGGTTCCAGAAACAGAACTGGAGCCTTTTTAATGTTAAATGAAAAACTTCAATGAAAATATAACTTTGTTTCATATGATTTACTTTGCATTTTATCTAATAATTCATATAATCTATAAAGTACATAATTGTTTTTACAGGGAGGATTTATTTCTGATGTCAAAATATAATCTAAAAACATTTGTTATTCGTAGTCATCATTTTTAATACAGTCTTTTTACATGATATCATGCTGTAGCCACCAATACTCCCTTCACTTGGGCTACAAATTGTTCTACAGCAGTATTGATAGAAGAAGAGACAGGTAAAATTCTCTATGAAAAACAAAAGGATGTATCTGTCTATCCGGCATCTACCACAAAAATTATGTACTGCCTTTACTGACCTGGAACATCCTTGATTTAAATCAAAATTACCGTTTCCCGGAAGACATGGGACTGGCTGATTTGGTGCAATGTGCCTTCTTCCCGGTGAAACATTCACTGTAGAAGAATTATTACAGGTTGTTGGTAAAATCTGGCAATGATGCTGCCATATTATTTGCCAAAAATATTTCCGGATCCGTTGAGAAGAATTTTTCAACTTGATGAATCAACGAGCACAAGAAATTGGTTGTCAAAATACACACTTTGTTAATCAAACTATTTACACGATCAATCTCACTACATCTGCTTACGATTTGTTTCTAGTGCACGAGAAGCTAGCAGAAAATCCAAAGTTTAGAGAACTTGTGTCAACTGACTTCGTACAAATTCATGCTACAGAACAAACCCCTGAAATAAGGTATTTCAGAAACACAAACAAATTTTTATGGTCCAAACAAACTATAGACTATAAAGGAATCGCATCTCTATCAAATACGATGTCATTGACGGAATCAAAACAGGTTATACTCGGAAGCAGGAAAATGTCTAGTTTCCAGCGGTGATGGTATTCGTCTAATTGCCGTTGTAATGAAAAATCAAGGCCTTGAAGTATATACTAATTCCAGAAAATTATTAGACTACGGATCAAAAATTTTACTAAGAAAAAGATTTTCACTGCAAATGAGGGCAGGTACAACTGTTATCGTGAGATAGTTTGGATTTTAGATTTCTATGTAAAGGAAGATTATTATTCTAGAGAATATTACTAGTAAGAGTGAGATGAACAAGAGGCTTCCTAAATGAAAATATAAAGTTTCCTATTCATGTGGATGAAGAAATCGGAACATTAAAACCTAAAAAGACAATGGAGTTATTCTTGAAAGAATTACCTATATTTGCTAAAAATGAAAATACACTCGTCTATTCTTTTACAGGGTTTCGTTCATTTTTCAAAAATCATAAGTTCTTGAGTGTTCTTACAATGGTTGGAATTTTTATCGTTTTAATTACTATTTTGCGGTTGTTAGACTTATTTCAGAAAGAAAGAAAGAGAAGAAGAAAACTCAGTCATTCTTCCTATCGCGTACAATGATATCATTTTTGATATTCATTTGTCATATTACAGCAGTTTGCACATTTTAACTAATTTCAAGGAGGTCTTTTCATGGTTAAATTATTTTTTAGGAGAAGCAGTGGTGGGAAAACTAAAAAATGTTGAAAGTGGCAAATACAGAAGCTGAAACAACGACTGGAGAAATCGTCTTTATAGAACCTACTCCCTAAAACATTTACATCAGCTACATAGAGATATCTCGTTTTATCTCTACTAGAAAGAATTTCAAATCAGTTGTACAAATTCTGTCTATGGACTTTTGTGTGGTTGATTAGCAAATTATGATATCAACACAATTCACTTGATAGTTTGATAAAATTATCCCTACTATAGATGAATCGGTTGTGGATTTATCGAATTAGTAGACACCTTATCTGAAAAAGAGAATTCACTATTATCATCGCATTTAATGTGGATGATAGTACACATACTGAAGATAAACTAAAAATATTTACCATCCATCTAACAAAATAAGATAGACTGAAAAGCACTGTTTTTCTATCTCTAATAGAAAAACAGTGCTATACGAGAAGTGCATTTAACTTATCGCCAAAACACTGACACCCACATCAGAAAAACAGCCCATTGCATTCCTAATATTCCGACAGCTGTCAAGAATAATACAATCCTTTTTACACCTAAAGATATAATATTTTCTTTTATGATAAGTATAGTTCGTTTGATAACGATAGCAAAGGTGTTTAAAATATCGTCATTCATACAAGTATCAGATGCTTCTATCGCTGCATCGGCCCCAATCTTCCCATTGAAATTCCGACATCTACCTCGAAAGCACAGAACGTCATACGATACCATCTCCCTACAAATCCTACAAACTTATTCTTACTTTTTACTGTGTAGTAACTCTTCGATATGATACACTTTATCTTGAGGTAAGGTTCATAACATACATTCTCTATTCCTAAAGATTGCTACACTTTGATATCTTCTTCATCTCCTGTAAATATAACAATATTTTTGTCCATGTCTTTTATTCTCATCGATTACCTCAGGGAACTTTCTTTATCTTATCTTCTGAAGAATATACCCTATATTCATGATCAATGATATATACTACATTACTGTATAGGATAGCATATCAGTGTTACTTCCTGCCTCATCAACTTTTCGTTACCTATGCATCTCTCTTCATTAATTTTGTGATACATCCCCAGTCAACAAATGTACGTTTTATCCTTTTATAATCAATACTCGTGATACTGTTCTCTAAAGAAATCGCAATTGATGATTGCAATAAAACTTCCGACGAAACTACATAATCCCACAATAACTCTTGTGGCATATATCGAATATAACCCTCCACTTTTAAAATTGCCTCTCTGTCAAAAGTTCCTCGTCTTATCAAAAACAATTGTCTCCAAATTGGACAATCTCAATATACTCTGCCTTTTATCAAAACACACATGATGTGCTCCTGAACGATTCCTGAGAGCTTATGGAATAGAAACAACCAGCGCACAAGGGACGAGAAATAACTAAAACGTTAAAGAGCGGTAAATCCATGTATGGGAAGGATTGATGAAATAAAACAGGAGGAATCGAGCACAATACCACTGAAAACATGACAACAAAGGGTATAGTATCTTGCAAATTTGGTAATATATTTTTCGGTCTTTTGCTCATAAGAAGATTCTACTTAATTCCATAATTTTAGAAATGTTGAATCTTCATATCCTTTTGTGGATTGTATCATCAAAACATGATTTTGCACATTTGGATACATCCACTGACAACTTCCATCCTTCTTGTAACTGTTTTAATTTTAGATTCTCCGTTACAGCTGTATTCAGCATAGAACTTCCACTCAACTCTTCCATCTAAAGGGATTTTTTCGCCTGCTTTTACTGATAGATACTGCTACAGAAACATCTTCCGGATCTACTTGAACAAATACATCTCCTTGCTTCAAAAGTCGCATATATTCAGGAGCAATATTCATCAATTCAACAATTGATTCTCTTTGACTGTTCCATCGCTATAGTCTGGAAACAATTCTCCTACTCTTATATCATAACCTCAAGTGCTTTCATGATATTCTCCCCAACAAAAATGCACCTATAGTTGTCACACTACTCAAAAATTTTCATCAAAGACATTTCCGTTTATTATATTTTTAAATGATTTCTTTTAATATATCCCCATCCTATATAGAAATATAACAGCAAAAACTTTTATAAAATCAACGTTTTCATTGATATCTCGTGAAAGAGAAAAATACCCGAAATCAATGGATGCTATTATTATCTTATTTCTTTCTGATTTTTGATTCCATTATCTATCACCAACTTTGCAAAAATTACTTGAGAGAAACTAGATCCCGGGTTCAATATTACTACATATTTTTAGTGGAATCAAAAATAGAATCAAACTTGTCCTCATCACGTTCTATCACCAACTTTTGAAACATATAGTTCATAGATGCATCTTGAAACTACCGCTACACTCTTAATTTCGTCTCCATTTTCATAGCACAGTTCACACAGCCCAAATTTTGTGTAGTTTTTAATTTCTTTTTCAGGATATCCTCCTATTCTTCAGTATGTTCCATTCTTGACTGATAATTGTCCGAAACATGCTCATCAGCAAGTGAATAAAAATATATTTTCCCTTCCCCTCACTGGAAACCTACCAATTTATTTTGTTTCAAAACTCTAATTGATGAGAAATAACAGACAGACTGAGTGACATTCAATATTTTTGGACAAGTCATATACACATTTGCTCAAATATATATAAAATTCTAATTCTTGTAGGAATCACCAAATACTTTGGAAATAGTTCTGCTAAATCCATAAAGAACTTCCTCCTGAGGCACAGTATTCTAAGACTTCTCACAATATCTTCCTGAGTGGTTGAATGCACTTTGTTGCCGCTCAAATTCTTCTGAAACCATAGTCATCCCTCCTTATTTTCAGAATATATACAGTTTAACAACCTATAGATGAGCACATGTTCATATGTTGTAAGTAAATTATATCCCTATCAATCTGGATACATGTCAACACATCACCTTAAACAAAACAGAACTATCATACATGTCTTATAGACAATATTATGCAAAATTTTTCACTAAGATATGATACTAATATATTGTAGGTTATAATTTTGCAGGAACGGAGGGATTGTAATAATGAATAACAATTAATGATATTAAAATGACGAAGAACAGAAAATAATATTAGAAACGATTGATCGTTATCATCAGTTCCTCCAATTATCAGCAGGAAGAACTGTAATCAAAACAATCAACATCTATGAGTCTATCTACTGTCTCATCGAATCTTTAGGATTTTGTGTCTGACAATGGTATTTTTGTTATACCGGTATTGATGGGAAAAAGTTGCTACTAAAGAAACCGTGTCCAATCACCTCATAACTTAATTTGTCAAAACATGCACGCTGTCACCACTCTACCCCATTGTCCAATGAATGAAATTGAACAGTCTCATCCATGAAAAACAGGATACGCCATTCTTAGTCAAGTACACTTGGAATTTGTTGAATATGCCTTAAATGTCATTTTTGAAGAACATAAATCATTACTTTCGGAAAAGCAAAAATCATTTATCTCAACTCTGATTATAATTTTTCCTAAATTATGTGAAACATATCTTATAATCTCATTTTATAAAGTCATCTTTATACTAAAACTCAACAGAAACATTTTCATGATCCCTCGAAAAACGAATTGTTTCAGGAGACTCAGTTATCAACAAACCTGTGAAAGTGTACATAAACCGATTCATGAAAACAACTCAAAGGATAATTTGTAGAGGCTGGGATAAATCTCAATAATTTTAATCAGATGCATGATTTCCACAATGGTATAAACGGTTATAATATATTTAGTCATGCAGAATAATAAAACCAGGGAATATTCCTAATTTCCCAGTTTTCGTTTTACATATAAGACAGTATATTGTGTATAATAGTCCTTCTATTTCTTTACGACATGAATTCCCCATTCCATATCACTTTCTTTTGGCTTTCTGGGCCCTCTATCACACCGTTTTCTGATATCGCCTCTTGTCTCCTCCCATCACCACAGAAACAACGTGATCTCTTTGATAAAATCCGTTATATCTACATTGTTTTAGCTCACGACCAAGACTTGCAATGTTCTTACCGTTTGAGCGTATAAATACCCAGTGCATCCATCAGAATCAGTAAATATTTTCTGTTACTGAAACATGCACCAACAACCTTTCTTGTGTCTCTTGTAAATCACGTGCATGACAATAGTTCTCGTACTGCATCCGTCCTGTCACACAAAACCATTATATTCTCCATTTGTTACACCCTCCTCGAGTCTCAGTTAGCTGGCTAGCAAAGAACCACATGATTTTCTTAATCTCATCCCGTACACTACATATGCCAGGCCTTAAACACATCAAATGTAAAATAGAAAGAATAATTTCTTAGAAACATTGCATCTCAATTGCACCTTCATGTATATAATATATACTATATCACTATACTACATACTTTATTATGCAAAATTTTTCTACTTTGGAGGATAAATTATGAAATTCTTCAAACTGTACTACTTGAGTGCAAGCTTCCTCCTATCAGAAGACTTGTTCCTATGCAGGTGCTACAAGAAAAGCAGGGAGTATATCCGCTGGAATATAGGTCAACCCGATACTCAAACTCCACCCAAGCAGTTTTTGAGGCATTAGGAAACCTTGATCAGCTGGCATATGATGGTTCTCAGTGAAACTCCGGAGTTGTTCCAAAGCAATTTCCAACTACTGCTAAAACATACAATATGGATTTTCAAGACGATGAGCTATTGATTACGAATTTGGTAGCAGAAGCTCTTTATTTGCTATTATCGCAATCTCGTGACGCAGGAGATGAAGTTTTAGTTCCTGAACCTCTATACAAATTATAACGGATTTGCTTCAGCAGTAAATGTTACCGTAGATGCGGAATCATACTACTAGTTAGCAGAAGAAGGCTGTCTTTCATCTTCCCAGAAGATTTATAGTCATCAAGCCCAATACAAAAATCTATTATTCTATCAAATCCTGAAATCCTACCGTACGTTGTTCATACAAAAGACGAATTAAAAATGCTTAAGTTGATATTTGGCATTTTCGAACACACACTATTTATTCTTGCTGATGTAGGTTTATCGTGAGTTTGTTTTACGATGGATTAGAGTATATTTCTTTGGAAACTTCAAAGAAGGGAAGATAGAGCTCACATATTATTGACAGTGTGTCAAAACGATATATAGTGCTTGTGGAGCAAGAATCGCTCCATTGCCTCCACAAGCAAGGATCTTATCCACAGAAAATCATTAAAATTATGTCAAGTGAAGATTATGCGTACCTACACTAGAACAAATAGGTGCAATAGAATTATACAAAACCCTATTGACTATTTTCGTGGAAGAAGTAAAATGAAGAATACACTAAGAGAAGAGATATTGTTTAGTGGTGTTTACACAAAATGGGTGGGGTAATCGAGAAGAAACCGTGTTATGCGTATGTATCTGTTAAATTCCGGCAGATAATGCAGAAAATTCATTATTTGCGTCTTGAAGAATTTGATTATAACGGAGAAACTAATGATGGTATCTCTTTTAGAAGGATTCTATTTCTCACACTCAGAATCGGTGTGAAGATGAAGCCTGTATCGCATATATTTCCGGAATACAGAAGAACTTCAAAAAGCTATGACTGTTTTGGACAAAGTTTCAAGCTTATCCTGAAGAAAATAGTACTTTCTTAACAAATCTATTAAACATCCCTCGTTTATGAGCTAAATTTCAAGCTGTAACATTGTTGGAGTGGAAATCATAGGCGGATTTTCTTTATTTTGTATTAAACTCTCAGTTATGGATTTTAACTAACCTTTTCAAAGTGTTCTCACATGCCGGCATAGCCTGTCTTTATGCTGGCATTTCGGCATTTTAAGGTGCAGAATGACATCATATTTTCTCAACTGCTTGTGTTTCGCTTTGAGCGTAGCAAAGAAGCAGCAAAACTCTCTTTTCTTTGTCGCCAACCCGATTCCGCCCGCGCTGTCAACGGGCGTGTAAGTGCGCACTAGTTCAGGGTCACGTCAGCAGTGTTGGCGTGTCCCACAAGATACCGTAAGGCTCGATCTCATTCGCTATCTACCATGTTGGTGCAGCACGTGTGCCGCGGCATGTGTTACTGTCGGCAAAGCTCCTCACGCTTTTGTTGTACTTTTCTACCATCCTGCGAAACATAATATCATAGTTAGAAGGAAGTTTTGAGGTATTCAGCTTTTGTAAGAAAAGAGGAAGCCCTTGTATAAACTGCAGTCAACCATAAAATCACTGCTTTTTCCTGTTCTTGCATCACTCTTCTGCAAGGCTTCAAGCACACGAAGTCGCCATTGGAATTTTGCGAATGCCGTTGTCCGTTTTCGCGCCTCAATGCGGTAGGACTCTTTTCTCGGAATATTGAAGTCGATGATCCACATTGATTGTCCGATTCTCAAAATCAATATCTCTGTCCGTTATCCGCACCTCGAGATACGGAAGCCTCAAGTTCCAAGCAGAATCGATAAGTCAAGTCACAATACTTGTAATAGACCTTATCGTTTTTCACAAAGGAAAGCAGGCTTTTCTGATTAGGTGAAAGAGGAATTTTGTCTGGTGTCATCCTCACACTGTATTGATAGGAAAGTCAGGGATCCTGATACAGTCATCCTGAATGGCAGAATAAAAAGCTGCCTTAGGAGAACGTGCTTATGGTTTGCTGATGGCTCGAGAACATTGCCTTTTTCTTTCATTCAAAGCCCATTCCCTTGCAGCATCAGACATTTTTACATCTCTCGAGCTGTAGGCTCCAATCGTATCTTCCCTCAAGTATTCTCAAAGGAGCTGCTGCCTACCTTGCTTTGTACCGTGCCTGCATTTGCACTGATTGTCTGTGCTTTTCTGTAGCTGGTCACACTGTCATTTTCTTTCCTACAGGGTCAATCCCGTCTATCAAGGTCTTTTTGTATCTCCTTGACTTTTTCACGCAGGGATTTATCCTCACGCTCGCCCTCTAGGGTCTTATCCGTAGGAACTAATTTCATGCGTACACAAACTGCGGTGTTTTCCAAAGGTATCTGTATATTTGTGGGTTATCATTCCATAGCTTGGAAATCTTACGCATTCTTCCGGCACATATTTGATATCTACCTGTACTTTATCGCCAGGATATTCGCCATCCATTCTTCATACTTTGTGTAGCTTTTACGATGTATTTTCGGCTTTATATAACCCCTCTTTCGGTATTTGTTTACACATACTTCAAAACTTCTTGTATCCATTACTCTTGCATCTCACATATACTTGCAAGTCCATATACTAATACGCTTGAGCATACGCCGAATTAAGCTAAAGTTCTTCCTCATTATGGGTATTTGGATTACAGTGGTTTTTTGATTTTAACTGCAAGACTTCGCACACATCTCCATCATATTTTAATTGACGATATACAAACTGCCTATTGGTATGATACTGTCTTGCTGCTTGTGTTACTCCATACTTAATAGCATATTCACATAAACGCTGGCGAAAACGCATTTCTTCTGTTATACTTTTCATGAGAGATACTCCTTTTTGATATTGTTTTTGTTGTTAAAAACTATTATATCAAAGTATCTCTTTTTATTTGTTTCTGTAACATATGTCTTATCACATTACATTTTTAATCACAAATCAAACTATGAAATAAAACCTTAAAATTGCAATATCAAATTTACTTTTCCACAACATTTTTGTATTTCTTTCCACCCCACAAACACATGGATCGTTTCTTCCGATTTTAACTTTTACAGCAGTTTTTGTTTTATCATATTCTTTTGATAGTTTTCTTCTGTTCTTCTGTAAGAATATCATTCCATTGTTCCAAATTATATAACCAATCTGTTTTCGGCATCCAAACTATATTAAAATATAGTTTTTCAGTACTTAAATCTAATGAAATTTTAGAATCAGAAGTCAAGTTGTTTACATCTAGCTCTGTATTTAGAGAAGTATTAACTCCATCTATAAAACCAACAAGTAACATCATCTATATTAAATGCTAATTCAGAAACTGTTCCAGTTACAGTTTCTTCTTTTATTTTCCAATAAATACTTATAAATTTCTTCTTTTTGGCAAATATTCATTCCAAAACAATTCATATTCTTGTTGATTTTTCGGTTCATATGCCATGCACAATTTTTAAATAACTCCATTTTCCTATTCCTCCCCAAAATGATGTGACAGACTCTAATCCATAATAATGCCGCATTATCATAGCATAGTTTATGATAGATTTTAAATCAAGAAAATATAATTTTATCCAACTTTATTTTTGCTCATTCCATAATTCTAAGTACAATCATCTTTTCTCCTATAACGTTGAAAAGAATACATCCGAAGTCCGCAAATATATCTATTCTTAAACTAGTCCTTTACTTTAGAGCGACTTGGATGTCTTAATTTCTTAATGCTTTTGCTTCAATTTGTCTAATTCTTTCTCTGGTGACATCAAATTCTTTTCCAACTTCCTCTAAAGTTCTGGTTCTACCCATCTTCAAGTCCAAATCTTAATTTCAAGACTTTTGTGTCTCTTTCATTTAATGTGGATACACTTCTTCCAGCTGTTCTTTTAACAAAGAATATGCAGCTGCTTCAGATGGAGCCAATGCATCATCATGTGCATAAAATCTCTCAAATGGCTATCTTCTTCTTCTCCTATAGGCGTCTCTAAAGAAAATCGGTTCCTGAGAAATTTTGAATTTCTCTTATCTTCTCTACACTCATATCCATTACTTTTAGAAATTTCTTCCGGTCTAGGTTCTTCTTCCAAGTTCTTGCGTAATAATTGTCTCTGAAACCTCAGAATTAACTTATTGATTGCTCTCAACCATATGAACAGGTATTCTTATTGTTCTTGCTTGATCTGGCTACTGTCTCTGGTAATCGCTTTGTCCAATCCACCATGTAGTTATGGTGGAGAATCTGAATCCTTTTCAATAGTCAATTTTCTACTGCTTTAATCAGTCCTAAATTTCTTCTTGGATTAAGTCAAGAAAAAGCATCTCCTTCCAACATATCGTTTTACTATTGAAACTACTCAATCGTAGGTTTGCTTTTACTAATTTTTTCTAGCAAGCCTACCCTCGATCCATCTTCTGTGCTAACTCTGTTTCTTCTTCTGCAGACAGTAAAGAGATCTTTCCAATTTCTTCAAATACATTCTGACAGGATCATCAACAGATATTCCTTTTCGGAACTGATAAATCTCTTCTACCTTAGTCTCTTCTAAGTCTTTTTCGTCCGTAAATTCCGGTTCTTCTATATCACCCAAATTAATATGTGTTTTAGGTGTATTTTCACTCAATAATTTCAATTCCTAATTGATTTAGAGTTTCATAAATGTTTTCAATGTCATCTGTTAACTGCAATAGGATTCAATATCTCTGCCAATTCCATATAGTCTGAGTTCCTTTATTTTTCCTTTTTCAAGAAGCTCCTTCATCTTTACTTTCTTCTTTAATCATATAAATATCCCTTTCATTTAAGATTAAACCACTTTTTATATTTTTAATTCTTTCTGTAAGGATATGATATCAATTTCCCATACGAATCAGTCTCATCCTTGCATTGTCCACTCTGCATAAGTTCCTCGTTGTCTTTTTCAAGATATCATCACTTCTACGAACATTATCCTGACGTATGCTATAAAATCAATGTGAATATCTTCTATTTTACATATACCATCACGCGAAAAGTTGTCTTCGAAACAATCTGTGCAAGCAATTGCGAATAAGCTTCTATTCTCTTCTGATCCGATTCTTTTTATTGAAAAATTTTAGTAATATATTCGTTCATTCCATAATGATAAATGGAATTCTATCAACATCTTTTCCTTATCATAATCTATGAAAAATCAATTTCTATCAACATGTTCTTTCTCAATACTATGATTATGAAATTGGTTAGGACTAAATATTTCCCACAATACTTTTGCCCCTAAAGACTTGATGGAAATTCCGGTGAAAAAGATATAATGCTTTTATGCTCTATTAAAACAAAACTGCTTTGGTATCTTCCTTCATACTTTTAATACCGAAACAGCATTTTTGACAAATAATAACTTATCATTTTCTTTTCGAAAATCAACATCGTTACTTAGCAAATATAATTCGGAAATCAATAATATTACAGAGCATTTATTAAGCATTGTTCAAACTTTTTGAGGACCATACTTTTTAAATCAATCATCCGGATCTCTCTGCGTCTAAAAATAACAACTTTTCCTTCCAATTTTGTTCTGTGCAAAATATCATATAGCTACGTTTTTGCAGCTAATCTCCCTGCATTATCAGAATCATAACAGAGATAAAAGCATTTTCACTTTATCAACACCGTTTTGTTGTTCTGTAAAAGGTGTCTCCTAAAGAGTGCTACTGTATTAGAAAAACCATATCTGATGAAATGTAATAGTGTCCATATATCCTTCTACCAAAAGTCAACATCTTTTTGATAAATTGATTTCGCAAAATTAAGAGAATACAAATTATTTCAGAAGAGCAATTGTCGGGGAGAATTTTAAACACTTCGGTGGATAAGAATCATTAAGAGCGCGCCCACCAGGCAATCACCTTACCTTTAGGGTTAAAAATAGGAAACATTACTCATTCTTAAATCTACAAGTAATCTCTCCATTATCTCTTTTTAGAAAAATACCACTTTTCAACAAATCATCTTCCGTATAAAATTTTTCTAATTTTTCGTATAAATCATTATTAAACGGTGCATATCCTAATCCGAAGTGAAGAATGATTTCTCTATTTAAATCTCTTTTTCTAAGTATTCCAAGGCAAACAAATTCTTCCATAAACACTCCCTAAAAACGAGCTGCCTCCAGATTAATTCTCATAGATATCTTTTTCTTCTGAACCTTCTTTTTCCTCTACAGAGTATTCTTTTCAGGCAATGGAATCATTGCTCTGTTAGCTATCACTGCATCTACAATTCCAATCGTTCTTTTTCTTGAATAAAAAGAAATTACATCTCCTGACTTCTGACACCCGAAACACTTATAAAATTGTCCATTCTGATTCACAGAAAAAGATGGTGTTTTCATTGTGAAACGGACATAGCTCCCATCCAATTTCCATGTGTACCCTTCAATGACACATACTCAGAAACAACATCCACAATATCATTCTCATCTTTTTATTTTTCTATAAAAACTGTTGTCAAAATTCATTTTAACCTCTGTTTCTATAAAACTATATTTATATATTTCTACAAAGAGACCCATTTCTTTTATTTAACAGATTTATCAAATCACAAGTTTTTAATAAATTCAGAAGGAATAATTTTTATTCAAAGCAATTATCTCAACATTCACTAACATCATCCAAAGCAGATATTTCTTCTAAAAATTTCTTCAATTTGTATATCCATATTTTTCATATCAAATGTGATGGAAAAGATTCTGCTGTATTATGAATAGGAATATTTTTGATTAATTGTCAAAATATTAGCCTTACTGTCGGCCAATATTTGTAAAATACTTGCTAAGATACCCTTCTCATGTTTTTAACATAAAATGTATTGTTGCCTTCTTAGTCAATGTAGACTCAGACAAAGAAAATACATAATCTTTGTACTTGTAAAAAGTACTCTTTGATATCCCTCGCTAAACGAACAGCTGTCATTAATTCCTTTTTACTTCTTTCATCCGCAATAACTCTTTTGCATATAATACTTTCTCATAAATATCCAGCAAAGCTGATGTGTCAATAACTAAAATTTTCTATAAAACATTTTCTCCTATATTTTACATAAATCAGAATGGATTATTTCTTTTCTATTCTACTCTACAATAAATTCCACAAGGCAAAATACAAATCTCCTGAAGTAATGGTAATAATGTTTGTCCCTGAATAAATATTTCTATTCATATCGAGAAAATTCTATCTTTCACAATATTTTCAAAGTCATTTGAAAAAGCCTGTTGTATAACAATTAATAAGAACAAACAAAAATCGTCTGTTAATATGATACGTTGTAACAACTCGTTAAATTTGTTCTCAATCTTCCAAATTTCTCCTTTTGGTCCCCTTCCATAAGAAGGAGGATCCATAATAATCGCATCATACTTATTTCTCGTCGAATCTCTTTTTCGATAAATTTGAATACATCATCTGTTAAAAACGAAATTTATTGTTTTCTAATCCGGAAAGAATACTGTTTTCTTTTTGCCCAACGAAACTCATCCTTTTGCAGCATCCACATGAACAACCTCACTTGCTCCTGCGTTTGAAGCTGCACAACTTGCTCCACCTGTATATGCAAAACAAATTTAATACTTTTACACTCTTTTGGTCGAAGATTTAATGAAAATCCAATCCTAATTAACAGCTTGTTCCGAAATAAACTGGTGACAGCCGAAAACCTGTAGGATGAATTCGAAAATTTCTGTTGCCATATTTAATTTCCAACTATCAGGAATATCTTTATAAATTTCCAATATCCTCCGCCTTTATTATTTTTCGTCAAAACATCTTGCATGTGCTGAATCTATAAACTACTCATCAATCGACTTGTTCGCATATAATTTGAGGATCAGGTCTCGTAGTACAATATCTCCTCATCTCTAATTTTTCACCGAATTAGCATCTAATATCTCATAATCTTTCCAATTGTCAGCCACAATCAAGATAAAACCCCTTTTCTACAATAATTTGACTCCATTCATAATCTTCATATTTAATATTCATACTAACACCTATATTTAGATTCCAAAAAGATTGATTTTTATCGAAACAACTTTTCATATAACCAGGCGCTAAACTAAAATATTTCCTAATTCTCTATGATACAAATACTTTCTTAATTCTACTCCAATCTCATCCAATAAAATAAGTGGAGATTTCAAATACCCACTTCCTGAGTGATAGAAGGACAAGAAAAGAAATCATATCCATATTATTTTCTTTTTCTCGTTGTCTAATCACTTGAACACTCTAGGGAAGTAATATTCAGTCACGCTAACTTTTTGATATCTCTTCTAAACTCTTCTCTCAATCGACGCAAAAGTTTTTCTCTGATATCCATGTTTTTCACATCAATAAAATCAATTAAAATAATTCCTGAAATATTGATAATTAAATTCTACATATTTTACACGACTTAAGATTCTACTCCAGCCATATCATCCATATAATAAATGTCTTTCCTGATATCCACTATTGACATCCACCGCTGTAAATGCTTCTAGGTTCTATGATAATACTAATATTTCCAAACTCATATTTTTAGAAAATAATTTTGTTAGCGAAATTCCACAACTGCTAAATAGGGTCTATTCCTGAAATATATATTCAGGACTGCATCTTTTGAACGAGCCCACCTTTTGACTTTTTGAAATAATTTCTTATCATGAAATAATTTCATCTATTGTATCAATCGAAATGGATGATCTGACAAAGAATCTTGGTTCATAAAGTAATCCTAACTACCTTCTCATTATTTCATTGGAAAAGGTCTACTAAGCGCTCATTTACTGTCCCTTACCTGTTCATAATCCACTCCCATTAGCCTCAGTTCGTAAATAATTAAACCTATGTTCAAACAAAGTCCGTACTAAGCTTCTCTTCACTAGTTTTGTCGGAACGAGTATCATTTTGATTTTATTCGATAGAAATATCTCTTTTCCATATGGAAGATATATTACATACTCCCTGATAGATTATCTATCATTTGCTATTTCCTTTGCAAAGTTTGCTGGAAATAGGCTCTTCTTTATTTGCAGCTATTACCACATCCCCATTTTTAAATCTTTTATTAACTTGCAAAAACCCAATTCTGATTTCCTAACTACTCAGCTTACCAGTGGAAGATACAAGATACTCTACATTGATAATTTGATTTTAATATGATAGTCTTTCTTTATAATCCAATTCTTTCGCAACAGCACCTGATTCAAATATGCTACCTTCGTTAAGAAAGAACTATCTGGGATAATTAATCCAAAAAGTACTATTTCTTCCCATTTATGCATAAAAATGATTCATTATGCAAAGTACATATTATAACTTCACGATTATTTTAAATGATTATATAACATAAACAATTTAAGTTTAAGACACCTATCTTCTATAAAACAGGATAATCTTTTGCTCTGTTTCCTATTTCCTTTTATAATCTTTTTCCTTCTATCATTACCCTGATTGAAGGTTCCTGTACTGAAGGTCGAACCAAAACCTGCCCTCCATTGAATTTTTCTTCAATTAGTTTAATTTATTTTGTATCATCATCATCCAAATACTTTGGCCTTGTTTTTCCGCTTTTTACCTTTGGCATTATAAAGAAGCTTGAGGATAAACTGTCATTATTTTTGATAAAGAAAACAAACTCTACCTGTATGTTTCAAAATCTCTACAAAGAATCAATGAGGATAATATTCCATCTCCTGTTGTATTAAATTTCCCAACATCATATGCCCAGATTGTTCTCCGCCAACGCACTAGTCGTCTTTCAACATCTTCTAAAACATATCTATCTCCTACATTGGTATTAAACTTATCCCCAATTTTTAGCAGTTGTTTAGCCTCAGATTACTCATCACCGTAACTACTAATGTGTTATTTTAAGTTCATTTCTTTCCTTCAAATACGCTGCTGAAATTAATAAAATTTGATCCCCATCAATCAATATTTTTGTTGTCAACAGCTAAAAATCGATCAGCATCTCCATCGAGCTATTCTTCCATATCAGAGCCGTAACACTTCCTGTTGTAAATGTTTCTAAATGAGTTGACCCACAATTCTTGATTGATATTATATCCATCAGGAGAATTATGAATAACATTAAACTCAAGCACCCTAAACGACTATATACTTCTAGAGCAATATACGCAGCAACTACTTTGCTACAATCCATAGTCAACTTTTAATCCTTCAAGATTCCTTGAATACAAGGTCTAGAAAAGCAACATAATCCTCTTCCGGAGTAATACCTCCCAACCTTTACTCCCAAACCAATACTATCTATTTTGTACGGAAAATCACTAAATATTCAATTTCTTCTTCAATTTCATCTGCGACCGAAAACCGTTGAATTGAAAATTTTGACTCCATTATATTCGGAAGGATTTATGAAGCAGAAATCACATTCCAATATCAGCATTATACTTCCGTATTAAATATGCTACCTGGAGTTGGAATAATCCCCACGCCAATTACGCGTTCGCACCTACACCCATGGCTCCTCGCCGAAATAGCAGAAGCTATAAATCTTTTGAAATTTGGTATCCGTCCTAAATAATCACTTTTAATATTTTCTATCTGTGTAATGTCCGTTTTTAAACACATAAGCCTGGCAGCACCGACTTATATCCACTGCTGTAAGCTCTTAGCCTACAACCCCTCTTATTCCATCTGTTCCAGTATTTTCTCATGAAATATAATCACTTCTAAATTTTAATCTTAAATCTACAATCTATATTCTGATATGCTAATTACCTAAAAATATTTCATTTTACATTTACTTTTGTAAGTGAGTCTATTTGGAAGTCTTGTTACCAACTGAAATGACACCTTTTTAGTCACATTGTCCGTGTTATTTTTATCCAAAACAATAGTTACATCTACTTTTTATCGATTTCAGAATCCAACCTTTACTGTACAACACTGTTGATAGATAGACTCTTTTCAAAATATTTTACTTTTTCTATTTCTTCCGATGAAAAATTTTAAACATAATCTCGGAAACATCATATTTTATCTCTTTTTGTAATATATTTTCATCTATGCGAGTAATTTTTACGCTACTAGGTTCCATAGATAAAACCATCAACATTATTTAGCTCTATTTTGATTTCCTATACAAGTTAAATATTATTACAAGGATCTGCTTTGTATATACTTCTGTTAGCATGATCAAGCGATTTGTATCCTGTAATCAATACTGTATTTGGTCCTGTCGAATAAGGCTTAAACGAAGTTTCTACCATTATAAGAAACTATATTAGGAACAACATCACCTCTTTAGAGTAATTTAAAACGATACCTTGCACAAAAACATACTTATCACTTAGATGCACCGTATTCATTCTCTCTGCCATTTTTATCAACTGCATATAACTCCAATTTTTCACTCAAAAATTTTCTTTTTCTGTTGTCTAATTTAACAGTTGCCATAATCTACTTTTTAACCTGAACTGGCACCTTCTACATAAGTAGATGATATTGTCTCTGTGAATAGACTCTTCTGGCTGCTGTTGATTCATCAATAACCTCATCTCAATAGTCCGGGTTTCTGCACAGCTATAGTATCCAACTTTACTACAAATTTTTCGGAATAAACTCATAATGAATTTTTTGCAGGAAGTTTGTTTTTAACATAACGTATTTTCCCCCAATCTTAGGATTGAAATAATTGGTTACACTCATTCCATTAGAGATTTGATTTGTAATATCACTGGACTCTTTCCTTTCATTTATGATTCTCAACAGTTTGAACATCATCATCGAACAAATTCCATGTTGTTATTAGAATTTTCATATATAGCGAAATATCGTTTATGGTAATATCTCTCGTAATAATAGGATCCACCGACACCCATTACATAAATCCATAAGATAAAGAAGAAAGGCACAATCCAATCTTGACTTTTTGCATATAAAAAGTTCTTCATCATTTTGTTCCTCCTTTCTAAAAACTATACTTTGTTTGCTCGTTTCCTCCAAACCTTTTCTTTAACAAAGATTTCAGTATCTTCAACTTATATAACTTTCCACTTTTGAGCAATGGAAATATGTCCTGTTTCTTCTGAAACTACTAGCAAACATAACCAGACTGTCTGCTAATCCCAAGCGCTGCCTGATGTCTCGTACCCAATTTTGGTTTGTAACTCTATTTTCTGTCAATGGAAGAAGCATCCCGCAGCAGTAATTTTATTTTTCTCACTACAACAGCAACTGTCAGCAAAGGCTATAGAATAAAAATATTAATTAAAAAGTTGTCTTGTCAACTCCCCCATCAATCTTAGTCCCTGTTTGAATAATTTCATTAATTCTGTCTTCTTTCTAAAATAATCAACGCTCCATGTCTTTCGATAATGACATCATTCCTCCACCAATTCTAAAATAAAATTGTCATTATTCGTAGTGAATACTGGTAGAAAGAAATTTTATCTGTCCTAAATACTCTAATATTCTACGTAGCTCAGGCTGAAAACAATTAATAGCGCAAACATTCCCGCTTGAATCGGTATGAGTTAGCAACCAAGATCAAATAATTGTAACTCGAACACTCGCTAAATTCTTGGTTATCGCCAGTAGTACTAAAATACCTTCTATTAATTGCTTTCCGCTTTCGTTTCTTTTATTAAAAGATATAAATTATAGATATAGGACACACTAAAATATCAAATATCTTTTGACTGCATATTAATTAAAACATCTTTTATTTCCCACACCTCAACTCCATCTACGTACTATTTTGAGAATACATCTCACAACATCTTATCTTACTTTTTATAAAACAATAATTTCTATTGTAAAACAATGCTAATAAAGTATTTTTATCCCTAAATATAACCTATAACAGCAGAACATATAATTATAAAAATTTGATTTATTTTCTTATAGTATGACAATAAACAAGAAACCAAAATATAATACGACTTTTCCAATCAACAAAAATTATTTCTATTCATCAACATAATGGAGGAAGCAAAAATAAATCCAACAACAATAGGGTCTCAAAAATGTAAATACAGATCTATAATACTAAATTTTATACAAATTTGCAGATAATGGTAGTAATACAAAGAAGGTAGTAGTATTCTAGGTAGTAGATACTGCCCCTAAAATTCCTTTATGATTCAAAATTCCACGATACGTTGCACTATTAATAGATATTGGTCCTGAGTAACTCATGAAATTGCTAAAATATCAGTAAACCCAGATGGTAATCCAATTCGAATTTTCTACAACCTCATGATAAATCATAGGAAGCATTGCAGTACATCCTCCACCAAAACTAAATAATCCTATCTTAGTAAAAACAAGATAAATACATTGACTTTACTCTCCCGATTTTCTACAAGATACCAACTTGCTAAAATCCAAATAAAATCAATAAAATAGGAGTTATTTTTAATACACAAATCAGAAAAATAATCTATAACGATAAATGGTATTGTAGAATACTGTAATTTTAGATGTTTGATAAATTTTTATTGCAGAAGAAAAATCAATGTTACTAAGCAGGGTTTAACTCATCATCATAGCAGAGTTAATATAACATATCTTTATTTTACAAAAAGTAGCAATGATACTAATAATACAAAAAGAAGGCAACACACAACCCAATACGGGCCAAGGATAGCTCCTATCATACCACTTGTTTGATATCCCACAAAACAGATGTGTTAACAGCGATAGGTCCGAGTTGTTTTCGTGCAACAGATAGAATATCATAAATTCTTCTTCTAAAATCCATCGCTTTTCATTTACAATCCCATCTTTCGGATATTAGGAATCATCGGATATCCTCCACCGATAGTTGCCATTCGATTTAAAACTTATTTCCAAATACACCTCAACCTTCACCAACCACCATCTCACATAACACTAAATTCACTTTAGCTCTCCAAAACAGATAGAGCAATCTCATCTTTTATCATCTAAACTCAATGCCTGTTTTATATATTTTCAGATAATCCAAGCTCGTCATATTCATATACACTATAGATAGATTACTAATAATACCGTAGAATCCGGTGATAAATCCGAACGCTGCGAAATATAGTTCCCTGCTTGTCCAAAAATCATTCATCATCAGCAAAACAAAGAGCCAATTCCAGAAATCAATTCAACTTCCGTATTACATAAGTCAAAAAGTGTGAATAATGCTCTATTGCTCTTTTATACTTCCTTAATTTATAAATCATATCCCAAAAGGAAAAATCTTTATACTTTCTTCATTTTGAAAAGGTGGAATTTGATACAAACTCTAATAGCCAAATCTATATTTCCTCTATTAATCAATTATACTCAAGGAGTTATTATTTTTATTATTTATTTGGATATCAATATCTTCCAAAATATCCATATATCTTCTGATATATATATGCAATTTCAAAGTCTATACACTTCTGCACCATTATTCAAGCAAAAAGCTAGTTGATATTGAGCTAGCAAAATCGAGGATTGTGTTTTACAATCATCGAAATACCCGCCATTTTCATATAAAAGTTTTCTTTTCCTCCGGATTATCGTTCTATCAATCATTCCTTTACAAAGATTTGCATAATTAAACAGTACATCCAGTTCAGTACTATAAAAGTGTATAATACATGATAACATGATAATGGTATTCCTATAATTACCTTTTGTTATATTCTGTATTACATAACTAGAAAAAGTAGTCGGATCTGATATATACTTTTGAATAATCTTAAAATAGAAATTATTGTACTTAAAACTTATCTATCCTCATCACATATCCTATAGATTTTAATGCTTCACCAATAGATATTCCTTCTTCTTTTAAAATCATTTCTTCCAAATAATCTGCAAAAATAGGAACCTGTATCTCATTATCATAAATAAAATCATGCAACTTCTAAAATATTCCTTCGGCAACTCTAAAAATCTTAATTTTTCAATATTTTTCTTTAAATGTATATCTATACAACTCTACATATTCCCTTTCTTTTAATTCAATTATACAAAAAATATTACTAAAAGAAGACTGGGACACAAAACATCAACATATGACATTTTGCTAAATTCTATCGGTAACGTTTTGCACCATAGTATCTTCAGAATAATATTTAGAATCCAAACTCATTAATCACAACTTTTCTCTGTCCCGAAGAAGCATGAATAAATCCTTTCCATCCCTAACATATATTCCGACATGCGTAACCTTGTTGGCTTTTATTATTACTCTCTCTTTTCTTTATCAAAATTTGTATCTTCTAAATCATGCGGAAACTACTGTTTTCAATACTTTCCTGAACAACTACAGCACCGTCGATAGGATCATCAACCTCTGTTTCTAACTCACTTAAACTTCTTGTATCACTAAATCTCCTGACTTCAGCTTATTTTTATCTACACTCTCGCCTTTTTCAGCTTTGTAAGCAAGATGTCCGCGGAATAGAAATTCAGATTTTTAAATACGTATGGAAGCAAATCCGGAACAGTCAAAAGTGGAAGGACCATTCGCACCATAAACATAAGGTTTCAATTCCTCTACTGCATAGGACAGTAAGTGTCACTGATTAACAAATTTATCAAGCCCATTATCCGACACAGTTTAGAATACTTCAATTTATCGGAGTCAGGAAGTGTTTTTCAACTATCTCTTCTTTTTGTTATCCTTTTTATTCTTTATAGTTTGTTCAACATTTTCTATATCTATCTCATAGCCATCAAACAAATCTATATTATCTTCGATTTAGCAATTTCTAACGGTTTAGCAGACTTTTATTATATTGAATCATAATTCAAAACATACGACTCGTCTGATTATTGTCAAGAATAGAAATCAGCTCTTCTTCAGTATGTTTTGTTTTGACTTCATTTGCTTTTATTTTTAACAATCTTCCTTCTCTAATCTGGCAGATTTTAACTTTGTAGACATACTGTTTTTGATGACAGTCGGTTTCGCAATATCACTCTTCTTATCAACACTTACAACCGAACATGAATATATATACTGATGTTTTTCTGACTAAATAATATCCATTAAAATAATCATATACCGGCACCACTTCACCTTTTATAAAAATTCATAGTTGTATCTTCTTTATAGAAAGTTATGTTTAAAAAGTTGCTTCTCCAAAAGATGTAACTTCATAGAGATCTACATATTCTTGAAATAAGTACCCTCTTTTTATTTTAAATTTTACGCCTAACCATTTGTCCTTCTATGCTCACATCCAAACGAGCATTAGCTGATACTCACATAAACACAGTAGAAGTTGAATCTTTTTAGCTCTGACATTTAGTGTATCGATATGACAATTGCTTGATAATCCGCAAAAGAAATTATCGGACACATAATGACGGGAATCATTATGGATAATATACGTCTATAAAAGCATTGTTGTTCTCCCCCATCCCCAATAACTTGTACAAAATCACGTATTCATTATATACGATATAAAAATTAATGTTCACTGTTTCATCCCATAAATTTCACTGTTTTACTTTAAAAATAAAGGAGACTTAACACGATAGTATGCCTTCTATAATTCTAACTGTAATGCAATATCGACAAAAACTGCTACTGGACTGATTTCCAGTTCTCAATATTCTTTTTCCCAATGACAAGGACGGAATTTCCTTCTGAAACCAATATGTCTTTTTCCTGCTCTGTAATTCCAACCTTCAGGTCCAACAATAATTCCTATACTTACACCGCTTTGCAACACTTTTATTCGATTCAGCTGCTCTTTTAGATAACTTTTTCAATGTTAAGTTGCTCTTTCATATAAATTTAAATCATTTTTCAATACTCCTGAGGACAACTCACTAAAAATCTATAGCATTCTTTACACAACTGATTTTATTTCGTTTTACACTGTTTTGATGCTTCTAAACAAATCTTATTCCAACGCTGTATCTTTTTATCATCTTTCTAACTGCTACTGACCTTGAAAACGGACAGAATAATTGTATCAACACCCAGCTCTGTTGGATTTTTGAATTAAAAATTCCATTCTATGGCCTTTATGATACCTTGACAAAGAGTGACTGCGTCATTTGATTCTTGATTTTCGCAATGGAATATCAAAATAACCTTTTTGAATCAATCGTGGATATTTTGCACATACTCCCTTGCACGGAAATCAAATATCTCATATATCTCCTACAGAAAATCTTTTTAAAACTTTAGTGATATGTTTAATTTCTTCATATCGTCTAAAAAGTATGTTCCTTAAAAAGGATAATCAACATAAAAAGACGATCCATATTATTCTCCTGTTTTGCTACTATAGCTATTCCATCTCTTTTGAAGAAGGGTAGTAGTAACAAAAGTTATGCTTTTGAGTTCAAAAACCACTTCACCCAATTTATCTGAAATAATCCCAGAAGCAATGAAAATTCCATCTCATAGATAAACAAAGCTGATTGAATCAACATGATAATCGCATCAGCCATAATATTAGCAACAATAATATCAGCTACAACCCAATACTTTCATCAAGCAAATTTCCTTCTTTCACAACAATTTGTCCGGTTAAATGATTATATTCTATGTTTTCTCTTTTGCAACTTTTAACGGCAACGGATCTAAATCAATAGCTTCCATAATATTAGCATTTCCAATGCTACAATTGATAGAATTTACCGCCGCAACCTATACTAACAAATTGTCCTGATATTTAATATTCTTTTTCAATCAATTCAATACACATAGAAGTTGTTTTCATGTTCTCCAGTTCCCAAACGCCATACTGGATCCATGTCGATTACAATCTCGCCCTCTGTTGGTGATAATAGTCTCCACACAGGATTAATCATATTTTATCCGTGGGTGAAAATGTTTTGAAAATAATCTTTCCAACTTTTCTTCCCAATCTTCTTGTTTAGAGAACTTGTCGATATTTTTACCCTTTCCTATATTCAAATCAAATCAACTTACTATTCTAAACTGTAAGTTTTCTAAAATTTTTACTTAAATTGTCAGATTCAGAAACATAAGCTTTTCAATAACATCTGCTCCCTGATTCTACTTCTTCATCAATATAATCCCAAAAGGAAACTCTTCTTTAAAACTTTTTTCAAATCATGTGGATCTTGTATAGAAACAATCAGAAATCCCTAATCTCCAATAAAATTTCACAAATTGCATCCACAGCTTCATTAGACGTTGGTATTTCTACTTGTCCATTTATAACTACAAACCTCTTGAACCCGGTCCCATCAACTTTGAATCTAATATCTTTCCGGCTCCGGAAAATCAACTCCAAAGGTATTTACTGTAACCATTTTCATAACAACATCTTCTAACGGCTTATCACCAAATGATGTTTTTACTTTTTCTAAATCCATAATCAAATTCAATCCTTCTATAACTTTTTCCAAATGCAAGCATATTGTCCATCCAAATGAGGGCTGACTGATGTCATCAAAAATTGTGACCCATGCGGAATTTGGATCCATAGTTCTGCCATAGATAACACGCCTTCTGTATGTTCTTTAAATCATTTTGTGAACCATTAGCAGAAAATTCACCTCTGATAGAATATCCGGACCTCCATTCCTGTCCTCTCGGATCCCTCCTGTATCATAAAACCCCCTGATAATTCCCATGAAATATTAAACCATCATAATATCCTTTTAATTAAACTAATAAAATTATTAACAGTGTTTGGTGCAATTTCAGGATATAGTTCTATCTCGATATTTCCCTTATACTCTTTCATTCTCAACAATTGGATTTGGCATAATCATTTCTCTCCATCAATTTCAGTAGCAACTTCAGACACGATAAAATACTACAAAGCAAAACAATATTGGCATTATTATAAATTATGTATTATAAATTTTGTTCGTACTCAATCAATCTATTCTTGTTTTTATATTATTTCACTAAAAACACGTTGAAAAATATGTTCAACGTGTTTCCAAATCAGGTAAGTATTTTTATAAAAAGTATTTATTTGTGGTTTACTTTTTCTTTCAATCCTTTTCCAGCTTTGAAAAACAGGAGCTTTTGATGTAGATGGGCTTAATAATCTTCTTCTGGTGATCTAGGTTCTTCCTTCTTTCCGCTCTTTTCTCTGGTTTCCAAAAAGATCCAAAACCTACCAATTGTACTTTTTCGCCAGCAACCAAAGCGTCTTCAATCACAGCTCATGAAAGCATTCAATGCTACTTCCATACTTTTCTTTGTCAAATGTACACTTTTTCAGCCATTTTTGTTACTAATTCTGCTTTTTATTCACAGTACATACCTCCTTAAAATTGATAATATAAAGCTAATTGATTTTCCATAAAACTATGGTTTTTGAAAACAAAGTTACTACAAAAATATCTCTAACGCATATATTACTCCAAAATAACTGTTTACACTTTAACATAGATGTCATAACACAGAGTCCTAAACAATCAATAACACCGCTCAAAGTCTCTTCTTTATTTTTACACTGTTTGTTTTCTTAATCTATCAAAAATATGATAGTAGTCATATTTATCAGTATTTTTCTTGTTTTTATTAATTTTTAGCTCATTTTCTAAATAAAATCAGTTCTTTTTCTCTTAAATTACCATAATTTTTCTAACTATGATGGATTTTAGCGTGAGGTTTCTATATAATAAATCAATAACGTCAAAAATATCAAAGAATCCTGTTTCCTGCCATTTTGAGCACACAATAATATCAACAATAAAACATCGCCTCAACCTTCTATAAGATTATCAATATCTTTATTATCACTGACGAAGTTCAATTCATTGCTTTACACGATAAATACTTTTCCAATGTGTTATAGCATCGATTTTTCATCCCAAGCATACCCATACGCACTTTTGTTACCTCATCAAATCAACCAAATCATAAAAACTATAGTGTAATTTTTTCTAATTGAACTGGAATACAGACTTGTAAGATGATTGAATCTTCATTTTATTTCGATCTAAGCGATATAAAGGATCTTTACTCTAAATTTGGAATAAGAGCTCCTTCTACAATCCATATTTCAAACTCTCTCGCCATATATCTCCATCAGTTTTAATTTGACTTCTAGTAAGCAATCCAACTATTGACACCCAGTCAATATCAAACTCTTTTCCCTGTATCTATCTTGTTTTCAGTCAAAATCCATCGAAATTTAACAAAACAAAAACCATGTACCGGATCCAACTTCAAATATTGATAAATAGCATCAACAAAGCTCATAGAACCTAGCACGACATTCAATGTTCTTACGTTCAATTCTTTTTCAATCATAGCTACTGTTGTTTCAGCAAACGTACGAGTTGCCTGGAACACAAATAAATAAGATCTTTGTTTTTCAGCACAAAGAACAATAAACTCACAAATGGTCTCATATACCGTTTCAAATTTATCATAATCTGAATAAAATCCATCTAAAAATTCAAATTGTATTCCTGCTCTAATAAAGCATCTACTACAGGATGTTCTTTTGTTCTACAGTGTATACCTGATACAAGTTCTCTATATGCCCCTAAACTCAAATTGTCAATATTTCCCGGACCCAGTCCAATGATGGTTACAGACATATCTATCTCCTCTAAATTTATATGTTCAAATCCACAGTATCATCCAAATCGGAGAAATCATCCATATTTACCTTTGTTTCCAGATAGTGCATCTTCTATTAAATCATTTTTCAGAAACATGAGATTTCAACAGTGTTCTTCTGACTTGCCCCTCAATTTCTTCCATCATTTCTTGGTTGTCTAATAAAAATTGTTTTACATTTTCTCTTCCTTGCCCAATTTTCATATCATTATATGAATACTAAGAACCTGCTTTCTCTATAATTCCATATTGTGAAGCAATATCAACAATTTCTCCTGCCCTGGATATTCCTTCTCCATACATAATGTCAAATTCTGCTTGCCTAAACGGAGGCGCAACTTTTATACAACTTTTACTCTTGTTCTATTTCCAACAACTACATCGTTCTTCTTGATAGTATCAAATTTTCTGATATCCAACCTTAATGTAGAATAGAATTTTAAAAGCTCTTCCACCCGTTGTTGTCTCAGGATTTTCCAAACATAACTCCTATCTTCTCTCTAGTTGATTGATATAATAACTGTCTTAAAACGATTTGTTGATGCTGTTAGTTTTCGTAACGCTTGAGACATCAATCTAGCTTGAAGACCGACATGAGAATCGCCCATATCTCCTCTATTTCAGACCTTGGAACTAATAGCTGCAACAGAATCTATAACTAAAATATCAATCACCCCATCTTTACTAATGATTCTGCTATTTCCAATGCCTGTTCCCCATTATCCGGTTGGGAAATAATCAAATTGTCAATATCTACTCCTAATGCCTTTGCATATACCGGATCCATGGCATGTTCTGCATCAATAAAAGCAGCCAACCCTCCGGCTTTTTGAGCTTCTGCTACTGCATGAAGTGCAACTGTGGTCTTACCTGAGATTCCGGGGCCATAAATTTCTACAATTCTACCTTCGGAAGCCCGCCAACACCTATTGCTAAATCCAGTCCAAGAGAACCGGTTGAAATTGTCTCGATATTCATATCTATATTGTCACCAAAGCATCATTACAGCACCTTTTCCAAAATCTCTTTCTATTTTAGAAATAGTCGCATCTAACACTTTTTCTTTCATCACCGATTCGATCTACATTATCAACATTTTTACTATCTGAGCTTTTCTACCACCTCTCCTTCTTATGTACATAGATAATATACCACATCTTCATAAAAACATTTGTTCTTGTATGTATTATATTCAAATTTTATTTCTTCGTCAAGTCTATATGGTAATTTATATTCCGTTAAAGAAACTAACCTTTATTCACATATATGTTTGTCTTATCACCCACATTCTTAACTGATTGAAAATATAAAAGTTTCTTATATCTAAAATTGGTTTCATAGATTGAATAAAAGCTTCATACTCATGATTATAAAAGAAGAGCAACATATAACTATTATACCTTGCTCTTCTTTAATTATATAATTTGACTAAAACTCTGCTGTTCCAACTGTTCTTGGGAATGGAATCACATCTCTAATGTTACTCATTCCTGTCAGATACATAATCATTCTTTCAAATCCTAATCCATAACCTGCGTGTCTCACCGCCATATTTACGCAATTCCATGTACCACCAATAGTCATCTTCATTCAACCAATATCTTTCATGCGATTCCAGAAAGAACATTTAGTCTTTTCTTCCCTTTGAGAACCTCCGATAATTTCTCCAATACCCGGAACTAATAAATCTGCCGCTGCTACTGTCTTATTATCATCATTGTTCTCATATAGAATGCTTTAATATCCTTTGGATAATCCGTAACAAAAGAGGTTTCTTAAACACTTCTTCTGCTAAATAACGTTCGTGTTCTGTTTGCAAATCACTACCCCACTCTACCGGATATTCAAATTTCTTATCTGACTTTTGTAACAACTCAACTGCTTCTGTATAGAGTAATTCTCTTAAAATCGAAGATGCAACATGATTCAACCTATCTAATAATCCTTTATCTATAAAAGAATTAAAAATTCCATTTCCTCAGGGGCATGCTCCAATACATAATCAATGATAAATTTTATCATTTCTTCAGCTAAATCCATATATCCATTTAAATCAGAAAAAGGCAATTTCCGGCTCAATCATCCAAAAATTCAGCAGCATGTCGTGCTGTATTTGAATTTTCCGAACGAAAAAGTAGGCCCGAAGGTATATATATTTTTATATGCAAGAGCATAACACTCTCCTTCTAATTGACCGCTTACTGTCAAGTTTGTTGACTTTTTAAAATCTTTTGTATAATCTATACTGTTGTCCGAATTTTTAGGAATATTGTTAAAATCAAAGGTTGTAACATGAAACATTTCACCCGCGCCTTCTGCATCAGAACCGGTGATAATAGGTGTATTTACATATACAAAATTCCTTTCTTGATTTGTGTATCGCATATGCCGCTATAGATCGAACTCTAAATACTGCAGCATAAGTATTCCTCTTGGCCTCAAGTGAGAAATTGTTCTTAAATATTCAAATGTATGTCTCTCTCTGCAGCGGAAACTCCGGTGAAGATTCAGCTTCCACAATAATCTCAGATGCCTTTATTTCAAAAAGGCTGTTTCGCTCGGGAGTTTCAACCAGTGTTCCTTTTACACCAATTGCAGTAGCAATACATAATTTAGAAATTTTTAAAATCAGTTAAATTTTCTTCATACACAACCGAAGATTTTTGAAAAAGTTCCGTCGTTCAACTCGATAAACCCGAAACTTTTGGACGAACGATTAGTTCTTATCCAACCCTCTACAATTTCTTTTTCCTACATAATCTTTACTGTTACGAAACAAAGCTCTAATATCATGCTTTTCATCAGATACACCTCCATCATTTATTCCAAATCCTCTTTTGTAATTGCCATAGAAGGATATTGTGCTAATATTGTTAAATCCATGTCTTCAGGGACAGTATATACCATATAACAATTTTCAGGATGCTTTACAATCAACTCTTGCATTTTTTCTTGTGCCAAATCACGATCGTAGGTAGTAGTACATGCAGATACTACCCCAACTCGTCTTCTTTTCTAACTCCACCGCATAAAACAACTTTCAACAACTCTTTTTTCTTCAAAATAATTCCCCACCTTCAATTTCTATTTTAACTGTCTTTTTGAATTGTTCCTAACTCCACCCCTATCAACATAGTATCATCTTGGAGAACGGTATCTGTATGTCTAATATATTCCAAAAACATCTTCATATAACCTCTCTACAAAATTTTCATATCCTTTTCCTTTATTCTTTCTACAAAAATCAATAATTCCATCAGTACCATACTCAATTCCATCTATATTTGTAGCTTCTAAAATTCCGTCTGTATATAACAATAGCATATCATACTCATCTGGCTGAAATTTGGTTTTTGAGTATACTGCACTGAAGAATCAATTCCTAACGGAAGACCTTTATTTTTCCCCAATATAACTCATGCCAAAACATATCTTCATTCTGACTAAATAAAAATAGGTTCTGATGGCCTGCATTGGTAATATAGAGCATATTATCTTCAAGAGTGATATAAACTGCCTGTGCTGTAATAAATAGATTCGCCTTATCCAACTCTTTCATCAATAATTGGTTCATTTGATTCATCGACTCGGCTCAACAACTCCCATAGAAACACAGGTTTTCAAAATACCTTTCATCATCGGAACAAAATAATTGGAAGATGCACCATGACCCATCACATCCGCAATAAAACTAAAAGCACTTCTATTTTCAAAGGAATAATTTCACAATAATCTCCACCTAATCGTTTAGAAAGTTTTTGGAAGATACTTTCATTGTTTCACCATATTTATATAAATAGTTAATTCTGGTCCTCCATTTAAAAACAATAAATTATTTTCACTCATTACATTTTGTTGCATATCAAATGCTATTGCCATTTCCCTTGTCTCATCTTAGACTCTAATATCTTTTATTCAATTCTGTTCTTTCAATAGAGATTCCTAGCAACAAACCGATTTCCTCTAAAAACAAATATTATCTCTAGATAAGGAAAAATTTTTCAAATAAAAAAATAAATAAATCCATCTATTCCTTGACTTGTTATAATCGAAACACTGCTCTCTGTTGGTAGTTTTTCATCACTAAAAGTATATGAGTAAATCCTTCCGAAACTGCATTCCATATAAGTCCGAATAACTTTCTCTTGGCAAAGAAATAATATCATCCAAGTTTGATTCTATTCTTCTCCGAAAGATGATTTATTTGTATAAGAATATACCAGCTGAACCTCTTTAGCATTTTCTTTAGGTATCATATTAATCGAGAATTTTTCACAAGGAATTACGCTGCGGACAGATTCCATTACCTCATTTTTACATCATAGAAATTTTTCCTTTTTGTAATGAGTCGAATGATATTAAGAATTAAATTTGCATGATTTCTAACCTCAGATAATCCCATACTCATCTCCAATACATATCACTTTAATGCCATAAAACATCCTTGCGTTATAATTAGTTCTATCCACTACTTCCGTAAAATCAATATTTTTAACTCGGCAATTTTTGAGCCACAAATCTAACTTTTGAAGGATCGTTTCTTTTTGCCATGGAATGGTTCAGGTGTCAAATACGGACAATCAGTCTCTAACAACAAATGTTCCATAGGATAAATTTTGCTACATCCAGTAAATGCTTCGCATTCTTAAAAAGTAATTGCTCCCCCTAATGCTATAAAAGCCCCATATTAACATACTTTTTGCCATCTCTAAACTTTGAGAAAAACAATGAATCAAAAGTCTTGAAGACCGATTGTGTTGTTCAAGAATATCGTAGGTATCTGCACTGCATCTCTAGAATGAATCACGATTGGTAAATTACACTCATTTGCCAACTCTATTTGTCGTATAAACCATATTTTTGTAATTCCTTGGAGAATTATCATAATAATCAATCTAACCCTATTTCTCCAATAGCAACTACTTTTATCGTGTGTGGACAACTCTCTTAATAAATCAATATCATCTTCTGTCATAGATTTCACTTCATGCGGATGAACCTACTGTAGCATATACAAAGAATATTTTTCAGATAATTCAATAGAGTTTTTGATGTTTGTAAAGTCAGCACCGATATTAACAACGTAATCAATACCATCTTCTGACAAAGAAGAAATCAGTTCTTCTCATCTCCATCAAACCTTGAATCATCTAAGTGTACATGACTATCGAATATCCCCATTATCTCACCTCTACTCCATCAATAATCCCTTCTGCAGAAATTGTAACCAATGATGTATCATCCTCTGTAGCTGCTGACAAAATCATTCCTTCTGATACAACACCTCTTAGTTTGACAGGGTTTTAAATTCAAAACAACAACAAGTTTTTACCAATCAAGTCTTTCAGGCTTATAAAATTTTGACAATACCACTGACTATTTGTCGTTCTTCACTACCCACCTTTAATTTAAATACTAATAATTTATCTGCTTTTTGGATGTTGTTCACACTCTCAAAACTTTCTGCTACCCTAAGTTCAATTTTATCAAAATCCTCAATCGTAATTTCATCTTTATGAGGTGTAGAAGTGCTTTCTTCTTTTTATCCACAAATAGAAGTTCCATCTCTTGCAATTCTTTTTCGATATCTAATCGCGGGAATAAGTTTTCTCCTTTTTACCTTAGTCTCAAATGGATATCCACCAAACACTTTTACACTATCCAACGTAGCTTCTACCGGAATATTGATTTGTTCCAGTATTTTTATCAGGAAGTAATTGTTAGCATAGGTCTCAAAAAGCTACTGCTACAACTCTCAGAGTTTCTATCAAATGATATAGTACTGAGCGTAACTCTTCTTGTTTGGTATCGTCTTTTGCTAATTTCCAAGGCATTGTTTTCATCAATATATTTATTTGCTCGACGAACTAATTTTCCACAACTCTTCAGCTTCATTAAACTGCATATTTTCCATAGCTTCATCAAATTTTCGAACAATTCATTAATAAATTGTTTCTAAACTCTCATCAAATTCTGTTGAAGCATTATATTCCATTACTATTCCATCAGTATATTTTTCAACCATAGAAACTGTTCTGGATAATAAGTTCCCCAAGTCATTTACTAAATCTGAATTTATTCTTGTAAGAAATCCTCTATTGGTATAGTTTCCATCCTGTCCAAACACAAATTCTCTCTCAGTAAAAAGTATTTTTAATGCATCAATTCCATAACGTTCAATGATTGGTCTCAGGATACCACATTTCCTTTTGATTTGCTCATTTTATCATCAGAAAACAAAATCCATCCATGCCCATAAACCTTTTTGAGAAGTGGCAAATCCAAAGCCATCAATAAAGCCGGCCAAATAATGGTATGAAACCTCATAATTTCCTTACCGACAATTTGCATATTTGCAGGCCAATATGCTTGCATCTCTTTTGTATTATCAGGATATCCCAAAGCTGTAATATAGTTACACAATGCATCAATCCATACATAAATTACATGTCTCGTCAAAGGAACCTTTTTACTCCCCAATCAAACGAGGTTCTGGATACAGACAAATCTTCAATCTTTTTCAAAAGAAATATTTAGCATTTCATTTTTCGACTTTCCGGAAGCAAAAATCCGGATGTTGTTCATAGTACTCTATCAAACGATCTTGATATTTGGACAATCTATAAGACTGTTCCTTTTTGGATTCCACCCTCTGTGACAATCCGGACACTTAGTTGTCTTCAGTGAGATTCTGTCCAAAAAGCTCACATTCCACACAATAATGCCCTTCATATTCTCCTACGTAGTCTCCCTTGATCATATAATTTTTGGAATATGAACGCGTTCCTCATGTCTTGATTCTGTTTACAGAAAATACAAATCATCATAAGAAATTTTCATAACATTCCATAGTTTTTACTATCAGCAATCATATTATCTAAATATACAATGGCTCTAACCCCATTTCTCTGCCTTCTTTTGAATTTTTCTCCATGTTCATCGTTCTGTCAAAAACACGAACATCAAAATCCTGCAAAACGTTTATATCTGAAATAGCATCTGCAGCTACAGTGGTGTAAGTGTTGTCCAATATGAAGTCTTCCATCGATAATAGATTGGTGTTGTTACAAAAAGTACTCAAAAAGAACTCCCCTCAGTGGAATATTTTACTTAAATTTATGTATCAAAAGATGACGTATTTCAAACGGTATCCCCATTGAAAAATCCGACAAGCGGTTACTGCAAAACATCTCTCAGATAACAAAATTTCAATCAAATACGAAAATATTCACTCACCTTATGATACAACAGAGGTGTTGCAGCAAATCTTTCATACCTTCAATTAACCATCCAAAGTATTTAATCGAAAACTAAAAGCTCTTATCATAAAGTCCATTCTATAGTTGAGTTTTATATAGAATATGTAGGAACGTAGTTCACAACATTATCGTTTCATAAATAAATCCAATTTAACCACCACAAATTGGAACTTAATACAAATACTTTTCTTTCAAAAACTCACTATCATCAAAAGTACTGAGAAGCAATCATTATAATCTCTAACATCTGAATTATATATATAAGTAAAATAGTAAAAATCATGTAATATAAAAATTTTATCATAAAATACAGATTACCCTAATTTGAATCAATACTCCATCTTAAGTAATCTGTATTTACAATAAAACAGTTATTTTATAAATCTAACTTCAAATCTCCATCTTTAATCCAACCCACACTCTTTTAGCATCTTATAAAACAATAGACTTAATACTGTTGGCAAAATAAAGTGTATTAATAAAATTCCACCCTATAAAATTTTCATAGAGGAATTCCTCGATTCCATCATAGCATATCAGTTCCTATTTGTCCTACAAAACCGCTTTGTTCCCATCCCGGAACCAATTGGAATGTTCCATTCTAAAAACCATGGTTGAAATAGGACCGGTAATTGCTTGCAGCCATTGTGCATGTATCCATATTTTCCAATTTTTAATATATTTGGAACTTGTCATAGAAGTCCCAATTCCTTGAGCCAAAGTCCGCTCCATCCATTTTCTTTCAGAACTAATTACTGCGAACCCAATCATTTGTGCACTCACATCCGGCGGTCGCTGCTCCTCCACTAATCCTAAAGAAAGCATCATACACAGTGCTGCAGAGCTTATTGATGTGTTAGAATCTCTCCACAACAACTGATACAATCATGCCCATCAAAATGGTCTCAGTGTAGTTGCAACCATAATCATATTTCCCAACCGAATCATAACAGCGTTAATCGCTGGTCCTAAAAAAGTTCCCAGCCATACCCCGGTAACTATAGTTACTGCCGGGTAACTATAATGTCCACTTTTGTTTCTTTTTAGATACTATTTTCCCTAACTCTCACACTAATCCACGTAGCAATCCAAGCGCCAACCGGCCCTCCAAACTTATTTCCTGCAAATCCTACAATAACTGAAGAAAAAATAACTAGATTTGGAGCTTTCAATGCCATAGCAATCGCTACTGCAATAGCGGGACCTGTCATATCTTTTTGCTTTCATAGGGCCATATATGACTTCAGATAAAAAGGAATATGTAATTTAGTACCTATAGTACTTTAGAATAGTTCCTATTCATAGAAGCAAATAAAACCCATCGCCATAGAACCTAATACATCAATTCCGTATCTTTGAAAAAGACATTTCACTCTTTCAAAAATTTTCTTTTTATCGTCTTTCATTACTCTTTTCCTCCTTGTCAATTTCAGTAAAATCATGTATCTCATGGAACAAAAATATAGATTTTTACCTGAATATCTTTGTGAAATAAAATCTATTCAATGCACAAAACAATCATATATCAAAGAATGTTTTTACAACTGTCTTGTCACAAAAATATTCTTTTGCAAAAGACTGATTTATGAAAAATATAGATTCTTCGCTGTTTTAATTAATTTCATAAATCACTTGAAATATACGAAATTTACTGTATAATGATAAGTAGTTAAAATCTAAAGTTGATGGATTTTTACAAAAATTAGGAGGGATTAATTTACTGAAACACTCTACATCATCTATTGTTATGGTTAGACCTGTAGCATTTTCAATTTAATGCAGAAACTGCAGTAAACAATGTTTATCAAAATAATGATAACAGAGATGTTAACGAAGTACAGCATTGGAAGAATTTGATAATCTTGTAAAAGAACTTGAAAATCATAGTATTACTGTTCACGTTCTTCAGACACGTAACCCTGCCACCGGTTCCATTTTCCCAAACAACTGGTTCTCAACACACGAAAGTGTGGTTTGATGGTAGTATATCCTATGTTTGCTGAAAACTAGACAAGCAGAAATTGCAAAATTCCGTACAACTATGAAAAGATTGCTGAAGAAAGTCAAAAGATGAACCTTTCTTTACTCTCAGTGACTATTCTAAAAACAGAGAAAGAAATCAAATTCTAGAAGGAACCGGATCTATTGTAATTGATAGACAAGGTAGCATACTGCTACCCTAAGTCCTCGTGCAGACAAAAGAAATGTTTGACAAATGGTTGTAAAGAAACGGGACATACAGGGTAACATTTCAGTTTTCTATCAAGAAGAAAACCAATTTACCATACTAACATCAGTTATAGAATCGGAGACTGCGTTGGTTGGTCTTGATGCAATTGATGAAAAAGATAGAGCTCGTGTTCGTGAGTCATTAGAAGCAGGTGGAAACGAAATCATCGAACTAACAATGGATCAATTTAAAAGCTTGTGCAGGAAATACCTTAGAATTAAAAGGGAAAGATGGAACTTTATCGCTATCAGCAAAATGGCATATGATTCATTATAGAACAGGTAGAAAAATAGAAAAACAACACCTATTCTTGAGCTGACATCAACACTATTGAATTCTATGGAGCGGAAGTGTTAGATGTATGATGGCTGAAGTGTTTTAATTTATAAAAACAGAAATTTTAGTAACTAAATAATATGCGGATTATATCTGACAAAGTAGATATAGTCCGTTTTTATTCCAAATAATTCAAACAAAAATTTTTTGTTTTTCAATATTGTTCTGAATAGAAACTACAGGACATTAAATTAACACAAAAATAAAATGCTATGATTTCAATATTCAGCATTTAGCATACTAATATGTATGGTTGCAGATAGAGACTCGAACTCTCACGAACAATGTTCATACGCCCTCAAGCGCACGCGTCTGCCATTTCGCCATATCTGCAGATCTTGTAAATTATAACACACTCTTTGAAAAGAAATCACTATTATATATTTCATAATTCATCATAAGAATTCGAATCAATAGTTCAAGCAAAGATAGTTCAAAACTACTTTTTCATATCACATTACAATTCTATTTATTACAAAGAACATATTCTGTAAAAATAATTCATTGTACTTTTCTACAGATTACCTATATGTATTAAATCGTCTAACGTCGTCTCATATCTGTTAAAACTAAACTGATGTATAACGCCTTATCTACTTTTTCCATAAATCTGGGGCTACACTTCCCAATCTTATCTTTCAATCTCTGTTTATCTACAGTACGAATCTGTTCCAATAAAACTACAGAATCATTTTGCCAATCCGAACTCTTTTGCGAGAAATCTCCAGATGCGTTGGTAATTTCGCCTTAATAATCTGCAAGTATTGCTACAACAATAACTGTAGGAGATATTTATTTCCTATATCATTCTGAACAACGAACTGGTCTAACCCCTCCTGTTCTGAACCGATGCAGGGACTGAGATCAGCATAAAAATATCCTCTCTTTTACAATAGTATTTATCATAATCATTTCCAACTTTCCACTAATGTATCTATAGATTTTTGTAAGTCCATCAACTATTAATACTAAAACCTGATTAAATGATTGAACCCATCAATCTCTACAAAGTTATACTTTTGATTGTTTTCGTGAGTCAGTTTATTTACACTTTCACAAAACATGTCCATAACTTTTTCAAATGTCTAGAAACACTTGATTCTTCAAAAATAATTAAATCATTCTATTGAGTTTTAGTATAAATATACAAATGCTACTTGAGATCAAATACACTGTGCTACAATACCGTTGTTCCTATTACTATAATACATCATAGCATAACTCAATTATTTGAACAATCTCATCTCATTCTTAAATAATCTACTACTTCTTAACTTTCCCTTTTCTACGAGAAAATCCTCGGTATTCTTCGTTGCATCATACATAAAACCTCTCAAGAGATTGTCCCATGGCTTTTTGCTAATCGCTCCACACTCATGTCTTGTTCATCTGAATAAATAACCACTTTATCTCCTATATATTAAATTCTTTGGATATATCTAAACGACATACTTTGCATCCAGTGCAAACATTACCAACAATCGGATGCTTATCTCCTTTTATCTTAACATAACAATTGTTGCTTAACGCCCTACTAAACCCATCTGCATATCCGATTGGGATTGTTGCAATCATAATCATCCTGCACAATATTTGTATGCCCATAGCTAACTCCAGTTCCTTTTCTACTCTTTTAAATTCGATATTGTTGAAAATAAACTCATCGCTAGCTTAATATTAACATTTTCCGAAACCTCTTTTTGATGGATGAGTAACCAAACAAAGCTATTCCGAGTCTTTACCATATCCAAAATGGTATTCAGGATAACAAATTGTTGCAGCAGTATTACAACAGTGTCTTATATCAAATGTTATATTCTGTTTTTCTAAACTTTGAATTAATTTAGAAAAACATAAAATTGTTTTTGTATTGTGGAATTTTATCACGTTCATCCGCTCTTGCAAAGTGGGTAAATATTCCTTAAATGCAATCCATCCAATCTACTCAATTGTTTGATATCTCTTATTGCCATATCATTACACAGAAAACCTATTCTAGACATGCCACTATCTATTTTAACATGAACATTTGCAACTTTTGATGCTTCAGAGCAATATTGTTCAAAGCTATTCCTGACTTAAAGTATATAGGTATATCTATATTGTCTTTAATAATTCTTCATACTGATATTCAGGAACAAAACTCAAACAAGTATAGGTAACAATTCTGCGTTTTCTCAATTCTAATGCTTCATCCTATATTAGATCATGCAATATAGTCAATCCCCATATTTTCATACAACTACTACTTTCAACACTTCCGTGCCCATATGCATTTGCTCAGAACACAGCATACTTTTTGTTTTATGGTAATTAACTGTTTCAAATTTTTATAATTTTGTTCTAATGTATCTAAATTAATCTCAGCTAAGTTATCTGTATTGTCTCACAAAAATTCCCTCTGAAATGTTCATTTCATACAGTATATCACTAATTTACATATTTTTATTTGATTTTTGTATTTTTGTAATATTATTTACATTTTTCACATAATACCAACATTCATAAAACTATTCCATAACACAAAAAGCAATTGCATTGTCTCTTTCATGAGAAATAGATATATGTACATAAGATATTTCTTTTCTTCAATGCCATCCTGGCATTAGAATCACAAAAGTAACATAAAAGGTTTTCCATAAGAGTCATGAAAAATTTTCTATATCCTTCATAGAAAATCCTGCAAATCCGTTCCTAACGCCTTAGCTACAGATTCTTTCACAGCGAGCAATCGTTCTGGAATTGTTTTGTTGAAATAATACTTTTCTTTTTCTGTAAAACAACCTATCTATAGTCCTGGGATGCTTTGCTACATGGGTTCGACATCCTTTTTATAGAAAAACAATATCTACCTACTCCTTTAACCATATTTATTCCCCTTTTGACTAAATTTGCATTTTTAAATCATTTGAATGTATCTTGGCGATATAATTCCAATATTTTATCTAACAACACATCAAACTATGTTATAGTAATGTAAGTGATGAATTCTATCTGTTTGTTTTTAATTATACACCAATATTTATGAAAAGGTAATGAATCTATGAACATAAAGTCGTATATATTTCTGAGATGTAAGGATAATTCACTGTATACCGGATACACTATAAATGATATTAAAAACAGAGTTGAACAACTTCTATATGCGGAACTGGAGCAAAATATACACGCAGTAGACGACCGGTTTCTCTTGTTTTATTTTGAAGAATTTTCATCAAAATCAGAAGCTTTAAAAGAAATTGAAATAAAATCGTATTCAAAATCAGAACTTCTTGTAAAAAGATAAGGTTAATGTTTTTATTTTTTATTCTATAGCAATGCAAAAATGATATTATAACAAGTATTATATTATAAAATGATTGAGGTGATTGTAATTGATTAATTTAATAAATGTTTCCAAAATTTTCACACATACCGTAGTAGCTTGGACAATAGTAAATCTTCATATTGAAAAGGTGATATATTTGGTATCATCGGATACAGCGGTGCCGGAAAAAGTACCTTTAGTTAGATGTATAATTTCTTAGAAGTTCCTCACAAGGAACAGTACAAATCAAAGGTGTTGACTTATCTTCACTTTCCCAAAAGAATTAGAAAACAAAGAAAAACATAGGTGTGAGTTTTTCAACACTTAATCTTATGAATAATATCAATGTATTTGACAACACTGTAGCCCCTTTGAGCGCGACGGAATGAGTAAAAGCCGAAATTAATGAACGAGGTTAATTCCTTATTGAAGTTAGTTGGTTTTGGAGAAAAATCTACCACTTTTTCCCCCGACAACTGGTGGTGGACAAAAACAGAGAGTTGCCATTGCAAGAGCATTAGTAACAATCGGATATTTTATTGTGTGATGAAGCCACATCAGCACTAAGATCCTAACACAACAAAATCATTCTGTATTTACTGATTCCAAAAATACCGGAATTACTATCGTCGTTATTACCCATCAAATGGAGTTGTAAAACAACATGTAACAAAGTCGCGCTGATGGAAAGTGGAAAGTTGTAGAGGAGGTAGTTTGATTGATATTTTGCAAATCCACAGAATAATATCACAAAAGCTTTTGTATCTCAAACAATGCACGGAGATGAATTTTTAGAAAAATGAAGATGAAAAACAAAACGATATACAAACTGTCATTTCTGAAATACAACTCACTCTCCATTAACCTCCGATGTAATCCAAAAATATTACATCTCTATTAATATTTTGTTGGAAACTATCGAAAAATATCTAACCTAAGTCAGGTAATTTATATGTACAGAACTATTTGGAGATTCAGATAAAACAAGCGATTGATTATATTAAACAAACCGGAACAAGAATCAGGTGATTTCTCATGATTAGTGTATATTTCCCAAATATAATAGATTTATTTCCAGAACTGATTTCTCTCTATGGGAAACTATTCTTGCGATAACTATTTCGGATTTTTCATTTCCATGTTTGGACTTCCTCTTGGAATTATCATGTTGGTGACATCAAAGGACATATATTAGAAAATTCCAAAGTTTATTTCCGTTTTATCAAAAATAGTAAATGCATTTGTTCTATTCCTGCAATTATCTTATTACTGCATTAGCGGAATTACTTTCCTTTTGATCATAGGAACCAGTATCGGATTAAAGGTTCTTCTTCCTCTTACCATTGCCTGTATACCATTTTTGGCAAAACAGATTGAACTTACTATATTCCATTGATTTAGGAGTAATCAGAAGCTTATACCTCTATAGGGCTTTCTCATTTCAAATAATTTAAAAGTTATCTTAATTGAAGGTTTAGGAGGGTATTAATGCAATCACCGTTTCCTTAGTAAGCTTGCTCAGTTCTCTGCGATTGCCGGATCTGTCGGTAGTGGTGGGCTCGGATATTTTTGCAATTCGTTACGGATACAAGGGGTTTGAAACAGCACGCAATGATTGTCACCGTGTCATCATCCTGCTCATTGTATAGTTTTATTCAAAGCAGTAGGAGATTTTCTTGAAAGAAAAGTAACGCTATTAATTCTATTACAAAAAGCATATTCGGTGATAAGATAAGCACATTTTAATCGGATGATTCAGTTTCTTTAATGTTCCAGTAAAGATAGATTATACTATATTTTAAGATATAATGTTTACAGCATGATAGAAAATTAAAACTTTTAGGAGTAGTGCCATGGCACAAAAATCGGAATACTTGGTGGAACTTTTAATCCAATCCACTAGCTCACCTGTATATAGCTGAAGCTGCCGAGATTATCTTACACTTGATAAAGTTATAGTTTCATTCCTGCAATTCACCCTATCCTTAAAGATGGCAAGAATTTGGTCAGTTTTGAACATAGAATGAGAAATGATTAAGGAAGCTATTAGAATAGCAATGACTTTATCGTATCTAACCTGGATCAAGAACTTCGCTCAAGAAAAGTCCTACACAATACACCCTTTAAAATTAAAAATCCGACCATCCTAATGATGAATTTTTCTTCGTTAATAGGTTTCGATTCTTTAATTAATATGAGATCTTGGTATCACTGAGCAACTGTCTCAATGTGCAGCCTTTGCCTGTTTGTAAGAAACAATGAAAGCCTTCCCGTCATAAATCCTAACTTCAAGATAGGTTTGTATTATTTAAAACAAAAGATACAATATGGATGCTGTGTCTACTGTGTCATTAGACCATATCCTCCCAGCCCGAAATTAGGCGAAATCTACTTTAGGAAGAAACTTGTTCGCTACTTTGTTACTGACAGTGTGCTTCGTACATCAAGCTTATCTGTATGAGCAAGCGATTCGTTTGAATTTAGAAAAGATTAAAACTACATTTCACTTTTCACCTATATCGCCTGAGACGAGTTCCGACGTCGCAGGTGTTGGCAGAAACATCTGCCATGTTGTGCTTGACATCTTTCAGGAAGACAAAGAGAAAAGCTATCATTGCAGCATGGTTTCACGATTATGCAAAGAGTACTCATCTAAGGAGCTGAGTTTCGTTTTAAAAGCAAAAATTGTCCTATAGACGAAATCGAAAAGAGTACTCCAGCTATTACGCTGGAAAAGTCGCTGCCATCATCATGAGAAAATATCATATTTTTAGATCAAGAGATTCTCCAATGCCATTTATTACCATACTACCGGCAGAAAAATACTGGGTCGTCTGGGTTGATTGTTGCCTTTGACTGACACATAGAACCAAGTCGAGACTTTATCCGTTTGTTAATGGGTCCAAGACCAATATTCTGCTTCGCATGATTTAGAGTTGGGGATTCCTATCATGCGTACGCTATACTATCGCTTTTTAATAAAAGAAAATCGTAATTCATCCTCTTACTATTAAACTGAAAATGATTTAATGGAGCGTTGCATAAACAGAAGGTGATCTTTTGTGAAAAATTTCTGCAAAAATATTAGTATTGCGTTTATTATTTTATTTTCAATAATCTCCTTAACAATATAGCACCAAACAGGATGCTAACAAATAAACCTACCGAATTTGAAAGAGTACTGGTCAGTACCAGCAGAAGCAAAGAACAGTCAGTGTTCTGATTGTGGGGAATAGGTAACTGTGAAGGAGAAAACAGATGCTGTGATAACGCGAGAACTGATACAATGATTATATGTAGCATTGATCCTGTGGAAAACGGGATATATAGCACTACCTATCCCCAGAGCAGTCGTGTAAAAAGTTGATGGTAGAAAACACAAAACATCAGCCATGCACATAAATATGGCGGCGACTAGAACTTGCTGTCTCAAGCGGTAAAATACTGTCATATTCCAATCCATCACTATATTCGAGGTAAATTACGTGCTCTTATTAAAACAGTAGATGATATGAGGTGGGGTTGATTAATATGTTACAAAATATGGATTATGGTGAGCAATAGCACCTCCAATCTACACATCACTTCAAGCCCGGAATACTAAACACTAGGCGGACAACAATCTGCTGGAATTTGCAGTATGAACTGGGTATGCAAATAAAAGATTTACGGAAGAATCGCAAACTGTATATATATGGACTCTTTTCTGCGCAAACTTCTGTCAGCACTTTGAGTCTATGCAAAATCACCTAAATATCTTGGAAACACTATATCAATATGTTGACTCTGACTGTGTCAGAAATTATTTCTTTGGCAGCTACCCATCATAAAGTCAAATCCAAATGATCTCCTACTGTTCCCGATGCAAGGGCTATTAATGGATCCTACTATGTTATTGATGAAGAAGACTACACAAAGCTACTTTAGAGTATCTAAATGAGGCATTTATGAAAAACAAGAGAGATATCACTACTGAAAAGTGCCCTGTTGATGATCTTCACTAGTAGCGGAACACAGCATCTTTGTTTACATAGATTGTGGAACACCCAAGGAATTACAAGACAGGTCTGAGTTTGTAACAAAAGAATTGAAAGAACTTCCTATTTCATATAAGTGGAAATGCAAGTACATTTTTGACTATGAAAAGAAACAAAAATTTTACAGGGACAATGAGCACGTCTCGTCATGTCGCATTATAGAGAAGTTGGAAAATAAAACAAAGGTGCGGTGCAGTGTATAGAAGAACCGGATATTGTAATCATTGTGGGAAAGATTTTAAAATATGAGAGAATGGAGTCCGTGAATGGAGCTACGTCATTAATGCCATAAAAGACAAACTTGGAGAAACTCATCGTAATTCTGGATATCAGTATCTACAATTTCAGAATGATATTTCATCATAGCAGCGCAGATATTGAAAGAAAAGTCGTTGCAATTGCTAGAGATGTAGAGGATGAGATGAAAAACATATCTTATTTTGCCTATTCTAAAGAAGGATACGATACACAAAATGGATTGTCTTGGATTACGGAGAATGTATTGTTTCATATCTTCGAGAACGAAGAGGCTTTCTATGATTTAGAACGGCTGTGGAAGGATGCCCCCATATGTTGATGTGATACCATCTTGGTCCTAATGAAACAAATATATCACGAAATTTATTAAAGGGTTTGTACTATTTCATGATTGATAGTTGTATCATAATAGTACAAACCCTTTATATTCATTATAATAACAACAACTCTGTTACTTACGCAATTGCTGAAGAACACAATCTTTATCTATAAAGAATGAAAGAGACGACATAGTACTAATGAATATCTACATCCTGTATCAACTGTGACAAAAGGTTCTGATATCGTTATCTTCACTTGATTTGGCATTTTCCTACCCACATAGCTCTTTATTCAAGTTATTTGTAACACTGCAGAGGTAGCTGTTAATTTAGTACTACTAAAACATGACCATTTAAATTATTATATACTGTAATTATAGCAGTTCCTCGACATTAAAGAAACAGTAGAACTGACTTTCAAATGATAAATCTAAATAATTACCTGACCAGTCATCTGATGTACTTCTACAAGTTGCCAGACCATAATCTTGTTCACTTTCTTTCCGATTTCTCACTGCCGCACCGTGTATTTTCTCCTCACCATCATTGGTATCTACTATTATTCCGAGTGCCATGCACTTTTTGAAGGTTCATCAGTTTTTCATCTTTACTTTCTCTAATATTCTCACAGATTTTCTAATTCAATTATTCTTTTCATTTATAAATATAACATATGATTGAGACACGATAGACATCGGTAAAAATAAAGGATATACTCATAATTAACCCTCTTAATTTCAAACTATATTATTTTCAGTGATACATAGTAACTATATGATATATATATACTGTCATTTTTCTGAGTATGGTGTAATTTTTATAAAAACTATAATACACACACCTTCGAAAAATGTGTGTGTAATCTACAAATTAATCTTCAATTCAAATTCTTCTTTTCCCCACCACAATTTGCGACAAGTCAATCTCGAGGCAAATCTGCAAATGCTGTGCCCGGTTCAATTCCACCATCAATATCGTACTTAGCGGATCGTATACATAACCACAAACTGAACATACATAAGTTTCCATTTTGCAATCCCCTAAAATATACAATTCCTCTATGTGCTGTTCATTTAATACCCCTATTTTCTGAATTTCACACATATATTTTAGATTATCTATGATAAGTATATCAAAAATTAGTTATCATTGTTTTGCAACTTCTTCTGCAAAAATTTTCTTCTTTTTCTCCAATCCTTCTCCACTTCAAATCTAACCTGTGATTTCACCACAATTTCAGCACCTACTTCTTTTGCTTTCATTTTACAACGTAGCCTACAGTCAAATCAGAATCTTTACAAACAGTTGCTCTAACAGCATACTTCTTTTAACTCTTTATTTAATCTTCCAAATTTCTGTTTTCTATAATTTCCATCGGTTTTCTTTTTACCTTTTGCAGCGTCTTCTTCGTTTTCATTGATTTAGCTTGAGCCATTAAAATTTCTTTTTCATGAGCAATATATTCTTGATCTACATCATCTTCTGGAAATATATTTTTGGATTCATCGATGCAGCTTGCATAGCAATATCTTTCTAATTCTTGTAATTTTTCTGAATCAGATGATAAGCTAAATTAACTAAATTCAAATTTTCCTGCTCCATGTACATATCCAACCACTGTTCATCTTCTGACTTTCAACAGCAAAACGACGAATAGTCATATTTTTCACCAATTTTGATATTTTTCATTTAATACAACTTCAATGACTTTCCATTCTCTGATCTGAGCTTTAAAGCAGCTAAATCAACCAGTTTTGCTCTTTAATGCCAATTCTGCGCTTGCAGAAACAATTTTCGATTCTTCATTTTTGCTACGAAATCAGTTTCGAGTTAATTCTACAATGTGCACCATGCTTTTTATCATCGAAACAACAAAGAGAAACCAAGCCTTCTGCTGCAATTCTTCCTGCTAGCAGCTTTTTGATAAGCACTTTTTCTCAGAATATCCACAGCCTTTTCCATATTTCCTTCTGCTTCTACCAGCGCTTTTGCAATCCATCATACCTCGTGAGTTTGTTCACTAATTCTTTTTACCATTCCTGCAGTAATTTGCATTATAATTCCTCCTCATATTATCAAAATAAAGGAACCCTCCCCTCACAATGGGTGGTAAAATCAGAAAAGGTTCGTAAAATATATCTTTAATTTTATTATTCTTCTGTTGAATTTGAGTATTCTCTTCTGCAACCTCAACAACTTCTTCTGTTGTACATTCATTTCTCCTTGCTTTTGCTTCAATAACAGCTTAGAAATAACAGAAGTAATCAATAACAACACGAATTGCATCATCATTTCCAGGAATCGGATAATCAATTTCATCCGGATCACAGTTTGTATCAATAATTCTATCAAAGATTTCCTAAATTTTGAGACCTCTTTAATTGCAATTCTTTCTTTTCTAGGGTCAACGATAAAAATCGCTCCAGGTAACTCAGGCATATCTTTGATTCCATCAAGATACTTCACTAATTTAGATTTTTCATGCAATAATTGCATAACTTCTTTCTTTAGTAACAAATCGAAAGTTCCATCTTCTTGCGTACTTCTAATTCTCTTAAACGATCAATTTCTCATGCGAATTGTCTTATAGTTAGTTAACATTCCTCTAACCATCTTTCGTTTACATAATACATTCCTGCGCGTTCAACTCTTCTTTAATTGCATCTTGTGCTTGTTTTTGTTCCTACAAAAAGAAATTGGTTTACCTTCTGCTGCTACTGTTGAAAACAAATTCATATGCCCTCAATTTTTCTTTACTGTTTTTGTAAATCAATATGCGATTCCATTTTCTTTCAGTAAGATAAACTTTTGCCATTTTAAGTTCCATCTTCTTGTTTGGTGTCCAAAATGTACTCCTGCTTCAATAATTGTCTCATACTAACTACATTACTCCATATTTTCCATCCTTGGTTATATCTTCGACAAATTGACTCCTATCAGTATATTAGGCACAAGAAATAGGCTGTTTGTCGTGTATGATAAATAATACCCTTACTATGATACTTGAATTTTAATATAAAATCAAAAGTACTTTTATACAATATTGCATTTTACCATTTAAAATAATCTTTGGTAAGTTCTAGATAAATTAGCCACCTAAATAAATTAGATAACAAAAACATCTTTACATGATATAATTAAGTTTCAAACAACCTGTCTTTTCTTTTTATCTCTTTGAGGAAAAGTCAATTTTCTTCTGTTTCATTTCTTTGAGTCTCTTTATCTTTTTCAGAAAACATAATCAATTGGTTCTCAAACATCTCGCTGCGTACAGCTCTTCTGGAACAAATTCATTCTGCCTTGATCATCTTTCCATCAACTATCATATCTGTCACTCACCCACTCATAAAGAAAGCTATCAGTTCTTTGAACTCTGCTTGAAATATGAGATCAGACCCTCTTTACCGGGCATAAAATTCTGCAAATGCAGAAAGTCCATTAAACAGGTGCTTTTGACGATGAGTACAACTTCGGGCTCTTCTGCTACTCTTCTATCATTTGTTTGCCAACTTACCTTTATCTCTTTCAACTGCAAGAATAAAAGATATTTCCATCTTGTTCGATATCGATCTTAGCACCTGTTTCATCAATAATTTTATTAAGTTACCTTTTCCACTTCTGTACCAATACTTCTCTAATCTTCTCGGATCATTTTTCATTTGAAGAACCATTGGTGCATATTAGGGAAATTTCAGGTCTTGGTGAAGAGTTACTTCTCTCATTTTATTTAATATAAATAAACGACTGTATTTTCTGCCTGTTCCAATGCTTTAATTAAAATTTCTTCATCAATCCTATTTTAATGTCCATTTGGATAACCATAATCTTCTGTTCCTGCTACGCTTAAAATCCATATCTCAAGAAAGTCTTCCATTTCCTTGGATATCTGACAAAATTACTAAGTGTTCGTCTTCTTTCGAGTGGTCCCTTAGCAATACCGGCAACCATTCCTTCATTGGAACTCGGCGTCTAACAGAGATAAGGTGCTGCCACATACATGGCTTGTGATGGCTGCTTCGTTGAACTCATAACTACGATACAACACGAATTGCATGGCAAAATTCTTCTTTGGAAAGACAACATAGGCAAAATTGCTCTATTAACAGCTCCATGTCCTATTTCTCTACGTCCCGTGGTCCTCTGGATGGTCTTGCTTCCCCACTATAAGCTGGAAAATTATAATGGTCATATATATCTCTATATTTTCATCCAATCCGTCTAATGTTTGCATTTCTCTAAAAGCTCCCAATGTGGTAACCTCATAACTTAGTTTGTCCTCAGTAAAATAAGCGCTCCCATGTTTGGTAATGTCCCTACTTCCACAGAAATAGGTCTGATTTCATCCATAGAACGGTTATCCGGTCAGTACGATCAACCAAAATAAGCTCTCTGATGCCTTCTTTTGGTAATTTTATAAAATTGTTTCTTAACATCTTTTATATTTTTCAGGATAAATTTCAACAAAATGTTCCCATAATTTCCTGTCTTGCTTTATCCATATTTTTCCATTCTCTCAGTCTTATCTTTTTGTAAGAATAGCGGCCTTCATTTCTCTTTCTCCATATTCTAAAACATGAGATTCAATTTGTTCATCTGCTGAATACTACATATTCATCTTTTCCGACTTCTTCGACAATAGTTTCTATAAAAGACACTATCTTTTTGATTTCTTCGTGTGCATATAGAATTGCTTCTAACATGGATTCTTTCAGTAACCTCATTAGCACCTGCCTCAACCATCATAGTGTGCATCTTTTTGTTCCGGAAACTGTTAAATGAAATCTGAAGCAGCTCTTTTGGTCTACATCAAGTTTAAAGTGGTGTCATCAATTAATCCTACTCTAGAATCGGTTGGTCCGTTAAAAGGGATGGAAAAATAGAAAAGAGCTATAGATGAACCAATCATAGCCAAGCCATCGGGTAACATCGGTTCCACCGAAAAGGACAGTTGCTACTACCAGCACATCGTTCCTAAATCCTTTGAAACAACGGTCTAATTGGGCGATCAATTAATCTGGAAGTTAAAATAGCCTTTTCAGAAGGTCTGCCTTCTCTTATGAAACCTCCGGGATTTTTCCAACAGAATATAGTCTTTCTTCAAAATCTACACTTGCGGAAAAATCAATCCCTTCTCGAGGTAAAGCTGAGTTTGTAGCTGTAACCAACACAACAGTATCTCACAACTTACCAAACATGCCCCATTCGCCAATTTGAGCAACCTTTCCTATTTTCTACCTTAAGTTGTCTATTTCCCAATGGCATTTCAAGATTTTACTCATTATAGTACTCCTTTTCAAAACAATTTTATTATCATCACTAGTTATCAAAATAATTTTCAACAATAAAAAGTCAAAATAATTGCAATCACTTCTATTTATTTTACAATACATTTTACGGGACTAACCCCTACTCTTTTTTCTCACTATTTTCTCAATCCTAATCGTTTAATTAGAGGGTTATATCTTTCCAAATCTTTTGATTTTTAGATATTTAGAGAGATTTCTTCTTATTTCCTACCATTTGAACAAACCTCTTCTTGGATGAGAATCTTTTGGATGCACTTTTAAATGGTCATTTAATTCCAAAATTCTTCCTGTCAAAACTGCAATTTGAACTTCCGGAGACCCTGTATCTCCTTCGTGTACCTGCTCTGTAATAATTTTCAGTCTTTCTTTCTGCTGTCATTTTATTTCCTCTAAAATTTTTATACACCAAATTTAGAGAATACGTTGGAGTGTCAGATTCCTCGTAGAGTGCCCCAACTGCCTGTATGATACCACAAACTTGTAGTTTTCATAAATACTTTATTTAGTATTTATTAATTTTGGTTTTCTAGGTTGTCAAACATATGTGACAAAACATCTATTTTAAAATCTAAGCTATAATCTTAAAAATATTTATAATTAATAAAAATATGAATTCCAATATATCGTATTTTAAGATTTAATACTTTTTCATCATGCTGTTTTCTAATCAATATTTCGTCTTTTGAAATTTGATTTTTCCAGCTCCTCTAAAAGGTGAATTTCATCTCTCTCTAAATTTTGCATAAAACGCCTGTAATTTCTTCTCCATAGAAATTTCTTTTTCAAAATCCAAAATATGAACTTCTGAGAGTCTATTATTTAACAAAGAGATGGTGATTATATCCTACACTTGTTGCGCATAATATAATGTTTACCATGATATTCAACTATTGTATTATATACTCTAATGCAGGTAATACAGTATGTTCATCATAACTTATATTTGCTGTAGAAATCCTAACTTTCTGCCATTTTCTTTTCCATGAATCACTTCTCTCGTAATAAAACATTCTTCCAAGATATTCCTTTGCTACATCTACTACCTTAATCAATTTGTCTGATATGAACTTGAAATCGAACTCCATCCTCAAAACAAAGGAATAATTTTCAGCTATCAATCTAATTGACTCCCACACTCTGAATACACTCAGCAGAACCTTCTCTACCTTTACAAAATGAGCATCTTCTCCTAGTGCAAGTATTTCGTGTGCAATTTATCAATCAGTATTTCTTGAATAAAATCATTTGAGAACGTTCCCATAATCTCTTTCCATCAGAAGGAACACTTAGATAGTATCTATTTCAACTCTTTCAATTTTGCATCCGTTCTCTATTAGTTAATAACTTTTTCAACTCGAAACATATTCTAACGGATGATTTTCATAAGTGAATACAACCTTTTACAGTACTGCTTTGATATTTCTAGATATTTCGTTCCTAAAGTTTTAAATCTCACGATGTAATCATCAAAATTTCCAATCGTAACAACTGGTATCTTCACTTATCGCGATTGAGTTCTTATATGATTTAAAATAGCCACTCAAATGCCTCCAATATTTGTGAAATAGTCCCATATATTATTCCACTATACAAACTTAATATAAATACTTTTTACTATTACTTTCAAATATAGTTCCAATTCCCAAAAGTATATCTTCTTTGAATATATACGATAAATTCTATTGTTAAATCAAAACTATTACCGTTCCGCCATTAGATAAATCTTACTAAACATGTCATCTAATGTGTATTTAGGATAATGCAATAATATCTTTTCTATGGAGATAATGATATTGTTTGATCTAAACTCTCCGTATGTCGTTAATTCTTCCAGTGTTATAGTATCCTGAATATAAAAATTTCCACTTCCTGTACGGATTAATAATGGTAAGTATCGATATTTCCTATTTCTGCAGCAATATCTACCGCTACTTCTTATATATGTTTCTGAGGAACGAATTGATATCAAAACGCAAAGGAATCCATCACATTTCTAACAAATTAATGGAATGAATAAATATTCCTTTTCCTTTGATTTCAATTTCAGAAAATTCCTGTCCCAATCTTGCTAATTGATATAGTCTCTTCCATTCACTTTTTATTGCACTGTATTTAGGAGGAATCTGAAAATTTCTCCAATAAATTTCTAGGATTGCTTGTAGCAACTGTTCTTTTTGGAAGGGAACAACCCTTTCTTCTATCTGTTACCATTCCATAAGTCAGTGTATCTGTTTGTAAGCTAAATTAACTTTGGCATAATACCTCTTTTATCCTTTAATACAAAATCACTAAATTTAGTTGCTCTCCTATGCATATAGGAAGAACTCCAGCAGACATTTGGATCTAACATTACCGGTATGACCTACTGGTGAAGCAATCTTTTCACAATTGACACAACATCGGCTAGACGTCATCCCGGTTGGTTTTAAATATTAATGAGATCATCCATCATAAAACATACTCCTTGCATTAGTGATTACCGACTCCATAACATCTTCTAACAAACCAGCAAAAACTACAACCTGCAGCATTCTTATGCCTACCACCACCATATTTTCTCGCAAATGAGCAACATCCAAATCTCCTTTTTGAACGAAGGGGATAATTTAATCTCATTTATGAATCTTTCTCTTCGTCAAAATTCCATCCTCACTCCCGTGAATATTGATGACATAATCAACCAAATTTTCTACATCATTGCTAACAAATATGATGTCTCCTAACATATCTGGATAAGCAGTCACTGAAAATTCCATCCAACCTGTATCGTGGATAAAACTTCAGTAATAATTTAAGATAATTCTCATCTTGACTGCGAAAAATACAATCTACTATTGTTGTACAGTCTGCTCGCTTTTCTAATAATCAGATTGTAAGCCATTAAGTAGTACTGTCTGCACAGTCGTACATAAAATTTCCTGTATCGGTCGTATTCCTGCATATAGAGCATGTAGCAATATCTTTTGTCAAACACTGCGGATAATATAAATGATGGTATACTAACTCACAAGTAGAGGCATATTTTCATCCACAAAAGTATAATCTCCATACATTTCATTTTGTTCTTGATGATCAATGTTTATCACATAAGAGCTATTTTTAAAACCATCAGATATCTTCAGTCTGTCTATAACACCACAATCTAAACCAATACATATTCTTTTCCTTCGAATAGCCCTCTATTTTCTGATGTCATTTGTTTGTCATAATCTCTAGAAATGATAAGTTTTGTGGCGGTTATCGTCTATTACATAATAAGCTTCTTTACCTATCTTGTAAAAGCTAATTTAAATACCAAAGAAGAAGATACATTATCTCCATCAGGATAATATGAGAACTAATTATAAAAAGTTTATTTTTCAATAATATCTCTAAAATCCATCTACAAACCCCTACTCTTCTGTCGAATTTTGGTTTAATTCACTTATCATCTTGACATCTCACACCATTTTCAATAGAGTGATCTAGTCTATAATTTCCGGGTATACTAAATCTACCTGTCTTCCACTTCTTTTCTGATATAGCCGCTCGCTCTTTTCAAAACCATCTAAAATAGCTTTTCAGGTTATCTCAAGCACACTAATATAAAGTATGCATATTTTTAAATCTCGACGCCTCTACACTTGTTACAGAAATTAAACCTTTTTGAATTTCTGATTTTGTATCTTTAATCTCTCTTCAAGGAGCATATTACCAACTCTTTCTTATTTCTTCAGAAATTCTTCGTATTCTATCATAAGACATTCTTTTTCTCACTTAGCCTTTTATCTCTTTAATAATGTAATTTTCAATAATATCTCCTTCTTTTTATATCATTATAATTGGTTAGGCCAATTTCCCAATCATATCCTGCGGCTGCTTCTTTAACATCGTCTTTGAATCTACATAAGAATCAATTTCCTTCATGAGATTACAATCCATCTCTTACTAATCTTACTTTTGCATTTCTTTTGAATTTTTACCTTCAATACATAGAACCTGCAATCATACCAACTGGCACTTTAAACAGCATTCTGACTACCTTGCCTAATGCTTCTTCTACAAATTCAGGAGAGCATTCCTTTCATAGCCTTTTCCATCTTCTATCGCTCATAAATAATACGATAGGTTCTCATATCTACCTTTTCTCGTTCGGCAATAGATACTGCTACTAGCAGGTCTTACATTAAATCCAATAATAATAGCATTTGATGCTGATGCAAGCATTACATCTGATTCTGTAGTGCACCTACACTTCATGAATTACTTTTACTACTTCCTCATTACTAATTTTTCAAACGACTTTTAATCGCATCAATAGAACCTTGTACATCGCTTTCACAGTGATGTTTTAATTCTTTCATTTCACCTGATTGCATTTTTCAGACAAATCTTCTAATAGAAATTTTTGAAGTCTGCTTCATATGCTCTTCTCTTTTCTCTCCTGTCTGCAGTTCCCAAATCTCTGCCTCTTTATCACTAGATACAGCAGTGGTCTCCTGCATCCAGGACGGAAATTCAAACCTTGAATTTCAACCGCTTTGTAGACAGATCGGCACCTTTTTATTCTTTTCCTTTTGAATTAAGCGACTGCTCTCCCTGCTCTACCATAGGCAGTTCCTGCAACAACAGGGTCACGCTTTCTCAGTGTTCCATTCTAGACAATTAAGTTGCAACAGTTCCCCCTACCCTTATCTAACTTAGACTCGACTACAGTTCAATCAGCTTTTCTATTTGGGTTTGCCACTTAATTCTTTCATTTCAGCAACCAATGGAACCATTTCTAACAAATCGTCAATATGTTCTCCTGTTTTTGCTGATGGGAACATCGTTATAGTTCCTCCCCGACTCTCCCAAAATTCCTTTTCTCTGATAATTCTTGTCTAACACGATCTATATTGGCTGTGAAGCTTTATCAATTTTATTGATTGCTATAATCATTGGGACGCCAGCCGCTAACGCGATCTATAAGCTTCGTTGTCCTTGGCATAATTCCATCGTCGCTGCAACAACAATAATAACAATATCTGTTACTTGAGCCCCTCTTGCTCTCATTTCAGTAAACGCCTCATGCCCGGGTGTGTCAAAAATACAATTTTGCCTTTCCATTGATTACTACTTCGGAGCTCCGATATGATTGTGTAGTCCACCTGCTACACTATTCGTAACCTTGGTATTTCAGAATGATATCCAACAATGTAGTCTTCCACGATCTACGTGTCCCATAACAGTTACAATCGGAGATCTGGGTTTTAAATCTTCTTGCGGTCTTCTTCTGTGACAAAATCCACAACTTCTTCTTCTTTTTCTTTTGAATAACATCCCATCGTAATCAGAATTGCAACTTTTTCTGCTGTTTCAAATTTAATTGTTTGATTGATATTTTGCCATAATTCCCCAGTTCATAATACTCATAATAACATCCGTTGCAGGAACATTTGTAAAATTTGTGCCAGATCACCTACAACAATCGTATCATCTATTTCAAAAATGCCTTCATCTTGCTTTACTACTTCACTCATATCTTGTTTGGATTCCTTTTCTTTTTATTGACATAATCATGTTTCTTCCCTTTAGATTTCTTCATCATTTTATCATTGTGATATCCTGATTGTTTTTCTTGAATAGGTGCTGATTGACTTTTATCTTTTCATTCTTCTTTTCTTTCTTTTTCATTTTTATAAGCTATCTTCACCTTTGTTAACTTCTAGCTTCAGGTTGTGAAATGATAGAAGGTTTTAACTTCTCTTTATTATCCTGTTTCTTTAATATCTTATCACTATCTTTTCAGAATAGTTTTGATTAAGCTGCTTTTTGCTTTGATTTACAGTTTTGTTTGTTTCTTTTTGAACTAGCATTGGACAGTGTTACTCGAGTTTTATTGCTATCATCTGCTGTCAATAGTACTCATATGACTCCTACATTTGATAGACAGTTTGACTGCTGTCTCGATTACCTTTTTGTAATGATATATTCAACTCTTGAGGCTAATTTATATACTCTTATTTTCTCATAATTTCTCTCCTCTAACAACTCCATAATCGCTTTTGCAGCCCTTATCATTGATACAATTGATACCCGTTCTTGTTCTCAATGGCTCACCAGAGCTCGTCTCTACTAAAATATCACTATTACAGATCCTCTATAATTTGCCTTTATCCTCAATCGACAGCTGTATTTCCCAGAAGCATCTAGAGCAATAAATCTCAATTTTTGCTTTTTGATTTTATCCAGTGTGATTTCTTCTCGAAAAAGCTTTACCACATTTTTGCGAATCAATCAATGCTAGAATGCTTATTCTTCATTGACTTTCAGCTCTTTTCTTAAAATGTCATAAACTTCTGAGATACATCCATTTTGAATGTTTTATCTAACAATCTATTCTTACATTTTTCAAAACCTGCCAGTTTAGAACAAAGATAAGCTCCTCGCCCATTCGCTTTTGAAGTCAAATCTAAATATCCCTTACTTTTGTTTTTACTATCTAAATAACAATCTTTTATCAGAATGATCTCCACAAACAATACATTTTTCTTTGCGGAACTATCTTTTCCAACGCCACTTGCCATCGATTTCCTCCTTACAATTGTAACTTAAAATCTATGACTCACGATTAAATATCGTTTCCATCATCAGTGTCACTATCATCCGAATCTTCTTGCGGAATAATCCAATTGTCTCTATTTTCCATTTGACTTGAAAAATCTCCATCATCCATGGTTTCTTGTAACGCTCGACTTTTCCTCTTGATGTCAATCTTCCATCCCGTTAATTTAGCGGCCAATCTAGCATTCTGTCCTTCTTTACCAATTGCTAAAGATAATTGATAATCCGGAACAATCACTTTTGCTGTTTTCTTCCTCATTTACTGAGTACATCTACTACTTTTGATGGACTCAATGCATTTGAAATGTATTCAATCGGATTCTCATCATAATTTACAATATCAATTTTCTCTCCGTGTAATTCCTCTACAATATTTGCTACACGAATCCCTTTCCCGCCGACACAAGCGCCTGTGCATCCACAGACGGATCAACCGAACACACTGATAATTTTTGTTCTGGATCCTGCCTTCTCTGCAATGAGATTTAATCATGCCAATACCATCGCTGATTTCGTTGCTTCTCTCTCGAATAATCTTTTTACTAAACCCGGCGACTACGAGACACTAAAATTTGAGGAACATTATTGTGTTTCTTCACTTCTAAAAATATACAATAATTCTTTGCCCCACTATATTCCTCGTATGGAATCTGCTCTTGAGAAATCTAGTTTGCTTCTCCATAAATTGTGTGTCCTTTTCAGAAACAAACTTAAATTCAAATGGCACCGTGTTATGTTTCCCAATTCTAAACTAACCTCTCCTATCATAATTTCACTTTCTCGATTAGAAACTCATTATATATAATATCTCTCCTGCCTCAGTAATTTTTGAATAACCACTTGTCTTGCTGTCTGCGTTGCTATACGACCAAAGTTTCGTGGAGTAATCTCTTCTTGAACGATATCCCTAATTTATAATTAATATCAATCTCATGGGCTCCTTCAAAAGAAATTTCTCCCTCAACAAGTCAATTTCTCTCTTATTCACCACTTCTTTTTGAAAAAGCACTTTTAATGTCTCCAGTTTCCTATCAATAGAAACCTGAACATTATCTAATGATAATTTTTGGATCTTTTTCTACCAATGTATCGTTATAATTATTTTTCAACAAAATTTTCCTTATATGCCTTTACCAAAGCCATTTCCACCGCTTCTATTAAAATGTCTTTGCTAATTCCTTTTTTCATCTTCCAATTGTTGGATTGCAGATATAAACTCAGCTCCATCTTATCTTTCCTCCTAATAAATAACTAAGTCTACACTTAACTTTATTGATGTAATATCTTTTTGATAAACAAAGTTATCATCTTCCGATTGAATGATTATATTCCTGTTTCATCCAAACCAATCAGAACTCCGGATAATTCTTTTTGTCCATTCACAGATTGATATAATTTTAATTCTATTTCTTTTACCGGATTCTCTAATAAAAATCTCTTTTAATGCTCTGCCAAGCTGAGTGAAACTTGGGAAATATTGTTGTTTATCGGATCTTTTTCATCTAATAGTTTATACCTGAACTCTTGTGATGTCTGAAATTTCATCAATATCTGCCTACGTCTTTATCTATAAAACCCTCAGATAATAAAAAGCCTTCTTTTACATACTCATATCTACCAATTCATACTTTTCATCTAACACACTCAAAAATAATTCTTCTATTTGATCAGCAATTCTTTTTGACATTTTTACATATTCACCTCCAAATTCAATATAAAAATTTATAACAGTTAAAAAGCATTTCATTCAAAACAAGCAAACTGTCCATGTTTTACTCAAATAAAACATCTGCATAAATCCCCAAACAACAAGGGTGGGTTTGACCTCCTTGCAACATCTTCTCTAATGATTCTTACAGTATAGCAAAAGAATAAATTATTTATCAAGTGTCACTATTAAATCAACTACTAATAAAGTAAATCATTCTAATAAAGACACATGATATGTCTCTTCATAATTCTCTAAAATAATTCCTATCTCAAAAATCTTTTTCAGATATTCTTTTAATCGTCATCTCTTTGACTCCATTTCCGATTTCATAGTAAATTTTCCTATTACCTGACTACAATGTACATCCTTTCCAGATTTTATCTTATGAACACAAATTGGGTTTGTTGGTATATCTCTTCTTAAAAATATAAATGTGTTAACCTCGTAAAATTTACTAACATTGCCGAATTCTATGTTATAATTTTCGCTTCCATCATCTAACTGAGATAATTTGATACACTTTATCGAAAATCTCAGAAGTTGGAATTTCCACAATTGTTTTTCCATCTGTTGTTAAAACTTCATCTATGGAAACAGACTTTGAAAAACTGAGATTCAATAATCCCAGCTATCACTATCTTGATCCAAAAATATCTTATCTTTTATTTATGTTAGAATTTACATATTTTTGAGTAGAGATAACAAATTGTAGTAAATATTGAACAATAAGTACAGAAATAGTTATCACAATCAACACTTCTATCAGTATGTATCCTCTATCCTTTTCTTCAATGATTAACACACCTTCCACTTATTGGAACTATCGTCATTTAAAAATACTCTAGATTTCTTGTTAGAACCTATGTAAACAGACATAATTCCATTCTTCTCAAACGCATGATGGTGATTGTATCCCTACACATATCATTAATTGAACAAGACTATTTTTATCTTTTCCGGAATAGAGTATAACATGATTAGATAAACCACCTTCATAAATAGACTGATTCGTGGCATCTCTTACACTGTAACAGTATTTTTCTTCAGAATCTTTTTGATATATAATCTGATTATTTGTCCGGATGAACAAGAATATTTTCTGCAATACTCACACACATACTTTTAACTGATAAGCATCACTACGTTTCCTTGATGTAGTTTGTAGTAGAAAAAGATATACGATATGTGGCAATAGAAACTATAATTACAATTACAATAACAATTTCAATCAGAAAAAATCCCTTCGTTTCAATTTTTATCACTATTCCTTTTTAATAAAATTAACTCCTCGTTTTTATAAAGAATCCCAATCTGCCTGTTTTGAAACAGACTTATCTTCTTCCAATTTAATATCAGGACACTCTACATTTACCATACCGGAAAAATAAAATGTACTTTCAATCTTCTTCCGTTTCCTCTATACAAAAGCACATCACATTCTTTGAATCTCCGTGCAAATCTACATACTCCACTTTTTGACTTTATACAACTCTACATACAGTCTTGATAAATGTAATGCTTCTTTCCAATCTTTGGTATCAAACATCCCTTTTGTGTAATAAGTAGAATTATAAAACCTATATTCCATGTCCTTGATGACATCTTCTTCAGATGAATTTTGCATAGAACCTACTTTCTCATAACATGTATCTGCCATATGTCTCCACTGTTCATCAACAACACACTTTGTAGCTACACAGCAAAAACCTGGATACTTCTTTGATCCAAATCTTTTGCACGCGAAAAAGTCTAAATTCACAAATCTTCTTTTTCAATGTAATCGATGCAGTAATCAAACTTACGGAAACCACAATAGTTGTCATAATCATAATGGTGAAATCAAAATGCTCCTTACGAATCCTCATGGCACCTCCACACTTTCAACAAAAAATATTTCTCTGTATTATTTCGATCTGAATAATCGACTTCTATAACCTTTTCAGGAATACTGAAACTGCCTGTTCTTAGTTCCATATGCTTAATATCTTTTTGATATCCTCAAAAACATTCTCATCAGCATATAGTTGCTTATCAAAGCTTATCTTTATGATTTCTATGTTGATGCATAGACTTATCAAATTGTTGATTAATATTTAGAATTTTTATAACAGTAAAGACATCATGATACATATAAAAATAAAAGTACATTAATTCCAGTAATAATACTCCCTTTTTTCTCACAGCATCCTCCTATTACAAAGACAACTTTTTATCCTTAATTTTAATCAATTTTATTCTTGTATTCAAATATTGATTTTCTTCAATTGAAGAATTGATTGATAAAATCTTATATCTGCCCTTTATTCCTCAGAAGATTCCAATAGCTTTTGCAGTTGAATTTTTGAACATTGTAATTCTAAAAGATAATTGAATTGATTCATTTGTGTCATGCTAAAGTTTCTATTTAAAAATAACAATACCTTCTTTTTCTCATAATTTCATCTAATTGAAACAACCAATATTCTATACTCTATCATCTTGTTTTTCCTTTTTCTGCTGACAAATCATACTTCAAAGCTGATGTTCCATCTCCATCATGATAATTGATAAGAATGAATACTTTTGATGTTTGGAATGATTACCCATAAAAATATCCACAAGTACAAAGACAATAAAAATATAATATATTTTTCTTCATCACTTACCGTCAATGCCAAACTATTCCACTTCCTTTTTCCCTCTCCTCGTGAAATATAGCTCGTGTACCCTTTCTTGTTCAAAGCTTTTCTCATTTTTATCAAAGTCTTTATTTTCAGATATATTCATTTCAACATCAACAACATCTTCCTTTGGAATGAAACCCTATTACGTTGAACTCATCTATATTCAGAAAGAATAATAATCAATTTTCAGAATCCACAAAACTACATCAGTATTTTCTTCTGATATCAAATCATTTTAGATTTCATCTCATAAATAGACTTTACCTCATCTAATCTTTCTCTTTCTTTCGTATATCTGCTCTAAACGCTGATGGCAGAAAGTAGAATTAATATCAAAAATCATACCCTTAGATATTTCTTGCACTAGTAAACTTTTTTCACATCCTTGCCACTCCTTACATATACACTTCATCACATTCATCAAAAGATGATAGAAAATGCTACAATTCCAACCAATAGTCCTAAACACAATATCATCTGGGTTGTCCATAGTCCGATATTTTTGAAATCATTTTTCCGAATCTCTTTTGTACAACCTAGCGCATGAGATGTTCTCATGAAGTCCTCCCGACTCTTCTCCCTGCCGTATATATGAGATATCATTTACAGAAAACAACTCGGATATTCTGAAATTGTATCAGCAACAGATTTTCCTCGTTCTATCAAAAAATCATTTCTGAAAAACTTTCTTCAAATATCCTATTCTGTTCTGTTTCCTCTATTATTTTTCAAAGAATTCTTTTATTGCAATTCCACCATCTAACATGCATGATATCCTCCACAAAAATCTTTTTGAGAAAAACAATCTTTTGATTTTACGAATCAAAGGAACTCGAAATTATATACTTTCCATAATAATCATGCCAATAATCTGTTTCGCAAAATTTCATGATTCCATATATACTCCACACCACACCACCATAGGAAAGCTCTATGATGAATGGTATACAATATTAAAAATATTTCAAGCTGGAAGGAAGGAATATTGGAATCACTATATATCTCTAATAAACTCGGAAAAACATTATTAAATGTAAATAAGAACAACAAAGCAATATTTCACAATACTATCATTGGATAAATGGATATCTTTAACAATTCTTCCTTCATCATTTCTCGATTTTGATAATATTTGTATACATTCTCCAGGCATCAGGAATATTACAGTTTCTTCTCCAATATGCATTGTTGCAAACACAAATTCATCACCAATTCACGATAAGGAATGACTTAAAGAAATTCCTGTACAATATCGTCCTTCACTCAGGTCAATCTCTGTTCTTTCGGAAATTCATTCTTTAGAATTGTTAGTGTTCTGAGCAAAGGAATGTTTCTGTTTGTAAAAACTATACAACAAACTAAAAATCTCTTTTCCTCTCCCTATCTTTTAACTCTTTTTATAAAAACATCAAACTTCTCCTTATCATGAGTGTAATTTCTGTAAACAGTCGACTATATAGATTTTCAATATCAATCAACATCATCTCCTTCGCAAAAACATATCGCATCTTCAGAGACATATCTCCATTCCAGCTGTTTTACTTGTTTAGATCTTAAATCTTTTCTTGATTTAGATGACCACTTCTTAAAATTTCATTCTTCATCTCATCATCCACAAAAATGCCACCTGAAATATCGGTCTTTGTCTATCGTAACCAGTGTATTGACAACTCACATCCCTTCTGGCGTAAATATTATCTCCTAGATGTAACGAGAGTTCTTCAATATCATTTCCAAAATACTCTTCCTGCTCTTTACATGCCGGACACAATATTCTCACGAGTCTTTGATTAACAACAAGTCCTAATGACATTGATAATACCTGTGAGTTGATTCCTATGCTGACCATTCTATCAATTGCACTTTGAGCACTTTTCGTACTGCAATGCACTAATCACAAAATGTCCTGTTAAACTACTTTTGTGTGCCATTACATGTTTCAAAGTCCCGTATTTCTCCTATTGCCAAAACATCAGGATCTTGTCTAAGCATAGCTCTTAACGCTTCCAAAAATCCATATTCACTTTCTTTACAAACTTGAACTGAGTAATTCCTTCTATCGCATATTCCACAGGATCTTCTAAACTAATGATATGTTTTCTCCATCATGTATGGTGTTTAGACAACTTATCGCATAGTTGTACTTTTCCCGCTGCTCGTCGGTCCTGTTATCAATAAAAATCCCTGTCTCTTTTTAGAAAGAATTCAACTTTTAACTTGATCTTCCTCTCATTTCCAGCTCATCTATTTCAAAATGGCACTATTTTTGATTCAATAAACGCAAATGAATTTTTCATTATCTACAACCGGAACTACAGAACACTGAATATCCACTTGAATATTTTCTGCATCATAATTAAAATAATTTTACCGTCTCGAGTTTCTATTCTTTGGAAATATCAATAGATACTTTTACCTTAATTGCTCGAATAAAATCATCTGATATTTCTTTTATCCAAAAATGCAAAATGTCTTCAATGCACCTCTTACTCTAAATCACCACAACAATCCCAACTAGATTGAAAAATGAATATCCAGTGGCATTCATATCCAGCACAACCAATATCAAGTCTAATAACTCAGAGATATCTCCATTTTTCTAAAAACATGATTTAGTTGCATCCATCAAATTGTTGACCGCACCAAAGTATAATAGGTGACAATACATCTTGAAATTAAATATCATTGCCCTCTTTCCAAATAATATCTGTAATTCCTTTTCAGATAGATACTACTTCATTCTTTGCTTGTTTTTCCTCTGAATAATTTTCATTATGTAAAATAGAAATCATATTTTCGATAAATCAAAGGAAATATATGATTCCGTTCTGTACAATTTCTTCAATATAATCGTTGCATCCAAGTTCTTAACTTCAAAACATTTTGAATTCAATTAACCTCACCTTTATTCTTCTAACTAAAAACTTTCCCTTATCATCTGAGCTCCAACGATTCTGTTCAAATCAGATCTCTATCTTCTATAAATAAGTATAATCTTTTCTAAACTTCGATTTAAAATAGTATAAATAATGTCAAATTCTTGCATTTGTTCTTCTAAAAATATGTTTCCGAAAGACAATTCAACACTTTCCAGTTCTACACAACACTAAATTCTAAATTTGAAACAGTATATACGTTAGATAAAGGTAACACCAATCTTATTCGTCATATTGAGTCATCTCATCCGTTGCAATTAAAAATGGAATATCATGCTCCTTCAACTATTCTTAATCAAAAGGTGATAAAAAAACATAATTGTTACCTTTCATCTTTTTAGAATTAAAAGGATGAGAGCAATACAAATATCTGAGTAGCGATACCCTTGCTCCAAAACACATGGTAATTTGTTTACAAATAATCCTAAGACTATCATTAATATCTCTTTGTCAAAAATATCCGGACAAACCAACATTTTTATCTTGGTATGTCCTTTTTAGCATATTCTTCTAATCCCATACCGTAATATTTTTCAACATAATCTCTTGCTGATCAATAAATGTGTTAATTGAATTGTTTATATTGAGTTTTCATGCTCTATAATTTGTTTTCAAATAAATAATTTCATCAAAATCTACCTGATCAATATCTTTCCAAATAGATTTTCTTGAATTTCCGAATATCTTTTGACTTGTCCTGTGAAACAATACTCTTTTTGTATAAATACTCCCTAACAAAAATCAATCTCTATATCAGAAAAATTTTCGGATTCATCCAAAAATATTCCGCGATAAATACGTTTGTTTTATAAATCTGAGATATTTTTCTTAAATATCTTCAAAATTCTGTATCAAAAGTCTTAAATCCTTTGTATTGGCATATTAAGTCCGTATGGTTTCCCGAGTTGCAAAATACTGATGAAAATTGATGATTTTCAATATCAATTTTCAAGTTTTCATTTCCAGTATCCCTTTTTAATTTATTTACCAATTGCTTATTAAAAGTAATATAGATAAATTCATCATTCGAGAATAATTTCGATAACTTTTATCGCTCTGTTAAATAAAATCGTTGTTTTTGCCTGTTTCCGGAAGAACCTTCTATTAAAGTCCTTCCATATTTTATGGAATTGATATGTTTTATCTCCACAGAATCCATAAATATCGCCTTATACTCATAGTTTCTATAAAAATAGTTAATATCGCTCAAATTACCTTTTCCGCTTCTTAAATCCGTAGATTTTTAAAATGTAATAATCTTTCATCATAGTCAATTGAAAACAATTTATTTCTTCTTCAGAAAAAGTACAACTTAAAAATAGTTGTCAAATAATTCTTCACTATTAATTAATCGTTCAAAATGTATTTATCAATAATATATCGTCTTTTTATCTTCCACCCTAAATTCTACTAAATCCACTATGGCATGATATAGTAGTATGGGATTTCAAAAGAAATGTTAGTTTACAATTCAAAAGTATCTTTAGCTTTTTGTATCTCCTCTTCCATTATCTCTAGAGCTCTTCGAAAGAATAGAAAACGTATCTTCGTTTGTGTCCATAAAGCGAAATAAACCTACACGTCCCTCATGGATATAGATAAAATCACTATATACATACGGAAAGAACTACCTGTAGTAAAACCATATCCTTTCAATTTATCGGCATATATCGGTAGAATTCTTTCTCACTGTTTCTAACCTTCAACGCATCTACATCTGATACCTACTCATTGTAAATAACTTCAATGTCTACTATTCCTTTCTTTCAAACAATTCTTTTATCTGATAAACGCCATCTATAACTACTCTCTTTTCCTGTAATATATGCTCTAACTCTTTTGAAAAGAATTCAAATCATCAAACTCTCTAGACACCAGAAGTAGCAATACATAATTTACGTCATCCAGATCTCTTTTAAATGATTCATAACCATTTCTCCAATCAACTCCTTTTAACCTCTCTTCTAGAATGAAATAAACTTCGTTCCCATATCGTTTACAATCTCTTCCATTTTGTTCAAACGATACAGGTCTTTTTGACAGATTGAAACAATCCCTGCACTTTCTCTCTGTCAAAAATATTCTCTTGTCTTATCTTTTTTCTCAACGATTAGAATAATTTCCTCTATCTTTTCATAAGTTGTAAAGCGACGTTTACCTACTTCACACTCTCTTCTTCTTCTAATTGCATTATTTTTCATCTGTATGTGAATCTACAACTTTAGAATCAACTGGTGCAAAACGGACATTTCATATTTTCCCTCAAATGAATTTTTTATGACAAAAAGGAGAAAACATTCTCCTTTTTCAGCTACTATTCCCCTTCATCCAATCGGAAATTTTCGACTGCTTGCGGTTCCGTAAATGTATCTACTAACTCCATTCTGTTTCTTATCGAGTTCTTTTCCTTTGAAAATACTTCTTTCGAAAATCATTTCCACATCATCGTCAAATCCTATAGCTATTACAGTAATCACCAATTTATCATCTTCATCATCACTATAAGCTGTTCGATAATAGTCTCAACATCCTCTCTCTCAACGTTCTCGGTAATAAACTGGGAAGCTTCTTGAAAATTCACTAACCGTGAAAGAATCTTTGGGTGCTGTAACACATTCAACAACATGCCTTTGCGCCCTTAACCGTTGTCTGCAGTAAAGGACTAAATATCGCTTGTAGCAGCTTCTAATGCGATTCTCTCCCTTTGTACTACCAATCCCCATGTGAGCAATCCCTTTGTTTACCATGGTATTTCTAACATCGGCAAAATCAACATTGATAATTCCCGGAACTTTGATAATATCTGTAATTCCTCTAACTCCTTGCCAAAAACTTGATTAGCCATTTCAAAAGCATCGATCAAACAGGTATCTTTAGCACTCATTTCTAAATTTTATCATTTGAATGACAATCAAAGTATCACATTTTCTTCTAATTCTTTAATGCCTTTTTCTGCTTTACGCAGTTTTGCATTCCTTCCATGAAAAAAGGTTTGGTCACAATTCCCACTGTAAGAATTCCCATTTCTTTAGCGACATTTGCAATGACCGGCGCAGCTCCCGTCCCGGTTCCACCACCCATCCCGGCAGTAATAAATACCATATCCGTTCCTGCAAGTTCCGACTTAATTTCTTCAATTGTCTCTTCAGCTGCTTTTTCTTCCGATTTCCGGATCAGCTCGGCTCCTAATCCTCTAGTTAACTTCGTACCAATCTGTAATTTGTTAGTTGCTTCCAGATTTATACAGTGCCTGTGCATCAGTGCTTGACAGTGATATACTCTACACCGACGATACCTGCTTGTATCATTCGATTAACAGCATTTTCCCCGCCGCCACTCAGACTCCAATTACCTTTAACCTCCTGTTTACATTATCTTTCATATCTAATTGTACCATCTTGTTCCGGCCTCCTCAAGAATAGAAGTCTAATCTATAAACTGTTACCTATCACTTTATCTTAAAATATGGACATAGTCAATACTTTTCATATTTCTTTTCCACTTTATTCTTATAATTTTTAATGATTTTTAATGATTTTTAATCTTTTTAGAATTAATCTTCTAATCGCTGCAAAATTCTCAAATAATCTGCCCCTAAACACTAAAATAGGCGCATAATACAATGGTACTCCATTTCTATCTCCAAGATAAGATAAAAGATGCTAAGATTCCGTTTGACAAAAACCTGTCACAAAAATTTCGTTATCATATTTTTCTTCATTGATGCTCTCTGGCTCAAATATAGAATCTATCGCTGCAATCCCTACGAAATATATAAAGAATAACTATCAGGATATGTAAATAGTAAGTATTTTTCCTACAATCACACCCAATAAAATTCCAATCACAGCCCAAGCCATTAGTTACAATCTCCTTTATTCTTTTCGAGATACTGATTTCAACAAATCCTTTATCTCCGTCTTTAATCTGATACTAATTACAATTGTTGCAAAAATATCACCATATGAGATCGGGAGAGGACTGCTGCTTCTAATTGTTTCGGATCTCTATTGCCTTTATAATGAAGGCTGACCATAATAGTTCCGTTGATGGTAATTGTAGCGCCACTACACTGTTCGCTTCTTGCAACAATTCTTTGTCCGTTGACGAGACAATGCTTCTGCTCCGCCACTTTCAAATCATTCAATAAAATTAATATGTCTTGATCATGTATTAATAAATTATTCGGTTCTCTCCATCTCCAGCTTCCTCTTCGCTGTCCATCAACTCTATGATAACACCTTTTTCCTCTTGTAATTTTTGATATCCAGCTTGCATTTTCTACGCAATAGTATCTCGTTTTAGCAGCTCAGAAGATTTCTCTGGCTTTTTATGTTTGAAAAGCATCCAGCTCTCTGTTTTCCTCTTTTAACTGATGTAAGTGTTAATTCCTCTGTTTCTATACTAGATCATCTTCCATAACCTAATGCTTTTCAAACTTGTGTGAGGTATTGATCTTCTATTATTCTAATTTGAGCCACAATCACCATTGTTAAAAAGAACGAAAACAGTATTAAATTATTCTTCAAGCTTTTTATTTGCATACAAATCACTCTTTGACAGTTTCTGCATAGTTATATTCTATCAACCCCGTATATCTCGGTATTTCAATAGATTCGTTTTTCCTTACCTGGGCTTCAATTCCATAATAATTTCTCATTTCCCAAAGAATGCCATATCTAAAATTCATTGCTGCTTCCAAGTATCCATATCACCAATGGCTTTAATAACAACCAACATTTACATAACAGTATTATTCATTTTAAGTTGCCCTTCACTACAACTTCAAGATGACTCGTTAGGACATACCTTTCTTCATTCAATGAAATTGCTTCAGCTCCAGCCGCATTTAATTTATTGATAATTGCCAAAATTAATTCATAATTGGTCAATAAAACGCAGAATTATTTTGTATCCTATAGATTCTGTCAGCTCTATTTCAACACCTGAACCGAATACCTTTTTATAACCAATAATTTTTCATACTTATCAATTTCTTCTTTTAGACTTTGTTCAACATCTTCACCCTCTTATCGCTTTCTTTCAATTCAATAAGTTGTTGCTCTAATTCTGTCAGTTCCGCTTCTAAGGATTCTCTTTTTGCTTTAAATTTTCAATTCTATCTGAGCATCCTAATTCTCTGTGAGTAGTAGTAGAACCTGTGTATTTTTCAGTAATATTTATTTGCATTGCACTCCGATTCCAATAATGACACTAAAAGAAAAAGATATAACGACTCACTGTTTTTACTGTTTTTAATCAGATCAATATTATTCTTCATCTCAATTCTCCTATAGACAGGATAACTGTTAAATCTCATATCTATCGTACCATAAGTAATATTTTTGTATGCAAATCTACCAATATAGGACTTAATTGCATCAACTATAAGTCAAATCTTCTCCGTCTCCAAGTAATACTTTTAACCCTGAGTAGTAATCCTATAAATATTTTTAGGATCCTGCAAATTCATTTCTGAAATATTTTGAATCAATCCTGCATTTTGGATATTTGGAAATCAATTCTAAAATCATTCTAAAATCATTTTCTTCAGAGGAAGGCAACACCTGTCCAACTTTAAGCCCTTTATTACTACACTCCTGTAATCAAAGGTTTCACTATCTTGCCCATCCTGTTCAATTTTCAAAATATAGCCCGGTATGATCAATGATAACAATCCCTCTTCAAAATTCACAGTAGCAACTTCTTCTCTCATCATTTAAATCTGCAAATCAATTTGTTAGAAATTTTCTTGTAATATTTGCATTTTTCACATAAGGATTTTCAGTCAATCTGGATTCAATCGCTGAATGTTGATATAAGGTAAATACTTCTATTTGTCTGTATTTTCCTAATTTAATCAATTCTTCCTGAGTCAGTGTGTTATTTCCTAAAACTACAATCATCTTCAATTTACAAATAGGAGAAAATAGCAATATCCTATTAAAAATATAAAAATTATAATCTGAACTTTTTACATAACTCTTCTCGTCCAAAAATCCATTATAGATTTTTGCTATTTGAATCCTCCGAATTGGTGATGCTTTTGTTTGTTTTTATCTGAAATCAAGTTTCCTCTGATAAAACACCACATTACTTTCATTTGTACTATTTTTATTTGTTCTTTTATCCATATTAATGTTCCTTATAAATCATACTCACTAGACAGCCTTTCCATAATCTTTTTACAATGCTTTCTGCAGGGGTTTGAAGGAAACATACTTGCGCTGTTTCGTTCCATCTCTTTTCTACACGGACCATTAGAAATAATTTTCATGATTTTATCTGACCAAAGCTTGTGAATTTAATTCTTTTTCAGAGAATATACTCACCGGCTTTTTCTTTGATGAGACTTAGCATTATATTCTTGATGATTTTCAGCAGTATACGATTTTGGAATAACAATCGAAGCTTTACCCATAGCATTAACTTCTGCTAAGGTGGTCGCTTTCAGCGCTACAAACTACCAAGTCTGCTGCCGCCATATATAACAAAATATCCTTTTTCACTGGGTTTAAATATCTGATTTTTAGAAAATTGATATCCTTTGACACAATTCATAAAATAACTATAGTGAACTTTTTCCGGTAATGTGTAAAAAGATATATTTTTCTAATAAAGTGAGCAGTGCACCTAAAAAGCATCATTCAAACTTTCAGCTCCACTGAAACCGCCCACCGATAAGATCATAATCTCATCCGGAGTCATATCCAGTAATTGTCTGGCACTTTCTCTCGTCAAATCAAAAACCCTATCTCGAGACAGGATTTCCTACAAAAACACTTCCTTATTTGTATGAAAGTGTTCTCTTGCCTTTCTGAACCTAAAAAATACAACATCTGCCTTCTTTGATAAAATACGATTCGTCAACCCCGGAAAGGAATTTTGTTCATGAATAGCAGTAAAGGCACCATATTTTTGCAGCTCAGTAACAGGCCCTGCAAACACTAACCACCGGTACCAATAACAATATCTGGCTTAAAAGAGTTCATAATCCTCATAGAATCTTTTTGTTGCTCTCCAAGCCAAGTAAATTCTCTTTATATTTTCAATTGTAATTTTTCTCAAAAATCCTTTTACTTTAATGCCTTCAAAGGGATAACCGCTATCTGGAACAATTTCCGATTCCGGTCCACTCTTTGTTCCAACATATAAAATTTCAATATCATCTACATATTTACAAAAGCATTTGCAATAGAAATTGCCGGATAAATATGTCCTCCTGTTCCTCCACCGGATACAATTACCTTCATTTTTCCTACTCCTTTTACCTCTTGTAACTCTCTTGAAATCTTTGTTCGTCTACCATATCTTGAAACATTCAACACAATTTCCCATCGATGTATCGATATTACAAAGAAGTCCCTCGAAACTGATAAACGGTAATGGTACTCCCTGTAATTGGCATTAATGACAAAAGAAACTGCAACATTGACGAGTGAATTGGAAAGCTATTTGAGCAACAATTCCACATACCAACAAAGAACTGAATTTATCGAGAGCAAGTTTTACCAACTGTATACAGCGAAGAATCAAGATAAAAAAATAATAAAATCAAGATTACAGAGCCGATAAATCCAAATTCTTCTGCATACACTGAAAAATAAAATCATTGTAAAGATGCAGACAAGTACAAATATTTTTGAATACTGTTCCCAAAGCCACTCTTCCAAAAACCACCACTTGAAATGGCATATAGAAATTTAAAACCTGGACTTCTGCTCTGCTCCTGTAATAGATGGACTGAGGAATTGCAAGTATACGCGATTTTGCGTAGGAAGAAACTACTATTAAAAGAAATAGATGCAGCTGATACAAAACCTAATATGACTGCAATATATCTACCGGAAATTCCTGCTATTATTAATATATATGCTATAATCACCAACAGGGTGATTGTTGTAGAAATATGAGGTTGTAAAGCAATCAAAACAGCAAATAAAGCAGGGAACTGCTAAAATAATAAGTAAATTGATGAAATTATTAATATAGCTTTCGAATAGAACATACCTTCGATAGATATAGAATACATACCATTTTCGCCAACTCAGATGGCATCAAAAGTAAACCTTCCTACTTAGAATCCATCTTGTAGATCCATTGATATTTTTCCGAACACAAGTGTACCTAATAATAAAGTAGTGTTATCAATGCTGAACCAAAAACAAATGAATCTGAACGATAGAATGTGTATGGAGTTTGGAAATAAAAACGATCCTATAAACCCTATTACCATGCACAAAAATTTGACAAGAAAAATGATACATTTTCTATTTGAATAATATGCTTGTATATAACTGGAACTATAAACCATAATTACTCCTATCATAACAATGATAGTAACAATAAAAATATTGTTTTATCCATTTCTCCCTGACGCCTTTTCATCCCATACAACTCCTATTTATCTAACGTAAAGCATATACTCTATTTTTGAAAATCTTCTCCTCTTATTTCATAACTATCATACATATCCCAAGACGCACATGCCGGAGATAATATACGATATCTCCACTTTCCGCTTGTTGATGTGCAACATCTACAGCTTCTTCCATATTATTGACTAATTCCACAGAATCAGAATCCATGCTTTTGAGCACAATCTTTGATTATATTTTTGTTTCTCCGAGTAGAATTGGTTTTTACCTTTTCCTAAATGTTTTCCTGTAAATGTTTCTACAAACTTATCAAAGAACTTTTTATCCATTCCTCCTGCAATTAAAATAATGTTTTCGAAAGCTTCTATCGCTTTTCGGATGCATCGGATTTGTTCCTTTAGAATCGTTAATGTATCTAACTCCATCAATCATCTCACAAATTCCAGTCTATGTTCTACACTTCAAAATTTGATAAAACAGACTTCATACAATCAAAAGAAATGTTTGCACAATATACCGCATACATCGCCATCAAAACATTTTCCATATTATGATTTCCCTACAAGCAAAAACATTTTTCTATCAAACAACTTATTTGTGATTCCTGTTATATTTTCATAGATATAACCTTCTTTCAAATAAATTCCAAAAGGCACCTCCTTTTGTGAAAAATAAAAATACTTTTGAAGATAGTTTCTCACCTAAATGACATACGTAATCATCTTCGTAATTTAAGAACAGCATAATCGTCTTTTGTTTGATTCTTAAAAATATTTAATTTCATTTCACCGTAAGTTTCTAGAGAGCCATGTCTATTCAGTGATCCGGTGTTAAATTCACCCTGCAATGTGACATAAAGTTCTTTTATCATTTCTAATTGAAAACTGGACAATTCTGATACATACCATGTATGTTCGTCAGCATTCTAATTGCTTCAATAACAGGATTTCCGATATTTCCAACAACCTTTGTGTCTAATCCGTATTTTTTAAAACAAACTCCCTAATAACGTTGTGGTTGTCGTCTTTCCATTTGTTCCCCGTAACTCCAACAAAAAGTACCTCTGGTATGACGATACGCAAAATTCCACTTCTCAATGACTTCAATTCCTCTATCAATAATTTTTCTCAAAAGGTAAATCTGTGGGTACTCCCGGAGAAATAATCACTTGATCTACCATCTCTTCTCCACTTGGTTTTTCAATATAAAATTCCACATTTTTATAGTCTTGGATTCGTATCTTTAAATCTTTTATTATTATCATATGCAGTATATCCCAAAAGAATCCAAATAATCAATCATTGCTAATCCACTTTTTCCAGTAATCATCAAAAACTTATTGTTCTCTTTCATTCATATCCCCCTAAAAACATACTCCTGTCAATCCATACCATCCTGTTATACAAAAATAAAAGTAATTGTAGTAAACACTATAGTGACCTTAACTTTACTCCATCCACCAAGCTCAAAAATGATGGTGCAAGGAGACATCCTAAATACCCTCTTACCTGTTGTTTTCGATAATGTACAACGAACAATAACAGATAATGCCCTCAAGCATATATATTATGTCAACAAACGGAAGAATTAGTGCAGTATGCAACATAATCACTGATTGCAACAGCTCCTCCCAAAAGCCATAGATCGGTATCTCCATAAAAACTTTGTAGGGATATTTGTTGTAAAGTAAAAAGCCCGAGACAAGAACCTACACAGCCATTAAAAGACACAGACATACTATGCATACAGTTAGATAAAACTCCAAAAATAACATGACTAAAAATAGTAACGGAAGTACAGTCCATCAAACCGTCTGTCAAATTCACGCTGTTACTGACACCAATCAATAAAATAACAAGGAAAAGGAATATAAAGGCATCCCATATCCATAGTTTATTTGAAAAAGGAATATGCTAGATGTTCCTAAAGAAGAATATTTTACTTCAATAAAACAACCATCATAAAAAGTAGGGTTGTAATATTATTTTTTGATATGCGAAGTCCTAAATTTCGTTTCTTTACTACCTTAATATAATCATCAATAAAACCGATACTACCAAATACTAACAGAGCAAGAACAGGCAGTACGGTATCAATATAAAATCCACCGATTAAAAAATGTTACACTAGTGATGGGAATAATAAAAATAAATCCTCCCATCGTTGGTGTTCCTGACTTAATTTGATGACTTTCAGGTCCCTCCTCTCGTTCTGTTTGACCGAATTTTTAATTTTCTTAGAACCGGAATAACAACAGGACCTGAAAACTACCGCAATAACAAAAAGAAATTATCGATGCAAAAACAATACTCACTCCATACACTCTATCATCAAAATATCAAATCTATCAACTCTCCATTGCCATGCAGCGATCCTTTTAACAATACCATCACCTACCCTCATAATGTCTTTGATGGTAGTGACCGATTCTTCCTGTGTACGAAACGAATAACAAAAACCTTCATCCATACCATGCTCTAATGCTCCTTCTCTCATGTAATCGGAAAACATCCCGATTCCTATCAAAATATCACAAGAATGAGCTGCACATTCGCCTATCTGTCTATGATATTTATCAGAATCGCGCCCTAATTCCAACATATCTCCCACAAATAGCAATTCTTCTAACATTGTTTTTTCTGCCCAAAATACTCAACACCGATTTCACGGAATCCGGTTTTGCATTATAACTGTCATTTATTATCGTAATACCATCTTTTTTTTCAATTTGCATCCTTAGTTTAGACGGTTGAAAATCTATCAGGCTTTTCGCAGCTTTTTGTAAATCCATTTGCAAAACAGACGCAACTCCCAACGCTGCTAAAGAATTCAATATGTTATGTTTTCCTAAAAGATGGAATTGTATAATTTACTTCAAGTCCATCAATCATAGCGCAAATATCAGTAGAATCTTCTCTGTAATCGTAGTTTTTACAGAAATAATCCAAAAATTCGAAAAAAACCAAATGTTTTAATCATAGGTTGATATACATCCTTATCAAGATTTCTTAAAATTTATCTTCCCCATTGACAAGCAAAATATCTTTTCATGCATAAAACTCGTAATTTCCATTTTTGCTTCAAATATTTTTCTTGAGAACAATTGTTCTAAATAGAGCTGTCCCGATATTAGTAATGACACCTATATTAGGTTTTGCGATGGAGCATAAATATTTTATTTCATGAGTGAAGACATCCCCATTTCTAAAATCATTACATCATGCTCTTCATCAAAATTTAATATTGTTAAAGGCATCCCTATTTCATTATTAAAATTTCCCTCTGTTCGATATGCATTACATTGTGAATTCAAAGCATAGAAAAATCATATCTTTGTTGTTGTTTTTCACTACTGCCTGTAATAGATATCACAGAGAATATCCAGCATATCTCGATAACCAGATGCCAGTTTTCCTAAAGCTTTCACGGTATCAGGAACTGTAATTACTCTGGAGCTTTTATGAGAAATGCTTGAAAGCACAGCTACAGCACCGTTATCTAAAGCCATATCTACAAAATGGTTTCCATCAAAATGTTCTCCTTTGATATGCAAGCAGATCTCATGTTTCACTTTTCTACTGTCTGTTGTAATACTGTAGATAGATTCTGAAAACATACTATCTCCCAAAACAACACCCTCTGTCCATTCAACAATCTGTGAAAATTTTAATATATTCATAACGGTTTTCCTCTCTTGATATCTACACTTGGATTAATTGCTCATTCGATGACGGATGGCATATCTTCTTCCCCATTCTCCAGACTGTTAGCATCGCTACTATTGTTAGTTTTCAGATGAATCTTTTTGTATTCTTATTTTTGTTCTATAAGATTCTCTTTTGTCTCTGAAGAACCTGATTTCTCATTCGACGACCAGTTTAGAAGGACGAATCTTCAAATTTGACATTTACCATAGAACCTTTTTACTAATTTATTTGGTTCAGGAAACTGCTTGATTGCTTTTTCCGTTTCCGGAAAAATTAAATCTAAGACCCTAAAAATTGACAATTTTTGTGATTCCGAAACCGTTTTTCCTATTAAATTAGGCATACACTTCATCCATTTTTTCCTTCGAAGTATAAAACAATACTTGAGCCTATAGGGACTGTCTCCCCCGCTTTCGGGAACATATCTACAACTAAAGTATCGTCCTTCGCAGAATCAACATCTATCGTATATTTTAAGTGATGAGAATTTAATAATACTCTCGCTTCTTTGAATGTCATATTTCGAACTTCAGGAATATCAACTTTTTCGATATTTGTGTTATTACTTACAATTGCATTCGGAGTAACTCCCATATATCTCAGCGTGTCTTGTAATATCATTCCGACAAAAGGTGCTGAGTTTCCACCTCCGTAGAATCCATGCTGACCATGTGGCTCATCAGTGATAACAAGAACAACTACCTTTGGATCTTCCACCGGTGCAATACCAACAAAACTGGAGATATAGTAGCCCTTTGGATATTTTTCCATCGATAACCTTTTTGTGCTGTACCACTTTTTCCGGCAATACGATAACCAAAAATTGCCGCTTTTTTTCCACCTTCTTTTTTAACCACATTTTCTAACAACTCTAACATAGTCTCATTTGTTTTTTTTGAAATCGGTCTACGAACTACCTCAGGTTCAAACCGCTGTATAATTTCACCATTATCAGAAACTATTTCTCTGACTAATCTAGGGTTTCATCAATTCACCATTGTTTGCTACGGCACTTACCGCCATGACCATTGTGAATCGGTGTCACAGAAATACTTTGCCCAAAAGACATTGTAGCCTGTTAGACCGGCCCTAATTTATCTAATGAATAAATAAGCCCTTCCACTTCGCCCGGCAATGAAACCCCTGTCTTTTTTCCAAACCCAAACGCATAAATATACTCTAAAAATTTTTCAGAACCAAGTCTTTTTGCTACTTCTATAAAGACAGTGATATTACGGACTTGCCCTACAGCTTTCTGAAATCAATTGTCCCAAAGGTTTTTCGACCAGTTGGATAATTTTTGACCTGCAACTTCAACATATCCTTTGTCTACAAAAAGTAGAGTTCAGTGTTACCACCCTTCTTCTATGCCGCATTGGCAGTAATGACCTTAAATACAGATCCCGGTTCATATAAGTCACTAACCATAGGATTTCTCCACATGGAATTAAGCACTTCTAACTGTTCTTCATTTGTCTTGCATTACTCATCGCTTCACGAAATCTATAATAATACAATTCATTGGTGTTTCCGGATTATAATCCGGCTTTGCGGCATCGCTAGAAATATCCCCTGTTTTAGGATCTATTACAATGCCATAGATCTTTTGAATTATTTTCGATGTAAGACTGCTCATTGCTTTTCAACATAATGCTGAATGACTTCATCTATCGTTGAAACAACATGGTATCCATTCACAGGTTCATGATAACGAATAGAATGGTCTTCCAATTCTCTTGATTTAGCATCACTCAGGACAATTTTTCTTCCCGGAATTCCATTCAGTTCCCTTATTAAAATAAGCTTCAATTCCTGCTAACCCAACATTATCTTTGGAGGTATGGCCTAGAATGTAAGATGCAAATTTTTCCATAAGGATAAAGTCTTCTCTTGCTTTCTTCATAGAACAGCACCTTATAGTTTAATTTATCCAACTCAATGCATAATCAATTTTTTTCATCAAAATAAATCTGGACTTATCTTGATTCTGTCTCACTTTTCCAAAATTTTGTTCAGATCTTCTCTAATATGCCTCCCACATTAGAAAACTCTTCCCATTCTCCATCTTCCCATTTCTTTTAATCTTGCTTATCATATTCCTTTTGCATAACTAAGTTCTACATATACATCATAAGTAGATACACTCACTGCTAATTCTTTTCCCGTTTCTGTCACTATATATTCCTCTTTCTGAGCTTCACTTTCATCTCTGTATTGTTGATAGCTTGCTTTACTGGAATAGTTCTTAGAATCTATTACTTGAACCAACAACAATTTTTCCCACTAAAATAGATACAATCACCGAAAAAGATGACTGTTATTGTAACGAAAAATCTCTTTTGTTTTCTCTGTTCTATCTGTTTCATAACTAAAAGCAATCTCCGTTTCAAAACACAAATTAATCATTAATTTACTTTGATGTAGTAATTTTATCTTCTTTGGGATAATCCATTTCCCAACTGTTCTCTGGCACGCTTCTCAATCACATCCTTCGATTATTGCTTTCCATCTGCACTTCAATATTTCTTTTCATTTTGCAAGTTTAATAATTCTTTGTTTAATTCATTAATATCATACTTCAACTAACAATTTGGGTATTTCGATAAATTAAAATAATAAATACAAATGAAACTAACAGAGCAACATAAGGGATGTTACCTTTTCTGCTCTTTGAAATTACTTTTCCTGTTTTTGTTCCTTCTTTCCTGAATAATGCCTCTTCTCTTCAAATCAGTCTTTCCTGAATGAAGCATTTCTGTTGATTTTATATTTTTCTTTTTGAACTTTTTATTTTTAGAGATTACAGCATTATCTAAGTTGGAACTATTATCTACCAGACTGCCTTTTGTTAACATGCTTTTTCGAAAAATTTTTCTTCAGACCTTTTTTGTTTCTTCTTCCCTGAAATATTATCTGAATTCAACGAAACTCCGCTTTTTTCATTCTGCATTTTTTCTTTCATTTTATGATAAGCTTCACTTTGTGAGTTTTCGATATGGATTCTTTTTCATTCTGTTTTTCGAAACAATATACTTTCTTTTCTCAAAAATAAACTCACTTCCTCTTATCTATTTATATCCAACTATAACTTATCGCTCCTCTTACCTTTGCGCTGCGTGAGCGAGGATTTTTCTCGCAATTCTTCTTCGCTTAGCACAAGCGGTTTTCTATCGTAACCTTAACCTTGGATGGTTACAGCTACAAACTGGAATTTCGGCGGGCAAATACACCCTGTCGATTCATCTCTAAAAAAGTTCTTTACTATCCTATCTTCCAAAGAATGAAATGTAATTACAGAAATAACTCCACCCGGTAAAAGCAACTCAACTGCACTTTCCAAAACATCATGAATCACATCTAATTCATGATTTGTTTCCAATTCGTATAGCTTGAAAAGGTGCGCTTAGCGGGATGTTGTTCTTCTTCTCTGGCTTTTTGGAATCGCCGCTTTTATAATTTGAACTAACTCTCCGGTTGTATCAATTGGCTTTTTCATTCTTTCTTCCACAATAAACTGAGCAATTCTACTTGCCCATTTTTCTTCTCCGTAATCTCTAATGATTCTTTTTAAATCCTCTTCAGAATATGTGTTTTACAATATATTTTGCACTGATTTGTGAACTTTTGATTCATTCTCATATCCAATGGTGCATCATAACGATAGAGAAACCTCTTTCCGGAGAATCCAGCTGATAAGAGGACACTCCCTAAGTCTAATAACCCATTTATACGAAAGATATCAATATCTTCTAATGATTTTTATATTACGAAAGTTATCGTGAATGAGTATCCTTTATCCTCAAAAAGCTTTTAATTTTATCTTTGCATTCTCAATTGCTTCTATATCTTGATCAAAAAGCAATCAATTTCCCGAATCTAATCTTTTTACAATTTCAAGAGGTGTCCTGCACACCTAAAGTTCCATCTACATATATTCCACTTGGAGACAATATTTAACATATCAATACATTCATTTAACATGACCGGTTTGTGTATCCATCCTTCCACCTCATAAATTCAATTTCACGAAAACATCTATAAATCCCGCTATAGTTAACATCTTTTTACATAGGCTCCGTCTAACTCATTGTTCTTTCTCATTATCCAAATTCAAACCCCACAATAATGAGAACCACACTGACAGTCTGAGCGATTTTAAATGAACCTATCACAGAGAATCAGTTCGTAATCCCTCAATAAAAATCGTCCTATGGAATACACTATTAAATATATTGATCATCTATCCGTCAAATTTCTTATTTTTCTAATATAAATCAAAAACTACAAATAACACAAAATCCAAAAATAGACTCATATAAAAAGTAGGATGTACTCTCACTCCATCTATCATAATTCCCCATGGTAAATCAGTGGAGTCCCCATGTGCCTCCTGATTCATAAAATTGCCCCCATCTTCCTATGGCTTGTCCTAATGCAAGATAGGGTACATACAAATCAAGTGTTTTCCACAAATTCAGTCCATATTTTCTGACAATGAAGTATCCGCCGATAAAAAGCACCTATCAAACCTCCATGATTGCCAATCCTCCTGTCTGATGTTTAACATAGAAAGAACATCTCCCTTATAAACAGAATATCGAAACAAAAACATAATACAATCTTGCCCCTATAATAGACAGAGAAATGCACAAGAAAAATATCCATCAAGTCATTTTCTACAAATCCTTCTTTTTACCTTGTTTAGAAACCAAAAAAATACACCTAACAACATTGCAAAAAGTAATAAATATCGCATACCATCTTATTTCTAATCCAAAAATCTCAAATGCAACCGGATCCATAAATCATACAACTCCCCATCCAAAATATATCCTCATTGAAATATGTCCTACTACTCCTTAGGATTAATAAAAGATACTACTTTCTATCTTTCACAAAATGTTGCTCTAATCTATCTTGTGCAAAAACTCAAGAGTAATTTCCTCAATATTTCTCCGTACTCAAACCAATCCATCCCTTGAAAATAATAGGACACATAGTTATTTGCCAACCCTTCCATTGCATCAAAAGATTTGATATAACTTCCTATCCTGCTTTTCTTAACTCTATCAAAAATCTTCTTGATTAGACTCGATTTTCTTTGATTTTCCAATACAATCCATAATTTTTTTGAATAACAGTGAGTTACTTTTCTGCTCTGCAGATATTAAATATATCCGTAATTTCTACTTGCATTATATTCACAATCTAAAGTAGAAAATCAAATTTTCATTGTATAACTCTTCATTCAATTCACTCCCTTTACGGAACAACAAGTCTCAAAATGATTTCTGTCGAAATCATTTTTCATCAAATCTTTTCTCTATGTTTCCCCATCCATCTTTTCCTTAAATGCAATCATAAACATTGGAATAGATACAGGAAATTTTTTGTACGATCGTTTTTGACTGATTTTTATTTGGCTCTTTCTTCTCAAGACGATGAACTTTCCCCTCAAATGCAAGATCATTTTTACCGTTTTTCCACCGTATTTACTATGTCATTCCAATCTAAATCTCCAATCACAAATAAAGCCATAGTAGATGGAGAATAAAAAGTGTTATAACAAGTGTATAGCTCTTCGGAGTAATTCTATAAATACTCTCTACTGTTTCTGCTATATCAATCCTATTATTGTGGTTAATATACATTGCTTTTAATGCATTAAAAAACAGCACCCACACCGGATTATCCTGATACATTTTGATTTCCTGTGCAATAATCCCTTTTTCTTTGTCTACATTTTTCTTTTTGTAAAAATGGTGTTTGCACATAAGAAATCAAATGTTCCAATCCTTCATAAAAAATCAGTAGAAGAAACAAATATGCTGTCATATCAAAATTTGTAAAACGCATTCGCGTCTGTCCTATTTCAGAAAACTTCTCAAACGCATCTGTCCCATTCGGTTGTTCAAACATTTTTATGCTCTAAAAATGGGCAATTCCTTCATTTACTGTAACTTGTTCCTTTGTGTGAGGACTGACAAAACTTAAATCATTTGAGCCAAAGTTTGTTGCAAACACAGCATATTTTTAGTAAATCCTTCTTTTTCATAAAAACAACTCCATGTTATTTTGATAATTTTTATGAAAAATTTCCTCTTTAGACGACTCATCATACTATGTTGTTTCATTGCTTTACTCTCCCTTGCCTCTTAAGAAAATAGTATCCAACTGAATATCATGTGCAACTTTCGCTATTTCTTCTACTGTTACACTTTGAATAGAGTCTATAATCTCTTCGATAGATTTTTCATTCCCATGCAAAGTTTGAAAATAATAAAAAGTCACAAAGTCCCATAACTATCTTTCACACTTTTTAAAACCGTTTATTACTAATTTCTTCCCTTGTAATATCTCTTCTTCAGAGATATTTTTCATCTCCATCTCTTTCATTTGTTCTTGAATCAATCTCATTACCTGCGCCTTATGAGTCGATTCCGGTTTGAATAAACATAATTCCCTTTAATTTTTCCAAAAGATGTACCAAATTGAATAACATAGACTATATTTTTCTCTAACCACTCGAAATAATTTGAGAAAGAACCATTCTCCCAAAATAACAGAGAATACATCAACAATGCATAGTAATCATCATCTTATACTTCGATTGGTTCAGAAACCCCATTACTAATTTTCCTTGTTCAATATCCATTGTTTCTTCATATTCTATAACAGTTTCCACAGTTTTTGCTACAACTTCATTTTTTAACACAAAACTTCGTTCTGTCGGAAAAGAAAAATATTGTTGAATTAACCCTACAGTTCTATCAAAATCCATGGTCCCTTCTACCACAATATCGACCAAAGAATAAGAGAGAGATTCTGATATTGTTGATATAAAAGTTTCAGGAGTACTTTCATCTAAATCTTCCAGATAGCCCTCCTCAACAATTCCGTAAGGCTCTTCTTCACACATTTTTTCAATGCACATTTCCTTTGCATAATGTCCTTTATCATTAATTTTTGCTAAAATGGATTCCTTAAGCACTTCTTTTTCTGTATCTACATATTTACGTAAGAAAACTCCATCCTCTAAAACCGGTGAAAAATAATTTTCAGAAAGAATAGAAATTACCGACTCAAAATACTTTCTTCTAAAAACTCTTCTCGTACAAAACTCATCTTAAATCCAATCACCTGATTTTTCTCGGCCTTAGATACAGAGATTCCTAATTTTTGTTCCATACAACTCCTGTAAGTGTTTTGAAAGTCTCATATCTGTAGGATAATTTTTGTGCCTGATTTCAACACTAGGAACCAAAGAGTTTTGTGTGACATCATCCCTAGATAGCTCTTTCTAAAAATAAACCTCTATTATATTAGTCTTAAATTGGGTACAATCTATTTTTCTAAAAAGTAACCCCATAACCAAAGGTCTGTCTTTCTTATGCTCAAGTGTAACCTCTAAAATTTTTACAATATGTTTAAAAATCACAAAATAATCAGTCTCTATACTCTATCTCAATATTATCTAACTGCTTTTTAAAGTTTTTCACGAAAAGCAGCCATACTCTTTTCTTAGCTGTTGCTGTTCTATTTTTCGTCCTCAGTCAAACCCTCTGTTTTAGATTTATGTGCAGAACATTAATACGATTGATTAATTCAGGTTTCATATCAAAATACCTTTCCTTTCATTCTGTTACAAAAATCTTATCCTGTTAACAAAGATAATTTATCTATATTGTCAACAATTTGTAATTTGTTACATAAAAATCCATTATAAATTTTATCTCTTTATTGTATTACAAAAATAAAATCTTTGTATACCAAAAACGATACTATCACTATAATATTTCAAGTGCAGATATCAAATATAATGATACTTTTAGTTCTCTAAAATGTTCATTGTAAAATTCATTTTTTTAAATAACATAGTCTAAACATAAATCTTAAACACACACATTTTGCATGGTAAGTCCAATCTTATCCACAAAGTTTATAATTTTTGAAGCATATATTTGTGATATACATGATGTAATACAATAATTTAATCATTATAAAAACTATAATTTAATCTACTAAGTTATCAACAATATAATACCTTTACAAAAACTACTAAAACCCTTCACAACCAGGAATTTGAAAATGCATCTCGATCTCTTTTTATCAAGTTTAGAGAAAAAAATGTGTAATGCCTTAGTGAGAACAATAATATAGACTATGAGTGCAATTTTAAAATAATAATGATTTCATGCAATTCTATCAGATAATAAGATGAACTGTTTGTTTCTAAATATATTTTTAAAATTCATTCTTTTTATATGTTACAATGAAGACCTCTTTTAGATTAATTTATTTCAAATCTAATTGAAGAAAGCAAAATAACACAAAATATCAGAAACAAAAAGGCACAACAAAAGAAAGGATATATTATGTGATGAATACAAATACAAGTCTTCAATTCCTACAAAAGAAATGGAACGAGCCTTAATTAAAAATTCAGAAAAATATCTATGGTCACCCTTTATTCGGGCAATCATTGATTTTTGAAATGATTCAACAAAACGATAAAATTGCTATTGCTATTTCAGGTGGAAAAAGACAGCCTTGGATGGCTAAACTAATGCAGAAATGTATCGCCACTCCGATATTCCGTTTGAACCTGTGTTTATTTCCATGAATCCGGGGTTCAGTAAAAGAAAACGAATCCTCTCTTATTGCAGAATTGTAAAGCAATGGATATTCCTGTACATTTTTCAATCAGATATTTTCGAAATAACTACATCAATTGCAAAAGAAAATCCTTATTATATGTACGAGAATGAGAAGAGGTGCATTATATGGAAAAGCCGAAGAGTGAGGCTGCAACAAATTAGCTTTGGGACACCATTTCAACGATGTAAATGAACTACTATAATGAATCTTTTATACACCGGTTGTTCAAAACAATGTTACCTAAACTAAAATCTACCAATTTTAATAATATGGAGTATTCGTCCTATACTATGTCTATGAAGAACATATTCATAAGTATATGAATTATATTCAAATTTTTCCTATGGATTGTGGATGCGCTGTAACAAAAATGAGGTTTCAAGTAAACGAAAAGAAATCAAAAATTTAATTGCAACATTAAAAAATACAAATCCCAATGTTGAAAAATGCATTTTTTAAATCTATCCAAAACATCAACATAGATTGCTGTGTTTCTTGGCAATACAAAGATAAAAATGCTTCTATTTAGAAGATAATTACTAAAGGTAAAAATTCCTCTTATCATCCGGTTCATATATTACATCAACCTGTGTTTTTATAAACATTAGGTGGATTATGTATGGATTAACATGTTTTATTATAGATTTTTTTCCTTGTATATTAGTTTATTCCATTATACATTTAATATCTAACTGAAATTGAAATTGAATTAATATCAACATCTTAAAAACTATCTATAAATACTTTTTATCTGCACACCATTTTTTTAATCTTGATACAAAAGATATCTTAATTGACAACTATATTCTGTCAATCAAGATATCTTTTTCAATTCTCTATTACTATTCATTCATGAAGCCATAGTGCAAATATAGCATTATTGTTTGTTATCAGATATACAAGTAAACACTATACAATTAGTTGTAATTCTACAGGTATGCTTGCTTCTGTCTTCTCTCCAGCTAAAATTTTTCCGCTGTTTCTACTCCCAAAAGAACCGATCAATTTTTGGTTGTTGAGCAACAGTTGCCAACATTTTCTCCGGCTTCAACAGCAGTTTTCGCATCATCGGTAGCGTCAAATCCTACAACTTTAATATCACGGTTTGATGCTTTAATTGCTTCCAAAGCACCAAGTGCCATTTCATCATTATGTGCAAATACAGCATCAATTTCAGGTTGAGCTTGAAGAATATTTTTCCATTACAGAAAGTCCTTCTGTTCTATCGAAGTTAGCTGTTTGTTTTGCTACTACAGTAATCTCTTTTCCGGCAATTGTATTAAACCCTTGACCTCGATCTGTAGCTGCAGATGTTCCGGGGATTCCTTCTAACTCTACAACATTTCCTTTTCCGCCAAGTTGTTCAATAATATACTCTCCTGCCATCTTTCCACCTGCTACGTTATCAGATGCAATATGTGTAACAACATCTCCTGAATTTGCTCCTCTGTCAGAGTAACAACAGAACTCCTGCTTCGTTTGCTGCTGTGACTGCGGAAGCCACTGCATCAGAATCTGTCGGATTAATTGAAAGTACTTTTACTTCTTTTGTAATTAAGTCTTCTACATTTGACAACTCTTTTGCAGGGTCATTTTGAGAATCCAATACAATTAATTCCAATCCAAGTTCAGCTGCTTTTTCTTCCGCACCTGTTTTTAAGTCAACAAAAAACGGATTATCCAGTGTAGATACTACTAAACCTACTTTTTCCCCCAGTTGCTGCCTGAACATCAGACTTTGTTTCTTCTTTTTCCCCACAACCTACAAATACCATTGTTACCATTAACATTGCTGTTAATAGTAATGCTAAACCTTTCTCTAAAAATATCCTCCTTATTTTTCTTTTTCTATCTAATAACACTGCTATCAGTATCACTATAGCCTTACAAATCATCTGATAATAAGATGATACATCCATTAGGTTCAGTGCATTGTTCAATACACCAATAATCAAAGCACCCAATATTGTACGCAAGAACGGAACCTTGCCCACCGGCAAGAGAAGTCCCGCCAGGACAGCAGCTGCTATCGCATCAACTCGTAAACCATTCCCCGCAGTTGGTTGTTGCAGAAACAAGCCGAGATGCCCAAAATCAAACCTGCCAATGCAGCAAGAACACCATTGAACACATATGCCATCGCTTTGATTCTTTTTACATTCAAACCGGATAATTTAGCAGCTTCTTCGTTTCCTCCAATTGCATAAATGTATCTTCAGTGCCATATTTCTTCAAAATATGCCAACATAATAAAAATACTACAATCATAATGATAATCGGGATAGGCATTCCTAATACTTTTCCGGATCCGATTTTTGAAAACGTAAACTGCTTAAATTTATCGCATCTTTGGAAAAAAAATTGCCAATGGTTTTCCGCTGGTAAACACAAGCGTTGCTCCACGAGCAACGTCATTGTTACTAAAGTAGCGATAAATGGTTGAATATTTCCTCTTGTAATTACAATGGAGTTAAATAAACCGACAGGTGCTCCGATAACAAGACAGACAAGAACGCTGACTGCAATTCCGTTTCCGTTTGCTAACATCCATACTCCCACAGCACTGCTAAAAGCCAGTATAGAGCCTACTGACAAATCAATCCCACCGGTTAAAATAACAAAAGTCATCCTGCAGCTATAATTGCGTTAATAGAGTTTGTCTAAGACATTTAACAAGTTTGCAGATGTCATAAAATTAGGACGAATTATGGTAATCGCTACAGAAAAATAAAATTAAACCTAACACCGGTTTCATTTTTTAATCGATATTTTTAACATAAGATCTACTCCTTATTGTAAAGTATATACTGCATGATTTTCCTGTGAAAATTCAGTTCTTATTAATTCTCCCTTTTTTCAGTCCTTCATGCATACATAATTCTATCGCTAATCCCCACAACTCCGGCATCTCTGAAGAAATCACAATAATTCCCTTTTGTTCTTTCTTCATTTGATTAATCAATTCATAGATTTCGTACTTCAGCTCCACCATCTATCCCTCTGGTAGGTTCATCTAAAATTAATACATCAGGTTCTGTCATAAGACACTTTGCAATAGATACTTTTTGTTGATTCCCACCGGATAGATTCTTTATCTTTTGTTTCCAAACTCGGTGTTTTTATGTTCATCTTTTTCTTAAAATGCTCTGAGTACTCTACTTCCTTTTCTTATTGACACCAAAAACTGTCTCAAATGTTTTTCATAGACGAAAGACTCATATTCTCCTTCACACTCATTGACAATACTAAACCGTCTTTTTCTATCTTCGACACATATGCAATACCATATTCAATCCTGAAAAACTTTGTTACAATCGATTGATTTTTCCTTGTATTCGAATATTTCCTCTTTTAGCAGAATAAGTTCCGTAAATTGTTTTTGCCAGTTCTGTTCTTCCTGAACCTACTAATCCGGCAATTCCTAATGCTTCACCTTTTTAATTGAAACGATAAATTTTCAAAAATTCATTGCTCAACTCTTCTACTTCCAAAATAATTTCTTCCGATTCTACCTTGATATATGGAAACTGTTCTGTTAAACTTCTTCCTACCATCATCTGAATCACTTCGTTCTCTGTTAAATTAGAAATTTCTCGTTCTCCAATCAATTGTCCGTCTCTTAGTATAGTTGTTTTTCACATATTTCAAAATTTCACCTATTCTATGGGAAATATAGATAATCGCTTTATTTTGTTTCTTCAAAAGAACGGATTACTTTGAATAAAGTTTCTACCTCTTTATCTGTTAATGCATCTGTCAGCTCATCCATCACAATAATTTCAGCATTTTCCGAAATAGCTTTTGCAATTTCAACCATCTGTTGTCCGGCAATTGATAAATCAGACAATACTTTCGGAGAAATATTCACTCTAATTCCTGTAAATATTTTCCCTTCTCGAATCATCTTTTCCTTATCTACAATATTAAATTTTTAACAGGTTCTCTACCGATAAAAATATTTTTCTGCTAGATCAAATTCGGAATTAAGTTTAATTCTTGATGAATTACAACAATCTTATATCGTTGTGAATCTTTTACTGTCCTAATATCTGCTTCTTTTCCATCAATGAAAAATACTCCTGTATCTCTTGTATGAATTCCTGCCAATTTTAATCAAAAGTTGACTTTCCTCTAATGTCAAGTATATGATATACCTAAATTTCTTTAGGTCTTTCTGATCCTCATCTCTATCTAATATTTTAGTTTTGTGCAATAATCTGTGATTCCGGCAATGCAAATTTCTTACAGACTGATACTACAATCTCATTTGCTTTTCAAGTACATCATTATCAACACTATTTTTATACTTGTATTGATTCAAATTGATTGTTCCATCTTCATTTAGTAGTTTTCAATGAAACGATATTCATTCGTCTAGAACATAATATGGTATCTATCAAGTTTTTCCTGTTTCATTCAGGACATCTAGTGGATTTTAAAACATTTTGATAGCGTTTGATAGTCTAACAAGGTAATAATGGAATTAAATCGCCCTGCTCTAAACTATTTATCAAATATGGTTTTCATTACAACCTCCTCCTCCTCTCTTAATGTGTTTCTAAAAATCCAATCAGAATATTATATGGTATTTGATAATAAATTGCAAGCCTCTCGTAATTAAATCATGTGCTGTCTTTATATCTGTTATCGACTTGTGTATCGATTGAATTCTCTGACCAATGCATAAAGGATGCCTCATTCTATTATATCTATTGTACAATTCATCAAGATAATTGATTTGATTATTCTTAGATTTCCCTTCGACGAATTATACTCACTTATTGGTTTGTGCTATCAAAGGTATGAAACTAGAAGTTATTTTCTTCGCTTTTGACGTTGTTGTATTTTCCCCAGCTTATCCTCAAAATTCTGTACAAATAAATTCCATTGCTCTGAAAAGTGGAGTAACAAAAAGTATAATCCGGCATATAACCTGTTATTAATTATTAAATACCGCTGACAGTGAAAGTGTTTCTAAAAGCTATATCGTTATCGTTTGGTGAAAATTAGAAAAGTATTATAGAAAAAGCATTTTTCTTCAGACTCTTCTACATTTAAAACATGATATATCTTTGCTTTCTCTATAACAGCATTATCTGTTGGTAATTTTTCAATTGCCAATGAAATGATTTTTTAAAATAACACTCTGTTTCCCTTGAACATAGGTTTTACTCCTTTATAACTGATTAATGATCACGCTGCCCATCAAAGTATAAGTAGCAATTTTATCCAATAATTTTCGAGATGATTCTTCTACCTCAATTTTGTTCTCGACACCTTCGCGTGAATTTCATCATTTCCAACATTATTGCCATAATAAGCCAATCTTGCTGAAAACCGATGAAAATAAATAGATCGCATCATTGTATATTTTATAGCCTTGTGATAACAATGCTCTTTTTACCAACTCATCGCTTTTTCGATTATACACAATTCCACATGAGCTTTACGTGTTCCAAATTCTACATTTTCATCAACTTTGACTCTCATCAAAAAGACTTGTGTACTCTTGTGAAATTTTACTTTGGCACTCCACTCTTTTGTCGCCCATTTTCCAATACACTCTATAATCATAAAAGATTTTTATCTTTTGTATTTCAATAGCCCATAAAATGACATAACATGGCTTTCGTTTCACCTGCAGTATTCGCTTGTTTCCGTATAAAGCTTTATCCAGGCAAAAGCGCTCATATACATATCTTCTGATTCATTGGTTATAAGACTCCCAAAACTGTGTTTTCTTTTCCATCGGCATCCTAAAGAATGACTTCCATCCACAGAAAGCATTACTTCTCCATCCTGTAGAAATGTCCAATTCTGTCTTTCAGTTCATGTCAGATGCTATCGGATGGCGATAACTTTCTTTAGTTGGTGTTAGAATAAAAATAAGATCAGAATGAAAAGAATCTCTGGAATTGTGCATGATAGTGATAGTAAAGGGCCACAGGGAGGAAACTCGCGATGCCCGTTCCGACAGCATGATAGACAATTTATACTGGATGTCATGTGAGCCTATCGAAACACTTGAACTCACTCTTAGGAACAATGCGCCCAATAATCTCAGGAATCGGTGTAGCACCCTCTCCAAATGGTTAAAAACAATTTCGAGATCATCGGAGGAATATTCCCGTTCATGTGGCTCCGGAAATTACGCTTCTGACGAACAGTGCTCGACTAGAGGCGAGAACTTCGTGAATGCTCAGATGCGCGGTGTATTAGCTATCAGCGCATTCTAGCACAAAGGCGGCAGCAATCTACATTGAACTCTCTGCTAAGGTGAGAAACAGTCAGTGAGTCAGACACCGTGTTTCCACTGCGGAATGCTAGAGATATGACCTGCAGGTGTCTCTCGTAGCTTGGCTATCGTTCATTCCTTCAACAGCCTTCTCCAAACCTGCCAACATGCGACTTAAAACAAGAAATTCGGCAAATCTGCGGTCGGTCCAAGCAAAACATGTGCTCAAAAATTGCGGAAGAACTCGAAAGGAAGGAACTTGTATTGTTGCAACACGAACGGTCGGCAAATATATGAAAGATGGGCATTCGCTGCTCCAATGGGTCCATAACCTGGATCGCGACGACCGGAGATTCGGACTGTAGCAAACAGCTCCATGTTATTTTAGAACAGCGCTTTCATCCCAAATTTTCAAATGCGGTTTGGTGCACCGATATTACCCTATCTATGGACGTTGTTCGAAGTTTGTCTGTTAGCTGCTCATCATGGATCTTTATGCTCGTAAAATCATTGCTTGGACACTTTCACGCTCCTTCGGCGTTTTCTTGTGTCTTGGGAGACCATTGATAAAGCAAAAGCGAAGAGATACAAGCTTAATCCCGCCGATCCTACGCTCTGATCGTGGCGGTCAGTATGTTTCGGGCGTACCGTGAAGCTACAGCCTTTCCAACGTAGTTATGGTCATAAAAGCAACGCCTATGACAATGCATGCGTGAGCTTTTCACGCTCTTTTGAAACGCATGGTGGATTCATCGTTTTCAATTCGTGATTATGATCACGCTATCAACTTGTTTTGAGTGTATTGAAACTTTTGCAGCCACCGTTCGAGTCGTAGTTTTTGTGGATATTTGTCGCCCAATAATTTGAAGAATTATATTTTTGCAAGTCAATCCAATGAGTTCGTGCCGGATAATAAAATTTTTCTCTTTTATTTGTACTACTGACTGTCGGCCCATAAGACCAAGTTTCTTCAAAAGAGAGATGTTATTGTACCTCTTTCCTCCGTAGAAACATACGCCTTATATTCTGCACCGGAAAATCCTTTATCTGTTCTTCACTTGATTCCATGCGAGTAGATCCTCTGGAGTTTCTGCCCTCCAGACAACATAAAATTTTTGCTTTTGCCATATAATAATATCACCCGCCCTAACTATCTATATTTTGATTGTAAATTGATCTACTGTGTTATTATAGCATATGTATAAATTCACTTGTATTCATTCCCCCTTTATCTCTCAATTTCTATGCTAACCCGTAGTACTTGATACCACAATTTTTCACCATAATTTCGCATATTCTCTAGTAATTTTGTCGTCCGGAAAAACTAGATATCTCATTGCCTGTTTGAAATACTCTCTTTTCCAACTCTTTGCTCTAACTTTGTTTCTTGAGCAAAGATGTTGCTTCCTTCTGTAAAATATGCTTCTTTGGATAATTACTGTCTTTTTATATTTCTCTATTCTTTTTGCAGGATCCTGTTTATATCCTCAATCCCATGAGATATATTTTGATTTGCTTTTATGCTCAATTCACAGTGTTTTCTGTACCCGCACTCATGAAGGCAGGGGCATTCTTTAATGTCCAAAGAACTTCTTCCAATATCTGTTCTCTTATATGATTACTTGTATCTTTCTTTAGTATGGACAATGATAGCTCTTATACCGACACTACCTAAAATTGGTGGCTTTCACCTCTATAGTACAGCAAATTTCCATTCGTTCACAGATACTTTGTCTTTTCTTTCGACACATTAGGATAAACTCATCTGTAACTCTCTTTTCGATGATTAAAATTTTCCCCTCTGCTTTGTAGGCTCCTGCCTTTAGAAAGATTTCTTTGGATATAATGGGTTCCTTGGGTGTTTTCTATTCTTTTCCCTCTTCTTTCGGCAATCAGTTCCGATTTTCGTCTCACGCCTATGTGAGTTTCTTTAATTTTTATTATACACATAATCTCCGGTATATGGCTCCATACTGGATCATTTGAGCAATTGTGCGGTCCTGCCACATTCTCTACTTTACTGTTTCCGGTTTTAAGTTGTGCTTGCCAACGTAAGTCCAAGTTCTTCTTTTTCTATCGGAACGTATGTATATCCCTTTTCATTAAATATTCTTGCTATTTTTCTACCTAGAATATCGCTTGTAGAAATAAAGCTCAAATGCTTCTCTTACAATAAATCTAAAGTACTTTTCGTCTACAATAATATGCGATGTTTATCATTCGGGTCTTTTAAGTATCCAAGCGTGCTAATCCATTTCATGACTTTTCCTTGCGATTTTAATTCTTGAGATATACCTCTTAACATTTTCTGAGATAATTCTTTTGCAGATAAAAATCATATAATAGCTGAATTGAGTATCAATTTCTGCTCCGTTGCTTCCTTCTTCAAAACTGTCATAACCATCGTTTGTAGAAATAAATCGAATCCCACTGCAAGAAATATATCTCCATAAATAGTTTCCATTTCAATATAATCTCTTGAAAATCTGGACATATCCTTTGCAATAATGCTGTCTATCCGTTGTTTTAAATCTTCAAGCAACCTTGCGAGTATGCTGGTCTGTTTTGGTTGGTTCCTGAAAATCAGTCATCCACATATTCCAGCCTTGCGCTTACTGTGTTAAATCTTTGTGCTCTTTATTATGACAGCTTTCGACTATATTCTCTTGGTTGTGGCCAGATGCTTTCCTTTCTCCTTCTTTGTCACAATCCTCGTTGGATCAATCTCAAATGATATGGCTAATTTGTTCACCAGCAAATCACACACACACCTCTAGCTTTCTACTTGTTTTGTTATATCAAGAGATTCAGTGTATCTATCTCTATTTTTGATCTTGAACAAAGTCAATGATTTTGCGAATAAATTCCTGCTCTATACTGCCCATCTTTGGTTTCATATCAAATAAAGGCATTTATAGCATTCATTCTTTCCTGTTTTGCTCTTCACTGTATCAAAATATATCTGATTTCTTCTTCAACTGAGAATGGACTTGCCTTTGAATAGCAGTCTTTCTGATAATTATCTAATAAGAGTTTCCCTCTCACATACTCCTCATATTTCTTTTGAAGTTCTAATAACTTATGCTCTCTCTCTTATCTTGCAAAGGTTTTTCAAGATTAATTTCCATATCCTTTCGTTGTGATTGATTCTAAATGTTGATAAATCTGTCTGTAACACGATGGAGCTTAGAATATTTGTATCTCTTTTACACTGAGAGTAAATTATGTCAATTTCTCTCCTTATTTTGCAATGTACTTCATTTTCAAACAAATAATCTTCTCCTCTGCAAAGAAATAATATTGTTCCTTATTTTCTATTCCCGCATGATCATTGGAAAGTGATTCATGTGCGTGTTTTAATAGTGTCCACATTCTTTTACATATCACAGGTCCTTTATATTTATTATCAATTGTTTGGTTTTGGTATATAAATTATGTTTTTCTCTTGCGATATCCCTTTTTCTTTCGATGAATAATAGTGCTTTCTTCATCAATAATAGACTATCGTGAGTATGTTCCTACCTATTACATTCATCTAAGGTTTATATGCTATTTTCTTTTCGTACGCTTTTTCTCATGCCATCCACATATCCATATTCCAATATAGACTTCATAAAAGTGCCCTGATCCTGGGGCTCCATTGTTTTTATTATCCATCTTCTTAAAAGCTTTCCTCGGTTTCATATATTGCCAAAGAGTTTGTGTATGTCGTCAATTCTCTTTGCAGTTTCTGCTTGAGAGTGCCTTTACTCAGCCTCAGTCAAAATAGGTTCTGCGACTTCTACTTGCCTTTCATCTCTACCAGTAAAATCTTCCTTATCTTTTCTCACCGCTTTACTAGCGCCAGGTGCAAAGGTTCCTATAAAATGCACCACTTATTTCATTTTCGCCTGTTTGGTGCTGCTTGCCTTTTGTAGATATCTTTCCGCGCAAGTCATTGATGATGATAGCAATTTTCGACTAGGATGTCATCCGATTTGTAGTCCCGTCATCAAAACGAGTCGTTTACGGAAATAAAACGAACACCCAAGAACGGAAATACTTTTTCAATGTAGTTTCAATTCCAAATATTCTCTTCCAAATCAGGACGAGGTCTTTGACAAAGGGATACAGTTATTTACCCTACTCCTTGATGTCTGTCATCATTTCATTAAAAACTGCAGGTCTTTGAAAATTTGTTCGGGTATTCATAGTCCTGATAAAGCTTTACTTTACACGAATCCTTTTCTTTGGCTTCTTTGATACAAATTTTCTTCCTGCACTTAGCAAGAAATTGCTTTTGTCCCTATATTCCTCTTTTCTTTCACTGGGCATAATCCTTGTATAAATTCCACTGCACTGATAGATCGTAAGGTTCTCTTTATTTTCTTCCTCTGCCAACAGAGGTCCTTTCTCTCTCTGTTCTAGCCATGCAAACCTCACTTTCTACAAATTTTCGTACTGTCTTCCTGCTATTTGCTATCAGCTTCATAAAAGGCTACCTCTTCTTGTGATTAAAATCACCTCAATTTTCACTTTATCCTCTCCCTATAAAGTTTTGTCAATCAACATCACAACTGAAAGCCTGTCCAGTTTTGTCAGGTGCCTTATATTTTTGATGTCTATCAGCCATTTTCATTATTTTAATGTGTTCTTTTGCTGCCTCCTGCTTACTCTTCTGTACTCGATATTTTCATTCAGTTTTGTGATTTGCTCCGATAATTCTTTCCGAAACATTGGACGATCGCGAGCAATCGAAATATCGATGAAAAGAAAAACGGAGAATAGTGATAAAAATAATGGCGCGACAGACGTCAAAAAACCGAGGCCTCGCAAAACGGACGGGCTTTTAGATGCTGATTGAATATAGAGGGACAAAGGCCAGTCATCGGAAAGGTAACCTGCGGCGACAATAACGGGGAAGAAAAACGTGAGGCCCAGCCAGGGTTCTGCTGGCCGACAAAAGGTGTCAGGCACCTCTGTTACGAAGGAAAAATGAGAAACCACGATCTATCGAACGAATATACAGACCTTCAGGCGGTGTGGGGATAGCGTTCTGTGCAGGCTGGTCAGAAACCGGGGATTCGGTGCGTTATCGGGGACTAATGCTCGGGTATTTTCCGAGACCGCGAATGGGCATCGAAAAATAGGCTGCGTCGCTGTCGGGCGATCCGTTGAAATGTTTGATTGAAACATGGCCTTTCCGTGTAGTATTCGTTGTTCATCAAACAGTGGCTGACCAGGTATCATCGAATGAAAT